>ERZ773139.3366-NODE-3366-length-14434-cov-3.768899_pt1 | contig 14434 bp, 10 predicted proteins | sample MGYA00580854_ERZ773139 | MGnify/ENA primary metagenome ERZ773139 (study PRJEB29015, sample SAMEA2737809) | human gut metagenome | biome: human gut; feature: human-associated habitat; material: faeces | place: China | collected 2012 ...
CTCGACGCCGTGATGCGGGCCACGCGCGAGGAGCTGACCCAGGCCGACGAGGTGGGCGGGCGCATCGCCGACGCGATCATCGAGTATTTCGCCGACGAGCAGAACCACGCCATCATCCGCCGCCTGCGTGCCGCGGGGCTGAAGTTCGAGGAGGAGGCGCGGGAGCTGGCGTCGGAGTCGCTCGCAGGCCGCAGTTTCGTGGTGTCGGGCAAGTTCTCGCGCAGCCGCGACGAAATGAAGGAGCTGATCGAAATGCACGGGGGCAGGAACCTCGCGGCCGTATCGGCCAACGTCGATTACATCGTGGCGGGCGACAACATGGGCCCGGCGAAGCTCAGGAAAGCCGAGAAGCTGGGCGTGAAGATCATTTCCGAAGAGGAGTTCATCGCCATGGTCGGCGGGCAGGAAGCCCCGGCGGCAAACGGGACGGAAGCCGACAGCGCAACAACGGCAAATACCAGAGGTAGGAACAATGGCGCCCCGGCCGCGACGGAAAGCGGGGACGGCGAACCCGTCCAACAAGGCGAGTTGTTCTGAGCCCCGCGGAAAAGGAATACGCATAAAAAACTACATAATGCCAAACAGAATCATATGATACGACACAAGCTCTGCGGCGTGGGGGCCGCCATGATAACCCCCTTTACACCCGAAGGAAAAGTCGACTATCAGGCGCTGGCACGCATGATCGACTATGTGATCGAAGGCGGCGTGGACTACATCGTGGCGCTGGGCACCACGGCCGAGACGCCGACGCTCTACATGCCCGAACGCGCCGTGATCGCCATGTTCATCACCAACCACATCGCGGGACGCGTACCGCTGGTAATGGGCTGCGGCGGCAACTCGACGTCGGAGGTACTGGATCAGCTGCGCGAATTCGACCTGCGGGGCGCCGACGCCATCCTGAGCGTTACGCCCTACTACAACAAGCCCTCGCAGGAGGGCTTGTACCAGCATTTCCGCACCGTGTCGGAGCACTCGCCGCTGCCGGTGATCCTCTACAACATCCCGGGACGCTCGGGCGTCAACATGACGGCCGAGACGACGCTGCGACTGGCTCGCGGGATGAAGAACGTGATCGGCATCAAGGAGGCATCGGGCGACATCGAACAGATGCAGCACATCCTCGACCGGCGCCCCGAAGGGTTCATCGTGCTGTCGGGCGACGACGGCATGACGCTCGAGCTGATGCGCCGCGGCGGCGACGGCGTGATCTCGGTGGCCGCGAACGCTTTTCCCAAGCGGTTCATGGAGTGTGTGAACTACGCCAAGGCCGGGGAGTTCGACCGTGCGGAAAAGGCATACGAATGCCTCGACGAAGCGGTGCACGCCCTGTTCGAAGAGGGCAACCCCGTGGGGGTGAAGTGCGCACTGGCCGAAATGGGCATAATCGGCCCGACGATGCGGCTGCCGCTCGTCGAAGGTTCGGAGGCGCTGCGCGAAAAGTTCCGCAAACTGATCGCGGAATACGATTTGCGCTGATTTGAGCGTTAGTGCCTAAAATACGAATATGAAAAATTTACTGCTGACATTGCTCCTGCTCCCGGCGCTGGCCGCGGCGAAAGTCCCCGTCGAGGAGGACATCGTCGCCAAGACGTCCGACCCCGATTCGCCGTTCTACTACACATCGCTGATGATGCGCTACAACGCGGGCGACGAGACGCTCACCGACGAGGATTACCACTACCTCTACTACGGCTACGCCCACCAGGAGAGCTACAAACCGATGGAGGCGAACCCCGACCTGGACAAGCTGCTGATGCTGGCATCGGGGCTCGATCCCGACAACCCGCTGGCCGAAACGCTCGACGCGATGCTCTACGTGGGCGAAGATGCGCTCGCCCGCGACCCGTTCAGCCCCAAGATCCTGAACCTGATGGCCTATGCCCACGGGGCGCTGGGCAACAAGCTGCAGGAGAAGATGTATTACAACAAGGTGAAGGGGGTGCTCCGCGCGATCGAGGATTCGGGAGATGCCCTCACGCAGAAGACCCCGCGCCATATCCTGATGTTCGACCATGCGCTCGACGTGATGGCATCGGAGGGTTACACCTACGGCAAGAGCCGCATCATCAGCCGTACGGTGGAATTCATCCCCTTCACGGCGCCCCGGATGGTCGGCGACAAGAAACGCAAAGGGCTCTATTACGACTTCGGCCGCGTATACTGGAACAAGCCCGAAGGATATACCTATAAACGTGACCGCACATGGCAATTCAACAACCTGAAACCCCGTACCTACAAATAATCCGGCGCACGCTGTGGCTGCTGCTGGCAGTGACGCTGCTCGCCGGGTGCGAAAAAACAGAGGAACGCGCAGGGCTGACCACGACGCAGGACGAAGTGGTACTGCGCAGCACGGCGGGTTCGGAGGCGGCATTCACGGTGTCGTCGACCGAAGCGTGGTCGCTCACCACGACGGGCGGCGGGTTCGACGTCTCCCCGAGGCGGCCGCGGGGAGACGACGGTAACGGTGAGGGCACAGGACGACAACACGACGACCCGGCGCAAGGCGCTGGGCAGCATGGCGCTGCGCCTGTCGTCGGGGAAGGCCGAGGCCACGGTCTCGGTGGTGCAGAGCCCGGCCGTCGCACCCCAGACGGTCGTCATGTACCTGCCCTGGTCCGGGAACCTGTACACGCATTTCCTCCAAAACATCGAGGACGTGAAGAAAGCCGTGGCGGGGAATATCCTCCGGGACAGCCGCCTTGTGGTATTCCTGCAAACGAGCACCACCAAGGGGTCGCTGCGCGAACTGTACTACGACAACGGGGAGTGCCGCGAAACGGAGCTGCGCACATACGAAAACCTCGACGTGACGCAGGCCGAGACCATCACCGGGATTTTCGACTACATCAAGCAGACCGCACCCGCCGAACGCTACGGCATCACGATCGGGTCGCACGGCATGGCGTGGATCCCCGCATCGGGCTCGGGCCGGAGCGCTGCCGACGCGAAGGCCGGCACGGAACCGACGGCGACAACCGTCCCCGAGAAATGGCACTGGGAATACGTTTCGCCCGACGGGCAGTTCACCCGCTGGTTCGGCGACGGCGGTTCGCGGTGTACCAACACGACGACATTCGCCGAGGCGATAACGGCCGCAGGAATCCGGTTCGAATACATCCTCTTCGACGACTGTTTCATGTCGTCGATCGAGGTGGCGTACGACCTGCGCAAAATCACCAGGCACCTGATCGCCTCGCCCTGCGAGGTGATGGCCTACGGTTATCCTTACGACCTGGTGATGCCCTACCTGTTCACCGACGGCGGCACGGGATACGACCTGGACGGCGTATGCCGGAGTTTCTACGAATTCTACGAGCAATACGAAGCCCCGAACTATAACTGCGGGGCGATCGCCGTGACGGTATGCGACCAGGTGGAAACGATGGCCGAAGTGATGCGCCGCATCAACAATGCATCGCCCGCGTACATCCCCGACCCGGAGAAACCGTTGCAGCAATACGAGTACCTCTACGACCCGACGCGGTTCTACGACCTGGCGGATTACGTCTACCAGTTGTGCGACGACACCGCCCTGCTAAAGGAATTCGACGAACAGCTCGGGCGCACCGTCCCCGAACGCTACCGGCTGCATACGGAGTATTTCTATTCGGGCGGCAAGCGGCCGATCACGACCTATTCGGGCATTTCGACCAGCGCGCCGAGCACGAGCGGGATCGTGGTGAACAACATCCAAAACACGGGCTGGTACAAGGCAACGCACTGACGCCCGGAGCGCGGGCAAGTGCGGGCAGACGGTTTTTGCCCGGCGGCATGGCGGACAGGAGACGGCAGAGGCCGGAGACAGCGGCGGACAAGAAACGGCGGCGGACAGGAAACGACTGCGGTCGGGTGCAGCAGGTATAGCGCGATATGCACGGCCCGTCACCATACGCTTCCGCCGCGCGGGTGCCGTGGTTTTCCGGGCGCACCGGAATCGCCGCCATACCACAGGAATGCGGGGACATCCCGCAACCACCCGGATATGCCGGGATTATCGCTGTTAAAACAGAAGGAGGCTCCCTCGACAGGAGCCTCCTTCTGATTGTACCCTTATCCCTCCGGACAAAGACCGGATGCAGGGACTTATTCGTACTGGCCGGACTTGAGCCGTTCGACCTCCTCGCGGGAGAGGAAACGCCATGCACCGCGCTTGAGGTTCTTTTTCGTCAGACCCGCATAATAGACGCGGTCGAGCTTGGTGACGGTATAGCCGAGGAACTCGAAAATACGGCGCACGATGCGGTTGCGGCCCGAATGGATCTCGATGCCGACCTCCTGCTTGTTGTCCTTGACATAGGAGATCTCATCGGCGAAAATCTCGCCGTCTTCGAGCGTAATGCCCTCAGCGATGCGGTCCATGTCGGCGCGCGTCAGGGGTTTGTCGAGCGACACCTGATAGATTTTCTTCTTCCGGAAGGCCGGATGCGTGAGCTGCTTGGTCAAATCGCCGTCGTTGGTGAACAGCAGCAGTCCGAGACTGTTCTTGTCGAGACGCCCCACCGGGTAGATGCGTTCCGTGCAGGCGCCCTGCACCAGCTCCATGACGGTTTTGCCCGCATGCGGATCGTCGAGCGAAGTCACATAGCCCTTGGGCTTGTTGAGCACAAGATAGACCTTCTTTTCGCCCTGCACACGGCTGTCGTTGAATTTCACCTCGTCGGTGGGCAGCACCTTGGTGCCCAGCTGGGTGACGATCTGACCGTTGACGGTCACCAGACCCGCCGTGATGAAATCGTCGGCCTCGCGGCGCGAGCAGAGTCCCGACTGGGCCAGAAAGCGGTTCAGGCGCATTTCGCCGATCTGCTTTTCGGGCGTGAATTTCGGATAGGAAGCCGGCTTGTCGTCGTGCTTCCGGAATCCGGGCTTATAGGGTTTGTCGCCGAACCTGCGGTCGCCGGACTTTTTGTCCGCGAACCGACGGTCGCCGGCGGGCTTGTCGCCGAATTTACGTTCGCCGTAGGGTTTGTCGCCGAACTTGCGGTCGCCGAATTTCTTGGGTCCCCGGTTGTCGCCGTAGGCGGGTTTTTCGCCGCGGGGCTTATCGCCGAACGAGCGGCGCGGTTTGTCGCCGTCGCGGTAACGTTCGTCCGAACGGGCGCGGTCGCCCTGCCGTTCGTCGCCGAAACTGCGGCGCGGTTTGTCGAATGCAGGACGGTTGTCCTCCGTAAAGTGGGGATTGTACGACGCCCGCTTGACGGGCTTGCGGTCATCGGACGGCTGCTCCGAATCGGCAGCATCACGCTGCAAACGCGGGCGACGCTCGACACGCTCCGCCGTAGCGGTCACGGTACGCTGACGCTTGTCGCGTCCGAAACGCGTAAGCACCGAGGTCGAGTCGTTTTTAAAGTCTTTCATAATCAGTTTGAATGTTTACGCGGCAAAGTTAATCGAATTTTCCGGATAAAAGCATATTGCGTGCCCGATTCGGAGATAAAAGCCGCAGGCCGTTACAAATTCGCCGCTTTTGCGTTATCTTTGCGTCCATAAACAATGCCCGGCGTCGTTTGCCGGGTATTTCCCCCGTCGCTTTCCATGAACATGAACCGTGAAATACTGCGCATTGCGCTCCCCAATATCGTCTCGAACATCACCGTGCCGCTCATGGGCATCGTCTCGACGGCGATCGCCGGGCACTGGGGTTCGGATACGGCCGCAACGATCGGCGCGCTGGCCATCGGCGTGTCGATCTTCAACTTCATCTACTGGAACTGCTCGTTCGTGCGCATGGGGACCAGCGGACTGACGGCGCAGGCATTCGGCGCGGGCAACTTCCGCGAATGCACCAACATGCTGGTCCGGGCGCTGCTCGTGGCCGGAGGAATGGGCCTGCTGATGTTGCTGCTGCAATACCCGCTGGGCGAGCTGGCCCTGTGGGGACTCAACGGCAACGACATGACGCGCGAGTACTTCTACGCCCGCATCTGGGCCGTGCCGGCGGGGATTCTGCTGTTCGGCTTCAACGGCTGGTTTACGGGAATGCAGAACGCGCTGATACCGATGTTCACGGCCATCACGGTCAACGTGGTCCATGTGCTGTGCAGCCTCTGGTTCGCATTCGGACTGGACATGGGGATCGTCGGCATCGCCTACGCCTCGGTAATCGCGCAGTGGACGGGCGTGGCCCTCTCCGCCCTGCTGCTCTTCGCATGCTACCGCAGGATACTGACCGGAATCGACTGGGCGGAGGTGGTGAACCTGAAACCGCTCAGGACCTTCTTCATCGTAAACCGCGACATCATGCTGCGCACGTTCTGCATCGTGGCCGTCTACACCTTCTTCACAGGGGCGTCGGCCCGCATGGACGAACCGGCGCTGCTGGCCGTCAACACGCTGCTGCTGCAGTTGTTTACGCTCTTCTCGTACATGAACGACGGATTCGCATACGCCGCCGAAGCCCTGACGGGCCGATTCATCGGCGCACGCGACGAAGGGGCGCTGCGCGACTGCCTGCGCCGCTGCATCGCGTGGGGCACGGTCGTGTCGGTGCTGTTCGTAGGCATCTATATCGGCTGGTGGCGCGAACTGGTGGGGCTGTTCGTGGACAGCACGGCGCCCAATGCCGCGACGATCGTGGAGCTGGCGGGAGAGTATATCGTATGGATCATCCTGATTCCGGTCGCCAGCGCCATGCCCTTCATCATGGACGGCATCATGGTCGGAGCGACCGAGACGCGCGTCATGCGCAACTCGATGTTCTGGGCCACGGCGGCCTACTTCGGCATCTTCTACGTCGGCTACGCGATAATCGGCAACAACGCGCTCTGGCTGGCGTTCACGCTCTACATGTTCCTGCGCGGGGTGCTCCAATACTTCATGACGCACCGCCTGCGGTCGATCTATGTGAAAGCGACAGTCTGACCGCCATGGAACTGACCCCTGATTCGCTCTACATCAAATACGTCCGCCTGAAAGAGGAGGACGAAACGCCGCAGACCTATCCGTACACCGTTCCGGCGCTGGCCAACTTCCGGCGGCTGGAATTCCGCAGGCCCGTGACGTTCATCATGGGCGAGAACGGCATGGGAAAATCGACGCTGCTCGAAGCCATAGCCGTCAAGGCGGGATTCAATCCCGAAGGAGGGTCCAAGAACTTCCGGTTCGCAACGCGCGCCAGCCATTCGGACCTTTACGAACATGTCGTTCTGGGACGCGGACTCCAGCCGCGCGACGGCTATTTCCTGCGGGCGGAGAGTTTCTACAACGTGGCGACGGAAATCGAAAACGTCGCCGACGGCGTACTGAAATATTACGGCGACAAGTCGCTGCACCAGCAGTCGCACGGCGAAAGTTTTCTGGCGCTGCTCGGACACCGGCTCTTCGGACACGGACTTTATATTTTCGACGAGCCGGAAGCCGCACTGTCCCCCTCGCGCCAGATGTACATGCTGTGCCGGATGAAGCAGCTGGCCGAGCAGGGATCGCAGTTCATCATCAGCACCCACTCGCCGATCGTCATGTCCTACCCCGGCGCCGAGATATACGAAATCACGGACCGCGGACTGGAACCGACCGAGCTGGAGGAGACCTCCCACTTCCAGCTGATGAAGCGTTTTATCCTCGACCGCCGGGGAATACTGCGGCAGATGGAGCTGGAGAAGGAATAGCCCTCGAACTGAGTTCGAGGGCTATTCCTTATTCGGAGTGCGCACCGGACATAGCATCGGATAAAGCGCCGGACAAAAGAGCGCAAACAAAAACCACCCGGCTACTACGAGCCGGGTGGTTCTATATTGCCGGAGGGCTGTCCCGCCCGTTATGCGGCGGTTATTCGCCCTTGGCGGCTTTCCAGAGCGGGAAGTATTTGTCGTACTTCTCCTGAATGCCGGGTTCGTCGCGCAGACGGAAGCAGAGCTGCTTGAGCATGTCGAGCGTATTGAAGTCGTCGGCTTTCAGCTCGTGGGCCTTCTCGAACCACGGAATAGCCTCCATATAGACCGCATTGGCGGCTTTCAGGTCGGCATCGTAAGCGGCCTGACTGCTGTACTGCTTCTCGTTCATCACCTTGTTCATCTCGTCGGCCTTGATCGTGTAGAACACGCCCAGATAGTAGTTGCCTTCGAAGAGGTCGGGTTTCAGTTCGACGACCTTCCGGAACGATGCGATGCTTTCGTCGTACTGCTTCAGCGCGAAGAAGATACGGCCGCGGCCGAACCAGAGGTCCACATTCTCCGGATTGCTCTCGATAGCCGCGTCGATCAGCGCCACCAAGTCGGCGGGGTCGCCCACCGAATCCTCAGGATTGGTATAGAGCTGCACCAGACCGTCGAGAATGCGCTCGTTCTTCGGGAACTTCTTGATACCGGCGACCAGCGCATCCTTGGCTTTCAGGACATTGGCCTTGTCGGCGTCCTTCTGGCCGTAATAGCAGTGGAAAAGGTAATAGTAGATATTGCCTTCCTCGTCGTTATAGCCCAGATCGAGCGCCTTGTTCAGGTAATCGGCACCGATGACGTACGATGCAGGGTTCGCAGCGCCGTCCACCGTGCGCAGATAACCCGCATAGTAGAGCAGCGCGGGTTCGGGATTGCCGTGAGCGGGGCTGGACTGGGCTTCGAAAGCCAGTGCATAGGCGTCGGCGGCATCGGCGTAATTGCCGGTGTCGATACCCGTGTTGCCCACCTGCGAGCAGAAGTCGCTGATCTGCTTGAGACCCTCCTTGACCTTATCGGCCGTCTTGGGGTCCATTTCATAAGCCTTGTTGTAGGCTTCGATAGCCTTGGCGGGAGCGTCTTCAATCACCCACTGCGTCTGGCTCCAAGTCGCGATCTTGCCGTCCTTGATATATGCCGTGAACCAAGGATAGACCCAAGCCTCGTAGGGAACGTTGACGAGCGTCACCGATTCGGTCGAGGCGGGTTCGCCGACGGCCAGCTTGAGCATCGCGGCGTCCATATTGACGAAAAGGTTCTTCGTCGGTTCGATAGCCGCTTCGTAGAAGGCTTTGCCGCGGTTGATCCACGTCGCAGCCTTGGCGCCCTTCTTCGCATCGGCGATGTCGGCGTCGCTCTTCTCGATCTTGGATACAAGCGCCGACTTGTTTACTTTCTGGGCCTGAACGGCAGTAACTGCTACGAGAGCCACCGCAAGGACCGTCAAAAATACTTTTTTCATAACAGATTGAATTTTAATGTTTTAAAGTCATTTCTTCGTTACTCCTCCGCCGGACGGTCCGCTTCGGGAGTGGCGTCATTCCCGGTTGCAGCGACCTCTGCGGATTGTACTTCTTCGTCTTCATCGCCCGCTGCCGGTACGGCCATCACCGAAGCAATGGCGTCGCCCTCGCGCAGGTTGATGATACGCACGCCCTGCGTCGCGCGGCCCGCAAGGCGGATCTGCGACACTGCCGTACGTATGGTAAGTCCCGAACGGTTGATAATCATCAGGTCGTTGTCGTCCGTAACGGCCTGAATGGAGATAAGTTTGCCGGTTTTCTCCGTTACATTGATCGTCTTCACACCCTTGCCGCCGCGGTTGGTGATGCGGTATTCGTCCAGATCGGTACGCTTGCCGTAACCGTTCTCGCTCAGCACCAGTACGTCCTGCTTCGAATCGGGTTCGACACATATCATGCCGACCACTTCGTCGCTCTCCTCGATCGAGATGCCGCGGACACCCGCACCGACACGTCCGATAGGACGCACCGTGCTCTCGTTGAAGCGGATGGCCTTGCCGTCGCGGGCCGCGATCATCACCTCGGCCTGACCGCTGGTGAGCTTGGCTTCGATCAGCTGGTCGCCCTCGCGGATGACGATGGCGTTCACGCCGTTCTGACGCGGACGCGAGTAGGCTTCGAGCTTGGTCTTCTTGATCGTACCGTCCTTGGTACACATGATGATGAAGTTGTTGTTGACGTACTCCTCGTCGTTCAGACGCTTGACGTTGATGTAGGCGCGGACCTTGTCGTCGGGTTCGATCTGGATGACGTTCTGGATGGCACGGCCCTTCGAAGAGCGGGCGCCTTCCGGAATCTCGTACACCTTGAGCCAGAAGCAGCGGCCCTTCTCCGTGAAGAAGAGCATCGTATTGTGCATTGAGGCCACGTAGATATGTTCGATGAAGTCTTCGTCGCGCGTGGCGCTGCCCTTGGCGCCGACGCCGCCGCGGTTCTGCGTGCGGTACTCGGCAAGCGGCGTACGCTTGATATAGCCCATGTGCGAAATGGTGATGACCATGTCGTCGTCGGCGTAAAAGTCTTCGGGGTTGAACTCCTCGGAAGAGTAAACGATCTCCGAGCGGCGTTCGTCGCCGTATTTCTCCTTGATTTCGAGCAGCTCGTCCTTGATGATCTGCATCTGCATGCCGACGTTTTCGAGCACCTCCTTGAGGTAGGCGATCTGCTTGGTAAGTTCGTCGCGCTCGGCGATCAGCTTGCCGTATTCGAGTCCGGTCAGGGCGCGCAGGCGCATCTCGATAATGGCGGAAGCCTGAATGTCGCTCAGGTTGAAGCGCTCGATCATCGTCTGCTTGGCGGCGTCGGGCGTCTGCGACGAACGGATGATGTGCACGATCTCGTCGATGTTGTCCTGCGCGATCAGCAGACCCTGCACGATATGCAGGCGTTCCTCGGCCTTCTTCAGGTCGAAGCGCGCACGGCGCACCACCACGTCGTGGCGGTGATCGACGAAATGCTTGACCAGATCGCGCATCGGCAGCATCTGGGGACGGCCGTTCACCAGCGCGATATTGTTCACTGCAAACGAAGTCTGCAGCGGCGTATTCTTGAAGAGCGTGTTCAGCACGACGCTGGCGACGGCGTCGTGTTTGAGAATGATGATGATGCGAAGGCCGTTGCGGTCCGATTCGTCGTTGATGTAGGAGATGCCCTCGATCTTCTTCTCGTTGATCATGTCGGCGATCTTCTTGATCATCTCGGCCTTGTTGATCATGTAGGGAATCTCGGTGATGACGATGCACTCGCGGCCGCTGGGGGTATGTTCGATATCGGTCTTGGCGCGCATCATAACGCGGCCGCGGCCCGTAAGCATCGCCTCGCGGACACCCTCGTAGCCGTAGATGATACCTCCCGTCGGGAAGTCGGGGCCCTTGATATACTGCAGCATCTCCTCGCCCGTGATTTCGGGATTGTCGATATAGGCGCAACAGGCGTCTACGACCTCGCTCAGGTTGTGCGGGGCCATGTTGGTGGCCATGCCGACGGCGATACCGCTCGCGCCGTTGACGATCAGCAGCGGAATCTTGGTGGGAAGCACCGTGGGTTCGGGAATCGTATCGTCGAAGTTGAGCGTCCAGTCCACGGTCTCCTTGTCGATGTCGGCCATCACCTCGTCGGTGATCTTCTTCATGCGGGCCTCGGTGTAACGCATGGCCGCAGGCGAGTCGCCGTCCATAGAACCGAAGTTACCCTGACCGTCGACCAGCGGATAACGCATCGACCAGTCCTGAGCCAGACGCACCATGGCGTCGTAGACCGACGTATCGCCGTGGGGGTGGAACTTACCGAGCACGTCGCCGACGATACGGGCCGACTTACGGGTGGGCTTATCGGAGTAGAGGTTGAGCTCCGCACTCATATCGTAGAGGATGCGGCGGTGTACGGGCTTCATGCCGTCGCGCACATCGGGAAGCGCGCGCGACACGATGACCGACATCGAATAGTCGATGTACGCCGACTTCATCTGCTCTTCGATATTGATAGGAATGATACGTCCTACCAAACCGGCATTCTTTTCTTCTTCAGTTAGCATCTTGTCTCTTGAAATTACGGTCTTTTAACGAACAAAAATACGATTTATTTCCGATCTGAGCAACTTTAGGGCGATAAATCTGACGCCGGCGCACAAGATTTCCGGACCGGCACCCCGTTTTTGCCCCTTTTCCGCCGATCTGACGGCCTGAAAAAAATCTCCCGACGAGGTGTCGGGAGAAAACGAGCCTGTTTGCAGCCGGGCGAGAGCCGGCGGCCGCGGCCGGGTGGGGGCGCATGCGTTTTCAGACGCAGGGGAAAAGTCGGAAAAAACGATTTCCGGGAAGCACGCTCCGCTTTTTTGCCGTTTCGGGAGGATTTTTTTACCTTTGCGGCTTCGACCCGAATTTTATGACCCGAATCAATACCCCCAAAGAGGTCCTCGCGCTGGCCGGAAGCTCCGCGGCGGACAAACTGCAAAATACGGCCGGCAAGACCCTCATACTCGCATTTCTGGCCGGCGCATACATCGCCATAGGCGGCCTGTTCTCGCTGATGGCGGGATTCGGGTTCCCCGGAGCGGCCGAAGCGCCCGGATTCCAGCGCCTGCTGTCGGGCGCGGTATTCCCGCTGGGACTTATACTGGTGGTATTCACCGGAGCCGAGCTGTTCACGGGCAACAACGCCGTACTGATGCCGGGGGCGCTCGCCCGCCGGTACGGCTGGGGCAAAGTAGCGCGCAACTGGACGCTCGTGTGGATGGGGAATTTAGCAGGGGCGCTCTTCTTCACCTATTTTCTGGTGGTTCTGCCCGGCGTGCTGTCGTCGGAAATGTGGCGGGAAGCGGCCTGCAATATTGCGCAGGCGAAGGTATCGCTGCCGTGGAGCACGGTTTTCCTGCGCGGCGTGGGCGCCAATTGGCTGGTATGTCTGGCCGTATGGCTCGGAATGAGCGCCAACGACGTGCCGGGACGTATGCTGGGGCTGTTTTTCCCGATCATGTGCTTCGTGGTGATCGGCTACGAACACTGCATCGCCAACATGTTCTTCATCCCGCTGGGCATGCTGCTCGGCGCACCGGTATCGGCGGCGGAGCTGTTCGCCGGCAATCTGGTTCCGGCCACGCTCGGCAACATCGTGGGCGGCGGGCTCTTCGTGGGCGGGCTGTACTGGTATCTCAACCGGAAATAAGCGGCAGGAAATTCCTGCGGCAGCAGGGACGCGGCAGTCCGGCGCGCAATCCGGGGCATGAGCCGTCACATACGCACGCCGTTCGTATCCACTAAGTGTATCCACGGAAAGTATCCGCCGGAGTATATCCGCGCAGGCGTATCAGCGGAAGTCGATAAATTCGTAACCTTTGTAGTCCCCTTTGGAGAAGGCTTTGAGCGGCGTGTCGAGCGGGGCAACGCCGAGAACGGCGATGCCGACCTGCTCGCCGTCGTAATCGTAGCGGAGCGATTCGGGGCGCATCGCGGCGGTATCGACCGTAACGAGAATCTCCCCGGCGGGCGAGGCGTCCGCCGAAGTCGGGGTCAGCCGCACGACGGCCCGGCCCTCCGCGTCGCTCACCAGCGAGGGGGCATACTGGGTGCCGATGAAGTCGAAGGCATGGGCGGGGTTGCTGAGCAGATTACGGCTTGAAGTATCCACGTCGTCGATGGTCACTTCGCGGCGGCGGTTGTCGATCTCGTAGCGGATTTTGCCGTCGCAGTAGACCTCCGCCTCCCCCACCGCGATATAGTAGTTTTCACCCTCGACGGCATAACGGCCGCGGGTGGTGTATTCGTCCGAGCTGACCTCGAACGTCACTCCGTAAGCGCCCAGCGCACGGAATCCCGCAGCCAGTTTTTCGAGAATCTCAGCGGCCCGTCCGTCGGCAGAAGGCTCAAGGGCGGCAACCGCCGCGGAGGATGCGGGAGATGCAGCAGCAGCCGGAACGCCGGACCGGAAGAAATCACCTGCGGCCGCAGGAACAGCGGATACGGTGGTTTCCGGGAAAACCGCACGAAGACCCGACGCGGCTTCGGCAGACACTGAGGAAACAGCGGACATGAAAGTTTCGGCTGACGCTGAGAAAACAGCGGATGCGGCGGTTTCGGCTGACACCGAGGAAACAGCAGACGCAACAGCTTCGGCAGACGCTGAGGAAACAGCGGACACGGCGGTTTCGGCTGACGCTGAAGAAACAGCCGACGCGGCGGCGGTTTCGGTTACGGCGAGGGTTTCGGAAAGCATCCCGCGGGCGGCGGCCGTCCGGGCCGCTGACAGCAGCACTATTGCGAATAAAAGTCGTTTCATGGGCGTAAGCATCAGAATAAACCGAGGTCCTGCAGTTTGGCTTCGAGCGACGGCAGGTCGTGGAACAGAATGTCGCGCGGCTTGGCCCCCTGCTGGCGGCCGACGATGCCGGCGCGTTCGAGCTGCGTCATGATGCGACCGGCGCGGTTGAAGCCGACTTCGTAGTTGCGCTGGATCATCGAGGTCGAGATATTGCCGCCCGAAACTGCGTCGCGGGCGATCTCGGCGAAGAGCGAGTCGTATTTCACCGGAGCGGACTCCTCGCTGCCCTGACTGCTGCCGCCGCCGTCCGCATCGGGCGTATAGTCGGGCAGCGGGTAGGCTTCGGTATAGCCCTGCTGGCGGGAGATGTAATCGACGACGCGCTCCACCTCCTTGGTCTCGACCAGCGCACACTGGATACGGGTCAGCTCGCCATCCTTCGAGAAGAGCATGTCGCCACGCCCAATCAGCTGGTTGGCGCCCGGCTGGTCGATGATC
>ERZ773139.3373-NODE-3373-length-14406-cov-3.519755_pt1 | contig 14406 bp, 16 predicted proteins | sample MGYA00580854_ERZ773139 | MGnify/ENA primary metagenome ERZ773139 (study PRJEB29015, sample SAMEA2737809) | human gut metagenome | biome: human gut; feature: human-associated habitat; material: faeces | place: China | collected 2012 ...
GCCAGATCGGCGGCCAGCAGCTCCAGCGCGGTGCGGACCTCCATGATCTGGGATACTGTCGCCTTGGCCTTGACCACCAGCTCGCTCGGCTCGTTCATCAGAAGGTCGAACATGGCGGGACGGACGAACGAACCCTTGCCGGGAATGGACTCGATGGCCTTGTTGATGCTCAGCGCCTTCATGGCTTCGCGGACGCTGGTGCGGCTGACGCCGAAAATTTTTGCAAACTCCGTTTCCGTCGGCAGCTGCTCGCCCACGCGGAGGTGATCCTCCTTGACGTAACTGAGGATAGAATTCAGGACCTGTTCAGAAAGGGAAACACGTTTAATTGCACTCATTCACTTACACTCTCACCATATCATTAAAAATCAAATTGCATATTTTTATCAGGAATTACCATATTTTCATATCTTACTGCAATCTAACGAAAATGGCAAGAGATTCCGAAAGATAAGAGGCAGAAAATTCTGAAATGAAAAACTTCACAAAATATGATAACCGTCGAAAAAGGAGAACGGCTTAGAGCTTGGACAGCTTTTCGCGCAGCGCGACCGCCTTCTTCGTGCAGGCAAGGCCGCCGACCGTGGTGGCGCGCAGCTCGCCGGGCAGGCGGTGCTCGACATCGATGAGGGCGTCGATGACCTCATCGGGGCAGATATAGCTGGTGATGCCGGCAACGGCCATTTCAGCGGCGATGAAGGCGTTGGCGACGCCGACGGCGTTGCGCTTGATGCAGGGAACCTCGACCGGGCCGGCAATGGGGTCGCAGACCAGACCGAGCAGGTTCTTGAGCGACATGGCCATAGCCTCGCCGGGGACCTGGGGATCGGTGCTGAAGAGCGTGGCGATACCGGCCGCAGCGATCGCGCTCGAAACGCCGACCTCGCCTTGGCAGCCGCCAACGGAGCCGGAGAAGCTGACGTCGCGGTGCGCCATGACGACGCCCATCAGCGCGCTGGTGAACATTGCGTCGATGATCTGATCGTCGGTAAAGCCGTATTTTTCCTGCAGCGTGAGCATGCAGCCCGGAACGATACCGGCGGAGCCGGCGGTGGGAGCGGCGACGATGCAGCCCATCGAGGCGTTATATTCCATGACGCCGATGGCGCGGGCGACCGCCTCGGGGACGATGCCGCCGGAGATGGTTTTGCCGGATTCGCATACGCTCATGAGCTTTCTGGCATCCTCGCCGCAGGTGAGGCCGTAGAGCATCTTGTTCTTGCCGCTCATGCCCTGCTTCGAAGCGGCGCGCATGACCTCAAGCTGCTTGAGCATCAGGGCGCGGATCGCCTTGGGGCTGAAGCCGGAGCGCTGGCTTTCGTATTCGACTGCCAGCTCGGCAAGAGACAGGTTGTGCTTCTGGCACAGGGCGACGCAGTCCTCAATGCGGGTGGGATGGAGCTTTTCGGAGATGGTTGCACCGTAGGTCAGCACAGGCAGAACGTAGGAGGACTTGGTGATCTCGCCTGCGCGCAGCGCGTCGAGCACGGACTGCTCAGGCTCGCGGGTGAAGGAGACGGCGGTGATCTTGCCGCTGGACTGGACGGTACCGCCCGCGGCTTCGGCCTTTTCCTTGAGACCGGCGGCGGGAGTTCCCCAGAGCACCAGATGGTACTGGTCGGGGATGAGGTTGAGCTCCTGATCGTCGATGGCGTCCATGCTGATGCTGCCGCCGCCGACGGAGACGCCGCGAACCGTCACGACCTCGCCGCTCTCGCTCGTCATTTTGAGCTGTGCGGTATTGGGGTGATACAGGCCCACGGGGAAGAAGTCGATGGTGACGGAAACACCGCTTTCCTTGGCAATCTCCAGCGCGTCACGCAGCTGCGCATCGTCCTCGGGCATGCCCAGCGCGCCGCCGATCAGCGCGGCATCCGTTCTGTGGCCGCGGTAGGTGGTGCGCAGCGTGGGGCTCAGGCACAGGTCAATGGCCTTGGGACGGAAGCCGGCGATGCGGCCGGCCATCATGCCGATTCTTGCCATGCCGGCGGTGTGAGAGCTGGAGGGACCCAGCATAATGGGGCCGACTATCTCAAATACACTTGTACTCATCTTGTCTTCTCCTTTTTCTCTTTTACTGACGTTGGTCAGGCAATGTTTACCTGAAATGTTTACCTGAAATGTTTACCTGATAGGTATGATGTTATTATAATAATAACTTGAAAAAAATACAATATGTTTTTGGAATTTTGAAAAAACAAAAAGCGTTGTGCCGCAGCGGTTTTGCGGCGAGGGAGAGGCTTTTCGGCGGGAGCGGAGAGACGAGATTGCAGTTGACAATCGTTCGGAATGCGTTAAAATGAAGAAAAACCTTGAAAAAAGTTGGGGGAGAACATGTCTGCTTATAATAAGAAAAAGGGAATCTTTTTTTTGCTCTGCTCCGCGCTGAGCTTTTCGCTGATGAACGTGTTCGCGCGTCTCGCGGGTGACATTCCCGTGATGCAGAAGACGTTTTTCCGCAATCTGGTCTCCGTCCTCGTCATTGCGGTGCTGCTGATCCGCAAGCATCAGAAGGTCCGGTTCCAGCCCGGCACGCTGCGCTATCATTTCCTGCGCTCGTTTTTCGGCACGCTCGGCGTCATCGGCAACTTTTACGCGGTCGATCACATGCTGCTCTCGGACGCGACGATGCTTGTGGAGCTCTCGCCGTTCTTTGTCATCATTTTCTCCGCGCTGCTGCTGCGCGAAAAGGTCTCCGTGAAGCAATGGCTGCCGGTTTTGGCGGCCTTTATCGGCGCGGCCTTTGTCATTAAGCCAACGGCGGGGATCTTCTCGAACGCCGCGGCACTCTCCGCTATCGGCACGGCGCTTGCCGCCGGCTTTGCCTATACGATGGTGCGCAAGATGAGCGTGATGGGAGAGGACGGCAGCATGATCGTGCTGTTCTTCTCGGCGTTTTCATGTCTGGTGTGTCTGCCGTCGGTGATCCTGACCTACTCGCCGTTCACGCCGCAGGAGTTTCTCTTCCTGCTCGGCGCGGCGGTCTGCGGCTGCTGCGGCCAGCTGTCGATCACGGCGGCCTACCGCCATGCGCCCGCTGCGGAGATTTCGATCTTCGACTATTCCCAGATCATCTTCTCGGCGCTTTTCGGCTGGTTGATCTTCGGCCAGCTGGCGGGCACGTGGAGCTATCTGGGCTATGTGATCATCATCGCGGCGGCGGTGCAGGTTTTTCTTGCCGACCGGAAGAAGGCAAGGACATAAGAATAGACCAAATAGGGGGAAGAGCGCGGGCTCTTCCCTCGCCTGTTTTATTGAATCGTTCAATAAAACTGAGGGGTTTTACAGAAAGATGAAAAACATCGAATCTTGTGGTAAATATGTTCAAAATTTTACATACAGATTCGTGTATTGTGCATAATGCAGTAAAAGTTATTTTATTAACAATTTGAAAACTATTGACTTTGTACAAAAATTATAATATCATACATTATGTCGATAAGAAAGATTCAAATATCGCATTATCACACAAATCAATGATCAGGGGAGGAATCAGTATCATGGCAGAGAATCGTGAATTGCTGGCAATCTTACACAAAGAGGTTACGCCTGCCCTGGGCTGCACCGGCCCGACTGCGATTGCCTACGTCGCGGCAGAGGCGGCGGAGGCCGTCGGCGGTACGCCCAAAAAGGTTCGTATTAAGGTCGATCGTCATATCGGCACCAAGAACAGCGACGTCGGCATCCCCAACACCAAGGTGGTCGGTATCGAAGTGGCGTCTGCGGTTGGCGCGCTTGCCGGTGACGCGAGTGCAAAGCTGAACGTTCTGCATAACGTCACCCCCGAGGACGAGGAGAGAGCAAAGCAGTTTGTCATCGACGGCAACGTTCAGGTCGACGTTGACCTGGAGACTGATGTGCTGGGCCTGTTTATGGACTGCACCGTCGAGACTGACAAGGGCTATGGCCGCGCGGTCGTTGTCAAGACCCACACCAACCTCGTTTACCGTGAGGCCAACGGCGTCGTTCAGGTCAACATCCCCTACGACCGCATCGCCTCGATGAACGAGACCCACGACGCGATGGCTCACTATCGCATCGCTGATTTCTATGATTTCGCCAAGAACGCTCCGCTTGAGGATCTGCTCTTCCTGCGTGACGCGATCGCAATGAACAAGGAACTGGCCGGCACCATCTTTACCGGCGAGGCCAAGGGCGGCGGCTTTGCCAAGAGCATGATGGGCCGCAGCGGCAACAACAGCATCCGCAAGGCCAAGGCGCTTGTCGCCGCCGGCTCCGAGGCCCGTATGGAGGGCCTGAGCAAGCCCGCCATGAGCTGCGCCACCAGCGGCAACGTCGGTATCACCGCGTCCCTGCCTCTCATCAGCCTGGCTGAGGATCTCGGCTCGAGCGAGGAGGATCTGCTCCGCGCGCTGGCGATGAGCTTCCTGCTGACCATTTGCGTGAAGAACCGCATTGGCCGCGTCAGCTCCATGTGCGCCTGCGTCACCGCTGCCTCTCAGGGCGTTGCGGCCGGCGCGTGCATGCTCCGCGGCGGCGGTCTTGAGGAGATCGACCGCGCCATCAACACCACGCTCGTCAACGTCTTCGGCGTTGTCTGCGACGGCGCCCGCCTTGCCTGCGCGATGAAGCTTGCTTCCGCCGCCGGCATCGCGCTCGAATGCGCTGAGATCGCGATGGACGGCGTCGGCACCCCGCTCAATCAGGGTGTTGTCGGCACCAGCGCGGACGACAGTCTCGACTTCATGGGCCGCTTCGCTCAGAAGGGCATGCAGGGCAGCGACCTGGCCCTGTGCAAGGCACTCTATGAAAAGAGACAGGAGCAGTTAGCAAAGGGGCAACTCTTTTAAGCTAAAAAAACAAAGAGAAGGAGAAAATTATGGATTATGCTTCTACAATCCACAACAAGACATGGCGCACGATTTATAAAGCAATCGTGTCGGTGCAGCGTTTTGTGGGTCTGACGGTCTGCATCGCCGTCCCGCTGCTGGTCACCTATCAGGTTTTCCTGCGCTATGTCCTGCACGCACCTCTGATGGGCATCGAAGAGATAGAAATGTTCCCCATCATCTGGCTCTATATGATCGGCGGCTCGATCGCTTCCGAGCAACGCAATCATATTGAGTGCGGCATTCTCACACTGTACATTAAGAAAGAGAAAAGCATGAAGCTCTTCCTCTGCTTCAAGAATTTCTTCTCCGTCATCATCGGCGTGTGGCTGAGCTACTGGGGCTACTGGTACTTCAACTACTCCTGCAAGCTCTGGAAGCTGAGCGACATTGTGCGCTGGCCGATGTTCTACGCCGAGGGCGTCATCTTCATCGGCTTCGCTCTGATGGTGTTCTTCACCGTCATCGAGCTGATCGATCATGTTCGTGAGTATATCAAGTGCTGCAAGGAGGGGAAAGAATGAGTCCGTTAGCTGCTGTTGGTATTTCCATTGTCCTGCTCATCATTTTCCTGATGCTGAGCATTCCGCTGCCCTATTGCTTCGGCGGCGCGCTGGCCTTCCTCGTGATGACCGCCGGCGTCTCCATGAAGTCCATGATGCTTTACGCATTCGCCCAGACCACCGGCTCCGTCCTGCTGGCCAGCCCGATGTTTATTCTTGCGGGCAACTACATGGGCGGCTCCGGCATTGCCACCAAGCTTCTTGACTTTGCCGATGCCTTTATCGGTCACATCAAGGGCGGCCTGGGCATCGTCTCTGTTGTTACCTGTGCGGTCATCGGCGCGATCTCCGGCTCCGGCTTCACCGGCGTCGCGGCGACCGGCCCCATCATGATCCCCCGCATGGAAGAGCAGGGCTATCCCCGCGGCTTTGCCACCGCGCTGACCACGGTTTCCTCCGTGCTTGGCCTGCTGATTCCGCCGAGCGCCATCATGGTTGTTTACGGCTGGGTTACCGAGACCTCGATTCTGGCCTGCTTCCTGTCCACCGTTATCCCCGGCCTGCTGGTCACGTTCCTGTTCTGCCTGATCAACATGCTCGAGTGCAAGAAGTTTGATCTCATTGTTGCTAAGCCTCTGCACGGCAAGGCCAAGCTTAACATGATTTTCACCCGCTTTGTCAAGGCGATCCCCGCTCTCGTTATGCCCGTCATCATCCTCGGCGGCATTTACGGCGGCGTGTTCACCCCGACTGAGGCCGCGGCTGTTGCGGCAATTTACGCGGTCCCTATCGGTCTGTGGGTTTATCGTTCCATGAACCTCAAGGTTATCAAGGAGCTGACTTTCAACTCCCTGTGCTCCATCGGCGCGATCATGGTCATGATCTTTGTCTGCCTGATGTTCGCCCAGACCCTCGTTATGATGAAGGTTCCTCAGGCGATCGTCGAGATGATCTTCGGCCTGACCCACAACAAGTTCGTCATTCTCGTTATCGTCAACCTCTTCCTGTTCGTTGTAGGTATGATCGTGAATGATACCACGGGTATGCTCATCTGCGCGCCCCTGCTCCTGCCTTTGATGCAGCAGATCGGCGTGTCCAACGTCCACTTCGCTGCGATGATGGGCGTCAACCTGGCGATGGGCGGCGTTACGCCTCCTTACGCTTCCATTCTCTACCTCGGCATGCGTATCGGCAACACGGAGTTCAAGGACATCTTTGGGCCTACCATGAAGCTCCTGATTTTCGGCTATATTCCGGTCGTCTTCCTCACGGCGTTCATCCCTGCGCTCAGCGAGTGGCTGCCCGGCCTGCTTGGCTACTGCTAAATCGCTGCGCTGACCCTTTTGATTCGCCGCGGGGGTCGGCCCCGCGGCACATTATAAAAAAATAGAAAAGGAGAAGAACAATGGCGAGATTACTTACATACGATCAGGTCAAATATCTGGTGAACATGCAGGATGCAGTCGATTCCGTTGAGAAGACCTTTGAGGGCTTCGGCAAGGGAACGGTTCTGAACCCGACGAAGGTGACGCTCGATTTGGGCGAATCCGGCGGCTGGCCTCCGTATGAAGGCTTCTTCAACGCGATGCCCGCGTACATCGGCTATCAGGACAACGCCGGTATCAAGTGGGTCGGCGGCCTGCTGGGTCACCGCAAGGAAGCGAAGCTCCCGTTCATCTGCGGCATGATCCTGCTGGCGGACCCGAAGCTGGGTATCTTCCGCGCGGTGATGGACGGCAAGTACATCACGAACCTGCGCACGGGCGCGCAGACCGCAATTTCTCTCAAGTATCTCTTCAAGGATAAGAAGAGCATCCGCATCGGCCTGTTCGGCGCCGGCCAGCAGGGTCACACCCAGACCGAGGCGATCTCGAAGGTGTTTGACATCGAGGAGCTGCGCGTTTACGACGTGTATCGTCCGGCGGCTGAGAAGTTCGCTGAGGACATGAAGGACGCCGTCAAGGGCAAGATCATCATCTGTGATACCGTCGAGGAAGCGACAGACGCCGACGCGCTGATCACGGTGACGCAGGCGCATGAGCCGTTCCTGACCGCCGAGATGATCAAGCCCGGCACGGTGGTGTTCCCGATGGGCTCCTACAAGGAAGTGACGGACGAGCTGATTCTCAGCTGCGACGAGATCATCGTCGACCACATGGGTCAGGCTCTGCACCGCGGCGCGCTCAAGCACCTCAACGAAGAGGGGAAGATCATGCCGGAGAACATTTCCGCGACGATCGGCGAGCTGGTCAACGGTGAGAAAGAAGTGAAGGATCTGGCGAACAAGAAGATCCTCTGCCTGCCGATCGGCATGGGCTGCCTGGATGTTGCGCTGGCGTATGTTGCCTATGAGCGTGCGAAGGAGCAGCACATCGGCTTCGACTTCGACTTCAGCGGTGAGAGCTACACCACCGACATGCCCGAGAAGATGATCCAGCCCCTTGACTGATTCCATAAGCTAAATAGCCTCTTCTGATAGAAAACCCCTCCCGATCTCTGCCCGGGAGGGGTTTTCGCGTCCGTGTTCTTGTGCGCGCGGCAGTTTTCTGCTACGATGGCTGTAACGTTTTTTCCCCTGCGCAGTCTTACGGATAAAGGGAGGTGAGTCGGTGCGCGATTTTGAGACCATTTATCATCGGTACGGCGGAAGCGTTTATGCCTATCTGCTCAGCCTGTCGGGCGATGCGGCGCTCGCCGAGGAGCTGACGCAGGAGACAATGCTGCGGGCAATTTTGAATATTGGCACCTTTTGCGGCGAGAGCAAGCTCTCCGTCTGGCTGTGCCAGATCGCCAAAAACCTCTATCTGGACTGGCGGAAGAAAAGTCGGCGCACCGTTTCTCTCGAAGCGCAGGGAGAGCCCTGCGGCAGGGGGGGACCCTGCCATGGAGATCGAGGAGCGCGATATGGCAGACCGCATCCTGCGGCATCTGCACAAATTGGAGGAGCCGTACAAGGAGGTCTTTACGCTTCACGCGCTCGGCGACGTGCCGCTCAAGCGGATCAGCCAGCTCTTTGGAAAGAGCGACAGCTGGGCGCGGGTCACTTATGATCGGGCCAAGGCCATGATAACGGAAAAATTGGAGGAGGGTGAGTCATGAAAAAAATCGAATGCTATCTGGTACGCGATCTGCTGCCGCTTTATATCGACCATGCGTGCGGCCCGGAGACGGCGGAGGACATCGTGGGGCATCTGGACGAGTGCGCGGCATGCAAAAAGCTGTACGATGGGATGAACTCGTCGATCTGTGACGAACTGCCGGCGCCGGGGCTGGACGACCGGGAATTTTTCGCCCATGTCCGCAAGCGGCTCCTCGGCCTTATTTTGATCCTGACTGCGCTGATTGGATGCTTTGCCATAAACTTCAAGGGCGGTTGGATGGGAGGGCCAGCCACAGGGTACAATCTGGCCGCGACGCTGCTCTACAGTCTTTTTTGGTGTATTTTTTCCGTTATGGTGCACAGCTATGAGCCGCTGAACAAGGCGGCGTGGATCATCAGTCTCATCACCTGCATCTCTGCGGTGTCGGGCCTGGCAAGCATGCTCTTTGATCTGAGCATTATGATTGCGATGTTTGCCGGCACTCTTTTTTACGGACTGCGTGTTTTTGCCGAATGGACGCAGCTTTACGCCGTCGCCACGATCGTATCGGTGTTCTGGCTTTGCTATAACGCCTATTACCGCGGCAGGATGCGGAGGAGATAGCGTTCGTTTCTCTTGGCTTTTACACGGCAAAGCTTTAAGCTAACAAAGCTGGCTTTGTGCGGCCGGTACAAAATTGGGAGAGAAGAAAGCCGTCGCTCTGTGCGGACGAGCATGGCTGGATGGGAGAAACGATGAAGAAAAACACGAAGAACTTTGCAAGCCGCTGGGGCTTTATTCTGGCCTCGGCATGGCGAATGTCTGGGGCTTTCCCAATAAGCTTGGCAGCAACGGCGGCGGAGCCTTTTTGCTGATCTATCTGCTTTTTATCTTCATTTTCAGCTATGTCGGTCTGCCGGCGTAGTTTGCAATGGGACGCCGCGCGGCGACCGGTACGCTTGGCGCGTATGAAAACGCATGGGCCACCCGTGGGAAGAGCGCGGGAAAGGCGGGCGGGCTTCTCGGCTGACCGGCTCGCTGTGCATTGCCATTGGCTACGCCGTCATCGTGACCTACATTCTCAAGGCGCTGGTGGACTCTCTCCTCGGCACGCTGATGAGCGCGGATACCGCGGCCTGGTTCGGCGCCTTTTCCTCCACGCCTTATTCGGCCATTCCGTACCACATCGTTGTGGTCGTGGGAACGCTGCTGACGCTCTTCCTCGGCGCGCACAGCATCGAAAAGACGAACAAGGTCATGATGCCGCTCTTTTTCCTCATTTTCCTCGTTCTGGCGGTACGCGCTGTGCTGCTGCTGGGCGCGGCGGAGGGATACGTTTTCATGTTCACCCCGCGCTGGGAGGCGCTCGCTGACCCGATGATCTGGATCTGGGCGATGGGACAGGCGTTCTTCTCGCTCTCCGTCACTGGCAGCGGCATGATCGTCTACGGCGCGTATCTTTCCAAGGAGGAGGACGTTGTGGGCGTCGCGCAGCACACGGCGCTGTTCGACACGATCGCCGCGGTGGTGGCCGCGCTGGTCATCATTCCGGCCTGCTTCTCCTATGGACAGGACGTCGGCGCGGGACCAAGCCTGCTGTTTGTGACGCTGCCCACCATTTTGCAGGACATTCCGATGGGGCGCCTTTTCGCGGTCATTCTCTATGTCGCCATGATCTTCGCGGGCGTCAGCTCGCTGCAGAATATGTTCGAGGCCGTCGCGGAATCCCTGATGCACAAGTTCCCCAGGCTCAGCCGCACGGCGGTGCTGGTGATCCTGTGCGTGGTGTGCCTCGGCTTCGGCATCGGCATGGAGACCATCGACAAGTGGGGCCCGTGGATGGACCTCGTCTCTATTTACATCATTCCCATCGGCGCGACGCTCGGTGCGGTGTCCTGGTTCTATGTGATGAAGAAGGACGAGCTGCTCGACGCCGTCAACACCGGCAGCGGCAAGCTGCGCGGAAACCTCTGGTACAGCGTGGGACGCTACGTCTATGTCCCGCTGGCTGTGATCCTCTGCTGCGTGGCGCTGTTCATGCACGTCGCGTTCTGAAAAGTGAAAAGGGGAGCTCCCATACGAAACGTATGGGAGCTCCCCTTTTGCCGGTATTGCCTTACTGTCCGCCGACCATCACGCCGACGTTGCCGTAGAGCAGGATGCGGACGAGGCCGCAGAGGAAGAGGTGCGCGGGATAGTAGAGATAGAAAAGATACTTCATGCCCCGGCCCGCGCCGCGCGTGCCGTTGTAGCGCTTGAGCAGCGGAATGGTCAGCCCGGCGAAGAGCTGAAGTATACCGTAGACGGGGTCGATGAAGAGCGCGTAGATCAGCGCGTACATCGCGACCCAGAGCATCATGCGCGTCATCTGGCGGCGGAAGTCGCCGCGGTTCTGCCCGATCTCCAGAATGGCAAGCACGGCGATGCTGCTCCAGTCGCCCGGGAAGGCGAGAAGCGTAAGGGCGACCACGGCAAGCGTCTTTTGCCATTGCTTGAGCTCGGGCCGCTCCACCGTGTAGAGGCCGACGACGCCGAGAAACAGCGGCCACATCACGCTGGTCTGGTTGAATACGCCGGTTTTGAGCGGGACAAAGGGAATGCCGAAGGCAAAATTGTAGGCGAAGTGCCCGATGATGGCAAAGAGCAGCAGCCGTCCGGCGTACTTTTTCAGATCGCGAGTGTAGTGGTAGCCCTCAGCCACCATGAACCAGAAGATCGGCGCGGCCATGCGGCCGATGATGTGCAGCAGCAATATCCACCAGTCCCGCGGATAATCCGGCCAGATCACGCTGGTGAAGTGGTCGACCGTCATGGCAAGCATGGCGAAGAACTTGAGCTGATTGCCGCTCAACCCTTTATTGGTCTGTTCCATTTTCTCTCCTTCGCGGGCATTGCCGCATCCCAATAGGCTGCTTATAGTGTAGCAGAAGCCGCCGCTCTTTGCAAGAGCGCGCACAGCGTTGATTTGCTCCAAAATCATTTTTGAACACTTGGTAATATAAAACTGCGGGGGCTCAGGGGCCCCCGCGGTTTACTGCGTCTGTACTGCGTCATTCACTTTTCCCACGGCTTTTTCTCGGTGTTCTGCATGGTCTCGATGCCGGGGCGCTGGTGCTTCAGCTCCGCGAACCGGACAAAGGCTTTCCGGCGCTCCGTGCCGAAATACTTTTCGTCCAAAACTCGCTCTGTGGTTCCGTCCTCATAGGTGCGGACGATCCGCACAAAGTAGATCACCGCTTTGCCCCTGTAACCGGGGTCACGGGTCAGCTCCAGCCGGTCACGGTATGCAGCGGTCGCGAGGGCGGCGTAACGCTCCGCGAGGGCCTGCCGGTAGTCGGTGAGCTGGTCGGCGAGGCGGCGGCAATCCTCGATCAGCCGCGCGGCGGTCTCGTCGTTATACTGGATGCGGTCGGCGGTCAGGGTATCGGGTCGGATCAGGTAGCCGTGCAGCCGGATCTCCGCCTCTCGGCTGGGGCTACCGTAGCGCTGGAAGAGGTCAAGATAGCTCATGCGGCGACCTCCTCGCAGCTGGTGACGGTCCAATAGGCGATCCCGTCGGGGCTGTGCTCGTCGCTCCCCCAACCGATTACCGTTCCGGCGGGGATGGGGGCAAAAGCTAAAAGGGCGTCATGCCGGGAAGTGCGTGTATTTTCGAGGCGGATTAAATATTTCATGTTCGATGCTCCCTTCTGGTGGTGGCGCGCCCCGGTCAAGCCGGGAGCGCGTCGGATTCGGTGCGGGCGCCGCGGCGGAAGGTCGTGCTGCCGTACTTCGCGCGGATCTCCGCCATGCTCCGCTTGCGGCCCTTGTGATAGCCGCAGCCGTCCTCGGCGTAGTGCCAGGACCAAAGACCCTTGTTCTGGCACCAGCGGCAGCCCGCCGCCTTGAGCGCTTCTTTGTGTTCGCGGGTATTGCCGCCGATCCAAAGCCAGCGGCCGCACAGCTCGATCTCCAGACCGTCGAGCTTGAGCAGCGCCGCGATGATGCCGATGAAGTCGCCCGCGGTCTCGGTGGTCGCGTGGGTCTTGCCGGTGGCGTCCGCCGCGGCCTGCTCGTTATGCCGGCGCTTGAGGGCCTCGAAGCACTCCTCATACTCGGCATTGATGGCCTGCATGGTGGCAGTATCGCCGCCCACGTCGGGGTGATGCTTTTGGGCGAAGTGCTTGTAAACCTTCTTGAGCTCGTCGAGCGTCTGGCAGTTGGTGAAGTATGTCATGGTGTCGTCCTCCTGAATTTGGTTTGTCGTGGTTGCTTGGTATGGCCCAAGTATAAGGCGGACTGACACGAAAAGTCAAGCCCCTGTTTTACAGGTTTCGCGACATTCTACGCCTTAGCCAAATATCAGGCGGACTTTTTTGTGCAGATTGTCAGGCTGACTTATACGCGCCTATGCGATATAATAAGATGCAAAAGGAGGTGCAACCCTTGGAGCACAAGACATTGAGGACCAGCGACGCCCAGCGAAAAGCCTCCCTCAAATGGGAGCGCGAGAACAACGAGAAAATCACGGTCAAGCTGCGCCGCGGCAAGGACCCGGGCAAAGACCAGATCAGGGCCGCCGCCGCCGCCAACGGTCAGAGCGTCAATGAATGGATCATTGAGGCCATCCGGGATAAACTGTAACGCCGGCTCCCCCGCCCTCTCCGCCAGTCCGGAGGGGGCCTTATACTATATCAATCGCGCGTCCGCGCGCGCACGGATAGAATAAATATTATTTATTCTATACCTTACTGCCGTAGGCTATAGATACTCTGCTGTACTTTGGTGCTTTCTTCTCTTGATAGTCTTTTCTTCTGACGGGGCGGGGAGAATAGATAATACACCAAGAGTACGTTAGGAGTATGCAGTATAGATCACGCGGAGAGTACGAGAGAAGCAGAGACTACGGGATAGTACAGGAGGAGATATAGGGAGGATATAGCAGGGGGTAGGATAGACGGACATGGAGGAATAAAAAAATCGCGTAGAATTGGCGATAGGCATTAGCACAGCTTATGGCAGATGAAAAAACGAACAGAAAGCAACAGGCCGCCGCCCCGAAGATGGGGTGACGGCCCTTTTCGTTTTGGGCAAGGGGGCAGAGAGAGCGGAGGATCGGCTGGAGGGAATGGGCGCAGAGTTGGCGGCTTGCAGAGGATGACCGGCGGCAACGTTGCGCGGGGGCTGGCGGGGAGCCGGGCGAGGATAGGCGAGCAATTTAACGGGTGGTTAAATACAATGCCAGGAATGGCGGGGCTTTGCTGGGTTTACTGCGTCCGTACTGCGTCGGTTTGGTGCCGGGTAGATGGGCAAAGCGGCTGCTGCTTGAGGCGGGCCGATGGGAGGCAGAGGGTCGGGCGAAGCGGGAGCGCAAAGGCTTCCGTGGGCAATTCGGCAAAAGCAATTCGGGATCCGGGGCTTTTTCGGTGGTCCGGCTCCGCGGTGAGGTGTCCAGGCGGTCAGGCCGTTTTCGATGGGGCAGTCTTTACGGCAAAGGGGGAGGGGTAGCGGAAAAACGGTGGGGGTCTCGCAGGAAGGGGTAGGATAGTCCTCACACGTCCCCTACAGCAACAAAAGCGTTGGATTGCGTTAGAGTGCGTTGACAATGCGTTGGAATGCGTTAGGACCGACCGATGCTGCCGGCAGAACGGGCGGGACCATTGCGGTGATGCCGCCGGAATGGTGCGTGCGAACGTTTTGGCGGCGTCAACAAGACGTCGCGCGGCAATGGGCAAAGGCATCGAAATCGACGCAATGAAACCGGTCGAAATCGACCATGTTCTCCATGCGGGGAAGATGGTGCCCCGGCGGTGGGATGGGGGTAGCGGAAAATCAGTGGGCGGTCACTCGAAAGGGTGGTCGCCTTTTCTGCTGTCAGAGGGGCAAGAGCTATTCCAAATGTAGAACTGCAAACCTCTTTCGCGTGTGTTACGCTTGAGGGGAGAAGAAAATATTTTGCAGTTTGACGCTTCCTGCGGCGAGAGCCGCGGATGC
>ERZ773139.3393-NODE-3393-length-14330-cov-3.465219_pt1 | contig 14330 bp, 14 predicted proteins | sample MGYA00580854_ERZ773139 | MGnify/ENA primary metagenome ERZ773139 (study PRJEB29015, sample SAMEA2737809) | human gut metagenome | biome: human gut; feature: human-associated habitat; material: faeces | place: China | collected 2012 ...
CCGGGGGCAGGAGTTCATCACCGCGCCATTCCAGCCAGGGGCGGCCGGAAAGGTCGATGGTGACATCGCTCAGGGCCTCATCCATGGGGACGCGGCCGTAGCCCACACGGGCGATGCCCACACGGTCCCCCAGGGCTTCCAGCACGGCCTGGCCCAGGACCAGGCCGATGTCCTCGGCGCTGTGATGGGCGTCGATGTGCAGATCGCCCTGACAGCGCAGGTGCAGGTCCATTCCGGCCCAGAATGCCGTCAGGGTCAGCATGTGATCCAGCATGCCGAAGCCGGTCTGGATATCGGTCTTGCCCGAGCCGTCCAGGGTAAGGCTCAGACTGATGTCGGTCTCGGCGCTTTTACGGGCATGCCGGGCCGAACGCTGGGGCAGAGTCGCTTCCATCATCATTCCTTGTCCTTGGCAGGCGTTGCGGGATCGTCGTCAGCGGCAGGGACTTCCGCCACGGAAGCGGGATCGTCCTGCTGTTCCGCAGGTGTGGCCGTATCGGCAGCATCGGGCGTGAGGCCTTCCTGCTCCGCAGGATAGTCCTCAGCCCCTTCGGGGAGTTCCTCGGACGTCCGTTCCGTTTCAGCTGCTTCGGCCGTAGAGCTTTCGGCCGTCTCCATGGCGGAGGCGGGCGTTTCTTCTTCTTCGGGCGGCATACGCTGGGCGTCGTCATCGCTCATGGCAGCCACCGTGGCGGCAGCTGCGGCAGCGGCCGCGACCGTCGTGCCGTCCGGTCCTTCGGGAGCGGGAGAGGCGGGCGCAGGGTCGGCCGGAGCGGGATCGCCGGGCGTCCCTTCTCCCTCTTCCTTCTTTTCCTTCTTCTTGCGACCAAAGGCCGCAGCCACGAGGATGCTGATCTCATAGAGCAGCAGCATGGGCATGGCCATGAGCAGCTGGGAGACCACGTCCGGCGGCGTCAGGATGGCGGCCACGATAAAGATGCACAGAACGGCATAGCGACGCACCTTGCGCATCATCTGGGCCGTGATGAGCCCCATGCGGGAAAGGAAGAAGGAGAACAGGGGCATCTCGAAGATGAGGCCGAACGCCAGGAGCAGCTTGATGACGAAATCAAGGTAGTCCGTGATGCGCGGCATGGCCTGGATCTGCTCGGACGAGAAACCCAGGAAGAAATTGAACGCGTAGGGGAAGACGATGAAGTAACAGAACACGCCGCCACCAATGAAGAAGATGGCGGAAAGCAGGGCGATGGGCAGCAGGCCCTTTTTCTCTTCCTCGTACAGCCCGGGGGAGATGAAGGCCCAGATCTGATAGAAGATGTACGGGCTGGTCACGAACAGGCCGGTCACGAAGGCCACGAACATGCGCACGAAGAAGGGTTCGGGCAAGGTGGTGTACATGGCCGTGCCGTGTGCGGGCAAGGCGCTGAGCAGCGGGGCCGTGATGAAGTTGAAGATGGGCTCGACCACCGTCCAGCAGAGCAGGAAGCCCACACCGGCGGCGATGAAGCAGCGCACCAGGCGCCAGCGCCGCTCGTTGAGATGATCCCTGAGGCCCATGGTCTTTTCTTCGGGCTCGGGCGTCCCGCCGGTACCGGCAGCAGCCGTGGCAGGCGGGACGGGCGGCTGGCCTGCGTCATCACCACCTTGCGGCGCGGGAGCGGCCACGGCATCAGGAGCCGGAGCTGCCGTATCCGGCAACGGGTCGGCAGGGGCTTCTGCCGCTGCGGGGGCAGCATCGTCTGCCTGGGCTTCGGGAGCGGGGGCGGCAGGCTGTTCCACAGGGGCGGGGGCTTCCTCGGCTTCGGCCCGGGCCCTGGCAAGTGCCTGGGCCAGAGGGCTGTCCGCCGGAGGTTCAGGGATAGCGGCTTCCCCGTCGTGAGCAGGAGGCACGGCGCCTTCCTGTGCGGTCAGGGGGCCCGTCTGTTCCGGTTCCGTAGCGGAGGCCATGACAGGAGCGGCCTTTTCCGCAGCCGCTTCGGGCAGATCTTCGCCTGCTGCGACCGTTTGCGGGGCCGCAGAAGAGAGGGGAGCATCCTGTTCGGGAGTCGTGACCGTGACGGTCAGATCCTGTTTGTCCTGGGTGGTGCTCATGCTTTTGCTCCACTGGCAGGCGTGGCGGCACTACCGGCTTCGGTCTGGGCCTTGGCAAGGGCCTGGGCCAGAGGACTGTCCGTAGGCGGTACGGGCGCGGCAGAGGGGACGACTTCCGGCTGGACAGCAGGACGGGCCGCGGTCTCCGTTGCCGCAGGTGCGGCAGCGGGTGCCGCCTGGGGCTGGGAGGCTGCGGGCTGGGCCGTTGCCTGCGCCTGGGCGGCTGTTTTGGCCGCGTGTTCAGCACGAGCTTCGGGGCTGAAAAATTCCTTTTCAGCTTCCTGCTTGCGCTTGAGATGCTCCTCCTGCTCCACTTCGGCATTCAGCGTGCGCTGAAAATCGGTGGAGACGCGGCGGAATTCACCCATGGCCTTGCCGAGGGTGCGGGAAACACTTGCCAGACTCTTGGGCCCCAGCACCACAAGGGCCACAAGAAGGATAACCAGAAATTCCGTACTGCCGATACCGAACATATCTTCCTCTGCTGTTAGTCCTGAGCGTCATGGACGCGGAAATGCTAAAACGCAAAATTACCTGAGCCCGCAGGCCTTGTAAAGTACGCCTGCCGCCTGCCGCATCCACTCTTCCGCAGGCAGGACGTCCTGTGGATGAAGGCAGGATACTGCCTGAAAGGGCCTCGTGTCCCGGTGCGGGATGTCAGGGCCGCGCGGTACCGCCCTGCAGCAGCATGGGCTGCCGTGCCAGCCAGTCCACAGACAGGCGGGTGATGTCCTTGATGAGGGAGAGGTTCGTCTCGGGGCTTTCCAGCGAATTGCAGAGGAAGACCGCCAGGGCCACATAGCGCCCATCGGGCAGGCGGAAAAAGGCCAGATCGTTGTCCGCAAGCTTGAGTCCCTGGGGCGTCCTGTCGGAAGAGCCGGTCTTGTGTCCTGCGGTCAGGCCCTGCGGCAGCCCCTCAAGGATCTTGCCGGGCAGGGCGGGCGTCCCGGCCATGATGCCGGTCAGGAAGTCCTTGTGCTCCTGGGAGAAGTCCGGGGAGCTGAAAAAGCCCAGCAGCATCCGGGCCATGCTGCGCGGCGTGCCCCAGTTGGCATACTGGTTATAGATGTTCAGATGCATCCAGTCTTCATTATGACCGATGAAGACGCTGTCCGCCCCCAGACGGCGGGCGCAGGCCTCCACCACGGCCGGGCCGCCCACATATTCCATCAGGATGTCGCAACCGTTGTTGTCGCTGAAAGTGACGGTATACCGCAGCAGATCCTCCAGGCTGACTTCCATGTCGCGGCGGCCACGCTGGTCGCGTAAAGGACTATGGGTGCCGGTGTGGAGTTGCTCCGCCCGCACGGGGATCATGGTCGCCAGTGTGGCCTGCGCGTGCTGCATCTTTTCCAGCACAGCCACAGCCAGGGGAAACTTGATGACACTGAGCAGGGGGAAGGGCGCATCCATGTGGACACCGGCGCAGAGGCCGTCTTCGGTAAGCAGGGCCACACCGGCCAGGGCCTTTTTGTCCCGCATAAGGGTATGGATGTCCCGCTCCAGGGACAGGGCGTCCACGGCGGCTTGCGGCGTAGCGGGCAATCCTTCGGCCGCCTGGAGAGGCATGGCAGGGGAAAGCAGTGCCAGGGAGAGCAAAAGGGCAGGGAAGATGCGTGACATGGAAAGCTCACAGGGATGCGGTGTTCTATGGAGATACCCGAAGATACGGGCTGGCCTCGTCATATGTTTTCGGGAGGATAGGGACTGGCTTCGGCAAGGACAAGAGGAAAATGTGCCCCGGACAGGGGCGTACTGTACCGGAACGGAAAGCGGAGTCCAGCGGGGCTGTGCGTCACAAGGGCTCCATGGCTCTGCCCAGCGGCGGACGACGATGATAGCTCGATATCGCCGTCAGGTGCGGATAAGGGGATGGACTGCTTCGGGAAGACGGACGCGGCTGTTGAATGCCGCGGCCGGGAAGGATAGACTGTCATGGCAAAAAATATCCTGAAAGCACCTGCCATCATGAGGGGGAGCATCTGTGGCATTCAGCAAAACGATACAGATGTATATTTTTGACGGTAATCCCAATGGTCGCATCATGTGCGAGCTCTCCAACTGGAACGGCCGTATCTACAAGGTCTCGCGCAATGAACTTTCTGTCTTTTCCCAGCGGGCCGATGCCGAGAACACCGGCGTCTATTTCCTGCTGGGGAAGGATGAGAACAATACGGATACCGTCTACATCGGTGAGGCGGAAAAGGTCTGCACACGTCTGAAGCAGCATCTGCATGATGCGGATTACTGGAGCGATGCCATCGTCGTCATCAGCAAGGATGATCTGCTCAACAAGGCGCACGTGAAATATCTTGAGAACAGGTTCTATTGCCTGGCACAGGATTCGGGAAGGGCCGTCATCATCAACAGCACGGTCCCCACCTGCTCCTCGATCTCGGAATATGACGAGGCCATGTTGCAGGAGTTCATCAGCAACGCCCGTCTGCTCGTCAATACGCTGGGCTACAAGCTTTTCGATACCCTGGAAGAAAGCAGCGTGGGGCAGCAGAATGAGCCGACCTGCTTTTTCATCAATGCTGCCAGGGGGGCCGCCGCCAAAGGGCTTGTCGTGGCGGATGGTTTTGCCGTGCTCAAGGGATCGACCATCGCTTCGCCCGTGGTCCCCAGCATGGCAGAGAGCTTGCGCCGTCTGCGGGACAGTCTGCTCGAAAAAGGGATCGTCGATGCGGACTTCCATTTTGTGAAAGACCATATCTTCACCAGCCCTTCTCTGGCGGCGGCTGTCGTCCTGGGCAGGAACGCCAATGGCCGGACGGAGTGGAAAACGGCGGGGAACAAGGCGCTGCGTGATGTGGAGGAAGACGAGCTGGCATAGCGTTGCAGCGCCATGATAAAAAAAGAGCTGACAGGCAAGCCGTCAGCTCTTTTTTTATGCTGTCTTCACAGTGCGCCGGCACTGTGGCCGGGAGCAGGACAAGGAGCCTGCTGCTTCGGCATTATTCCCACTCGATGGTGCTCGGGGGCTTGGAGGAGACGTCGTAGACCACGCGGTTGACGCCCTTGACTTCGTTGATGATGCGGCCGGACATGCGGGCGATGAGGTCGGCGGGCAGGCGGGCCCAGTCGGCGGTCATGGCGTCCACGCTATCCACCACGCGCAGGGCGATGACGTGCTCATAGGTACGGCCGTCGCCCATGACGCCCACGGTCTTCAGCGGCAGCAGCACGGCAAAGCCCTGCCAGACCTTGCGGTACCAGCCGGACTCGCGCAGTTCTTCCTGCACGATCTTGTCGGCCTGGCGCAGGATGTTCAGGCGTTCCTCGGTGATCTCGCCCAGCACGCGGATGGCCAGGCCGGGACCGGGGAAGGGATGACGCCAGACGATGGAATCGGGCATGCCCAGCTCGGCGGCCACCTTGCGCACTTCGTCCTTGAAGAGTTCGCGCAGGGGTTCCACCAGCTTGAGCTTCATGGTCTCGGGCAGGCCGCCCACGTTGTGGTGGCTCTTGATGACGGCGCTGGGGCCCTTGTGGGACACGGATTCGATGACGTCGGGGTACAGGGTGCCCTGGGCCAGGTATTCCACTTCGGGCAGCTTCTTGGCTTCTTCGTCGAAGATGTCGATGAAGGTATGGCCGATGATCTTGCGCTTCTTCTCGGGATCTTCCACGCCCTTGAGCAGGTCGAGGAAGCGATCCTGGGCCTGGACGAAGTTGAGGTTCAGGTCAAAGTGCTCACGCAGGTAGCTGACCACTTCCTCGCCTTCGTTGAGGCGCAGCAGACCGTTGTCCACGAAGATGCAGTGCAGGCGATGGCCGATGGCCTTGTGCAGCAGCACGGCCACCACGGTGGAGTCGATGCCGCCGGAAAGGGCGCAGACCACGTGCTTGTCGCCGATCTTTTCGGCCATTTCCTTGACCACGCGTTCCACGAAGCTGGACATGCTCCAGTCGGGCACGATGTTGCAGACCTTGAACAGGAAGTTGCGCAGCATGGCGTCGCCGTCCACACTGTGGTGCACTTCGGGATGGAACTGCACGGCGTAGATCTTGCGGCTTTCATCGGCCATGGCAGCCACTTCGAGGGTGGGGGTGCTGCCGGTGATCACGAAGCCGGGCGGGGGAGTCTTGACCTTGTCGCCGTGGCTCATCCACACGCGGCTGGCCTTGGAGCTGTCCAGGCCGTCCCACAGGGCGCAGGAGGCTTTCAGGGTCAGGTCGGCCGGGCCGTATTCGCGGGTCAGGGACTGGGCCAGTTCGCCGCCCAGGTTTTGGGCCAGCAGCTGCATGCCGTAGCAGATGCCCAGCACCGGCACGCCCAGTTCCAGGAAGCCCTTGTCCAGGGTGGGGGCATCGGCTTCGCCCACGCTGGCAGGACCGCCGGAAAGGATGATGGCCGAAGGAGCCATAGCGGCCACTTCGGCGGCGGTGACGTTGCAGGCATGGATTTCGGAATACACGCCGGCTTCACGCACACGCCGTGCGATGAGCTGGGTGACCTGCGAACCGTAGTCAATGATAATGACCTTGCTGTGCGCCATGAGTGTTCCTTGCAATGTATGCGGACGCCGCCCGGGAGGGACGGCGTCCTTTATATAATGTCATGAACGGGCAGCCTGGCTGCCGGAAAACAGGATGCAAGCACCAAACGGATGCGGGCGGTCGCTGCAGCGATCGCCCGCAGGTCTGAGGCTAGTTGTCGATGCGATAGTTGGGGGCTTCCTTGGTGATGATGACGTCGTGCACATGGCTTTCACGCAGGCCCGCCGCCGAGATCTCACAGAAGGTGGTGTTCTCGAACAGGTCGTTGAGGGTGCGGGCACCCACATAACCCATACCGGAACGCAGACCGCCCATGAGCTGGTAGATGGCTTCCATCACATGGCCACGGTAAGGCACGCGGCCCACGATGCCTTCGGGGACCAGCTTCTTGCTGCGTTCCTGGAAGTAACGGTCGGAGCTGCCGTCCTTCAGACCGTCGATGAGGTCGAGCTTACGGGCGAGAGCCAGAACGTTGACAGCCCAGGACGAGCCGACAAAGCCTTCTGCTTCCTGATCGTAGCCCAGGGTGACCAGAGCCATCTTCAGGAACTGGGTGCCGGTGACGTTGGAGGTGGGAGCATAGGTGGTGGCGTTCATGCCGGCGATGATGCCTGCGCGATAGCCGTAGCCAACATAGGACTCGCCCCAGCGGCCCTTTTCATCGGCAAACGGGTTGATGGAGGTGTAGTAGGTGCTGATGTCGGCGTCCTTGTTGTCAAAGATCGCGATCAGCTTTGCAGCCTCTTCACGGGTGATGTTTGCAGTCGGCCGGAATTCCCCATTGGGGTAGCCCTGCATGGTTTCGATGAGATCAAGGACCTTGACAGCTTCGTCGTAATCAGCGGCGATCTTGTCGGCGTCCTTGTACTCAGTTGCGCTAGCCATGGTTGCCAGACCCAGCAGGGTAGCCAGAACCAGAACCAGCGCAAGAACCTTTTTAAAGTTCTTCATTGAGTTTTCCTCCTGTCTAAATTTGATTGCACGGGAACAAAAGCCCCCGGGCCATCATCTGGCAGTATCATAATCCATCCGCGCCAAAAGGTCAAGAGCCCCGCCGGAGTTGTAATGTTCTTGTAACATAACGCCCGCCCGTGTTACATTCGCCGCCGCCTCTGCTGGCGCGGCAGAAAAAGCGCCGGATTGCCAGCCCTTCTTTTTGCTGTTGCAGACCTTGACATTTTCGCGAAATCGGTTATACTGATGATTCAAGGGTGCTACCGGCAAACGAGCAGCTCCCCGAAGCAGTTATAAAGAAGTAACCGCTGGTTTGGGAGCCGGGCGGTTACTTCTTTTTGCCGTTGCAGACCTTGACATTTTCGCGAAATCGGTTATACTGAAGATACAAGGGTGCTACCGGCAAACGAGCAGCTCCCCAGCTGTTACAAAGAAGTAACCGCTATCTTGGGGAAGATGGGGCGGTTACTTCTTTTTGCTGTTACAAACCTTGACAACGAGGCTAATAACTGCGACTATGAGCATGCAAAACTGGAACATGTCCGAGTATGTGACCATAATCCATTGCCCCCTTTCTTTCTGTCGGAGGGCGCAAAAAGACGTTTTCCCTCCGCGAAACGCGTTGGGGGCCGCCCGCTTGCCGTTTATCGGTAGCACCATTTTTACAATAGCACAAGATTTCCAAAAATGCAAGAAAAAGCCTCCCAAATCGGGAGGCTTTCGCAGTTCATTGACAAATTCTGCTTTTTATTATACAATAATTCTGCCCTTATGGGCGGGAGAGACGATACGATACACGGTAGGCGGTTCGGCTGACACTTCCGAAAGGAGGTGCATGCCAATGCGAATCACATTACATATTGGACCCTATACGGTCACAATTATTGTAAAGAGACGCGGAAACCGCCACTCGGCAAAGTGACGGTTTCTGAGGTTTATTGAAATCTTGTAACCACATTTGAGCCGAACCGCTTATCGGTATCGTCTCTTTCTTTTATTATAGCCGAATGCCGGAACTTGTCAAGGCTTATTCGTTTTCGAGCGCCATGACCTTGTCGATGCGGCGCTGGTGGCGCTCGGCGTGGGAGAATTCGGTATTCAGCCAGGTGTCGACGATCTCGAGCGCGAGCATTTCACCCGTGACGCCCGCGCCGATTGCCATCATGTTGGTGTCGTTGTGTTCGCGGGTGAGGCGGGCGGACATCACGTCGGACAGCAGCGCGCAGCGGATGCCCCTGACCTTATTGGCGGTGATGGACACGCCGATGCCGGTCGTGCAGACGACGATGCCGCGGTCGCATTCGCCGGAGGCGACGGCTTTGGCGGCGGGACCGGCAAAGTCGGGATAGTCGCAGCTGGTTTTGTCATAGCAGCCAAAGTCCTTGTAGGCAAGCCCCTTTTCGTCCAGATGCTTCATGATGGCATGCTTGAGATCAAATGCGCCGTGGTCACAGGCTAGAGCGATCATTGTTTTTCCTCCTGAGTTGTTTTTTCTTTATAGTAACAGGTTTGCCGGAAAAAGCAAGGGCAGCCCTGCACCAAAAATCGCGGGTCCGAAGACCCGCGATTTTTGGTTTCGATCAGTCGACGTAGTTGACGGTGATGCCTTCGATTTCGGGGTTGACGTTGTCGGAGTTGTTGTCGACAACGATCTCGCCTCTCATCAGCTTGGCATGGACAGCTTCGTACTGCTCCATGGTAAACTTGTTGAATCTCCAGGAGCCTTCTGCGGTCGGGATACCGACATAGTCGCCCTCGGACAGGGAGTAGGTGATGAACTTGCCGCCGTAGATGGTGTCCCACTTACCAGCTTCCAGATCGGCGAGGATGGTCTCGGTGACGTTCTGCAGACCCTTCATAGCGGACGTGACGATGCATGCATCGATGTAGCTCTGGTCGACGTCAACGCCAACGACCTTTGCGCCATGGATGTTGGCCGCTTCCACCGCGGAAGCATAAATACCGCCGCCGCAGGCAAAGACGATCTCAGTGCCATTGCTGTACCAGCCTTCCATCTTTGCGGTGATGGAAGCGTCCGGATTGAACTGACCGGCGTAGGTGTAGTTGCACGCAACTTCCACGCCAAGCTCCTTGGCGGCGTCGCGCGCGCCCTGGAGCCAGCCGTAGCCGTAACGGATAACAGCGGGAACTGCCATGCCGCCGAGGAAGCCGAGCTTGGTGTAGCCGTCCATGACGACAGCGTAGCCAGCCAGATAACCGGCCTGCTCTTCGGCAAACGTTGCGCAGACAACGTTTGCCTGCGGATCATAGAACGTTGCGTAGTCCTCGGTCAGATCGCCTGCGCCAACGTCGACAGCGATGAAGTAGACCTCGGGGTACTTCTCCTGCTCGCGCACGATGGACCCGCCGAACAGATAGCCGGGCATGACGACGACATTCGCGCCTTCCTTGATCGCCTGATCAATGGAGATGCAGCGTGCATCGGTGGAGTCCTCGGTCGGCTGATAGTAGGTGTACTCGATGCCGTTGGCTTCGCAGTACGCCTTGACGCCCTGCCAGGTTGCCTGGTTGAAGGATTCGTCGTCGATGGTGCCGACGTCGGTCACGAGCGCGACCTTCTTGATGACGCCTTCCTCGGCGGGCTGCTCTTCGGTGGCAGTCTCTTCTTCCTTGGCGGGCTCTTCGGTCTTGGTTTCTTCGGTTGTGGTTTCGGCGGCGGGCTCGGTGGTCGTGGTCTCAGCGGGCGCTTCGGTCTTCGATGCGCAGGCAACCATGCCCAGAACCATAACTACCGCCAGAAGCAGAGCAAGGATCTTTTTCATGTTCGTTCCTCCAAATATGTTTTGTGTGTGCGGAATTTCCGCTAGCCTATTATGGCACAGTTTCTCGGTAAAATCAAGGCAAAATCACAAGAAGTTACCGTTCCACGGGAGCTTTCCGAAATTTTACGGCTCTTTCATATACTCGCTGGCGCGAAAGCCATAGGGCATGAAGTCCGCCAGCCGGACCGCCTGATACGTGCCGTCCTGCTTTCCCATGTAGATCTTAAAATCCGGGTCGCAGAATTCCAGCATCACCTGCCGGCACACGCCGCAGGGCGGGAAAAAATCTCGCGCAACCCCGTCCTTGCCGCCCACAACGGCGATGGCTTCAAACTCGCGCTTTCCTTCAAACACGGCGGTAAAAATTGCCGTGCGCTCGGCGCAGTTGGAAGGACCGTATGCCGCGTTTTCGATGTTCGCGCCGCACACGACGCTTCCGTCCCTGCACAGCAGCGCCGCGCCGACCTTGTAGCCCGAGTAGGGCGCATAGGCACGCTGCATGGCTTCTAACGCCATCGATACCAGTTTTTCAGGGGTCATGAAGCTTCCTCCTTCAAACAAGTGTGTTCTTACACGATTTCCTTTGCAAAGCTCCTGCCCGGCGTCTCATAGGGCACGTCCAGCAGCTCCGCGACCGTCGCCGCGATGTCGCAGAAGCCGAGGCGCGTGCCGAGGTTCACAGGCTTGACGGCTTTTCCGAGCGCGATCATCGGGATATATTCGCGCGTGTGATCGGTGTGCTTGAGATAGCCGGGGTCGCAGCCGTGGTCTGCCGTGACGATGACCAGATCGTCCTGCCCGAGCTTCGACAAAAAGCCCGGCAGCCACTGGTCAAATTCGTGCAGCGCAGCTGCGTAGCCGTCGATGTTCCGGCGGTGTCCGTAGAGCATGTCGAAATCGACGAGGTTCACGAAGCAAAGCCCCGTGAAGTCCTTATCCGCATAGGAGAGCGTTTTGGAAAGACCGTCGGCGTTTCCCGTCGTGTAGGTAAACTCCGTCATGCCGCGTCCGGCAAAGATATCGTGGATCTTGCCGACGGCAATCATGTCCTTGCCCGCCTCGACAATCGCGTCGAGCACCGTCTTTTTGGGCGGCTCGATGGAAAAATCGTGCCGTCTGGGCGTTCTGGTGTAGGGCCACTCGCCGGTAAAGGGTCGGGCAATGACTCTGCCCACGCCGTGCTCGCCCATCAGAAGCTTTCTTGCGATGCGGCAGTATTCATACAGCTGCTCAGGCGGAACCACGTCCTCGTGCGCGGCAATCTGGAAGACGGAGTCGGCAGACGTATAGACAATCAGCGCGCCCGTTTCCACCTGCTCGCGTCCGTAGTCGCGAATGACATCGGTGCCGGAATAGGGAAGGTTGCACAGAACTTTTCTGCCCGTCAGCCGGGAGAATTCGTCGATCACATCCTTCGGAAAGCCGTTCGGGTAGGTCGGCAGCGGGTTTTCCGAGACGACGCCCGCAATCTCCCAGTGGCCGATCGTCGTGTCCTTGCCCATCGAGCGCTCCTGCAGTCTTGCCAGCGCTGCCGCCGGTTTTTCACACTTTGGCAGATAGTCGATGCCGTCGAGGTTGCCCAGTCCCATGGAGACGAGGTTTGTCATGTCAAACTTCGCAGAGGTCGCGCACCGGCGCAGGGTATCGGAGCCAACGTCTCCAAACTTGTCCGCGTCCGGCTCGTAGCCTACGCCGCAGGAGTCGAGAACGATCAGAAAAATACGTTTCATTGATTTCATCCTTTCGGGTTTCACATTCGGGTCAAAGAGCGCCGCAAAAACGCGGCGCTCTTCGCTTATTTTTCCAGTTTCACAGCCGTCCTGAGTGCCAGTTCCATCATCTGGGTGAAGCCGTTCTGCCGCTCCTCGGCAGTCGTCGCCTCATGATGAAGGATATGGTCCGAGACGGTGCAGATGGCGAGCGCATGCTTCTTTGCCCGCGCCGCGTTCATATAGAGCGCCGCCGCTTCCATTTCTACGGCAAGAACGCCCATCTTCTGCCAGCCGTAATTTGCCTGCCAGCCCTCGGGCATATCGCCGTCGTCGCCATAGAACCGGTCGGAGGACAGGATGTTGCCGACGTGGTACGCAACGCCCATTTCCTTTGCCGTCTCGACGCAGGTCTCTAACATGTGGAAGTCTGCAATCGGGGCGAACGTGCCTGCCAGATGGTACTGCGACGCCCAGTTGGAGTCGGTGCAGGCGCCCTGCCCGATGACGATGTCGCGCACATGGATATGCTCCTGCATCGCGCCGGCAGAGCCGATACGCATGATGTTCTCCACGCCGAACACGGTGTAAAGCTCCCACGAATAGATGCCGATCGACGGCATGCCCATGCCGGACGCCATGACGGAGATTTTCGTGCCGCCGTAGGTTCCGGTGTAGCCCTGAATGCCGCGGACATTGTTGACCAGAACCGCGTCCTGCAGGAAGTTTTCCGCAATGAACTTTGCGCGCAGCGGGTCGCCGGGCATCAGCACCGTCTGACCGAAATCGCCGGGCTTTGCGTCAATATGCGGGGTCGGATAATTTGCCATGGTGCATTCTCCTTTGTTTTTATGATTCCAATATACTATATATTATAATGTATTCACGCTCAGGCTTCCGCTTCCATCTTCTTGACGATCTTCACGACGCGGCTGGTGCCGAGTCTCGACGCGCCGAGCTCGATGAACTTTTCTGCGTCCTCCAGAGACGAAATGCCGCCTGCCGCCTTGATCTTCACGCCGGGCTTGACATGTTTTGCGAACAGCTCCACATCGTGGAACGTTGCGCCGGCGGTTGAAAAACCGGTGGAGGTCTTGATGAAGTCCGCGCCGGAGTTTGATACAATCTCGCACAGTTTGATCTTCTCGTCGTCGGTCAGCAAGCACGTTTCAATGATGACTTTCAGAAGCTTACCGTGGCACGCCGCCTTGACCGCCTTGATTTCCTCCAACAGCGCGTCCCACTTCTTGTCCTTGACCCAGCCGATGTTGATGACCATGTCGACCTCGTCCGCGCCGTTTTCGACCGCATCCGATGCTTCAAAGCACTTTGCCTTCGTTGTGTCGTAGCCGTTCGGAAAGCCGATGACCGTGCAGATGGGAAGCTTGTCTCCGACATAGTCCTTCGCCTGCTTGACATAGGATGCGGGGATGCAGACGGACGCGGTATGATACTTCATGCCATCATCACAGATTGCCTGAATTTCCGCCCATGTCGCCGTCTGGCTCAGCAGCGTATGATCGCATTTACGTAAGATCTCTTTCACTTCCATGAAGCAGTTCCACCTTTCTATGCTGCAAAATATAGTCCTGATAACATTTATGGCACATGGCAATGTAGCTGTCGTTGCCGCCGAGCAGCACCTGATCGCCCTCGGTCACCACGTAGCCGTCCGCGCCGATTCTCGCGTTGGTCGTCGCCTTGCGCCCGCAGTCGCAGATCGTCTTGATCTCGGTGATCGAGTCCGCCAGTTCAAACAGCCGCCGGCTGCCGGGAAAGAGCTTCGTCTGGAAATCCGTCCGTAAGCCGAAGCACAGCACCGGCAAATCCTCCCGGTCCACCAGCTCGCGCAGCTGGTCGATCTGCGCCATGGTCATGAACTGGCATTCGTCGACGATGATTACATCGACCTTCTGCCGCGCATGATAGAGCGTGCGGATGTCGGTTTCCGGTCCGATTGCCTCGCACTCGGAGGACAGACCAATGCGCGATTTGAGCGTAAACTGCCCGTCGCGCGAGTCGGCGGAGGGCTTGATCAACCAGACCTTCATGCCGCGCTCTTCGTAGTTGTATTTCGTAATCAGCGCGGTCGCGGTCTTGCTCGAACCCATCGCGCCGTATTTGAAATAGAGTTTTGCCATGTTTCATCCTCCTGCCCGGAATGGGGGCAAGTTATATTATACCGGATATTTTCCCGAATGGGAAGAGGGTTTTTGTTTTTGCTGCCTGCCGGCAGCGAGGGGCTTTTGGCTGGACCCGTGGTCCAGGGGAGGTTCTGGCAGAGACCTGCCAGCCGGGTAATTCGACCCCACGCTTCTTAGCTGCGCAA
>ERZ773139.3396-NODE-3396-length-14321-cov-18.621408_pt1 | contig 14321 bp, 22 predicted proteins | sample MGYA00580854_ERZ773139 | MGnify/ENA primary metagenome ERZ773139 (study PRJEB29015, sample SAMEA2737809) | human gut metagenome | biome: human gut; feature: human-associated habitat; material: faeces | place: China | collected 2012 ...
AAGCGTCTATGTCCGTGACGCTCTGCTGCCAGCGGCCATCGGATCGGCGGACCATTTGAGCTGCCTCCTTTGTTAAACTCCGCGAGATATCGCCTTGCGGTCAGCGGCATCTTAAACACCCTCTAAGTAAAATGCGTTTAACTTAAATCTGCTGTGTTCAACTTTAAGAAAAATAATGATACGTTCTTTTTACTTAGACCGTTTCTTTCTGATCATATGCGTTATCACGCAATGAGACGGTATGGTTTTGGTGATAAGTGCCATTGACAAATCAAGCTTGACTTGGATATAATATGCGTAAGCTAACTTGTGAAGGAATAAAGCTGGGTCCCCGAATGGGGGTAGGCGTTTCGCTTAGAATCCCATGCTCCTGGGGTTAGCTTTATTTTTTCCCTAATTGCCTTTTAAGATTCTGAATGATATGTTCAGGATCCTTTTTTATTTCATCAACAATGAATTCGATAGCTTGGAGTGAATAGCTGTATGACGGACTTTGGTATTGCATGTGAGTGTAGCAGTACCGCTGATTGTCTTTCAGCCGATAATATTTCGTGAACATATTGAAGTGGCTCATGTTGAATTCTTTGGTTTCACCGTTGCAAATCAGTTCAACGCCGAAGCGCTTCAACTGGGCTTTGATCTGATTGCAGCAACGCTTCGCAGTATACGGATAAAGGCCATTTACATCCTTGACCTCTTTAATGATCGTAGCACCTGCGGGGGCGTCACGCTCGATATGTACAAGGTCTGTCGCTTCATTTCTATCCTTCGTGATATAATGATCGTGTCGGATCCGAATAGCAAAACCGTTGTTGTTTGCATCGACATCTGCATTGATGGCTTCATTGGCGGATAGCAATCTGTCGGATATCTGCCCGGGGTACTTTGCCTTGATTGTTTCAGTATTCAAAGCGCTCATAGCAACGGTCAAGGTAAGAAAATTTGAAGGGATAACGGTTGTCATATCGATCCCGTGAAACTCTTGCATTTTCTCCACAAAATTAAATACACAAGCCTGAAACAACGGAATGTAGACCATTTCGTACTCTTCCACAACAAGATGAGTGCTTGTATTCCGCAGCTCGACGATTCGCAGGAGATTCTTCCGAAGCGGGGTGCGTTCGTTCGTGAAGATCTCCTTGACACAGTTTTCCAATGTGATTGTACGGTCCGGGTTGTCTTTGTAATAGATTGAGGCTTCTCCACGCGTTTTGATAAGACGTGCTTTCAGCATGAGCTCCCAGGCATTGCAGATAAAGAAGCTGAAACCCTCGACACGGTACCGAATGGAAGGTTTGTTGTAGATCTCAATAGCGAGAAGAAAAGCCTCCTGAGATTTGCTAAGCAGTTTTGATACGAAATCCGTAGTATTGTCCATGCCACATATTCCCTTTCTGTAAAGTTCAAAGTTGAATATACTCTTATGGCGCGGCCCGTTCCGGAATTTCCGGGGCGGGCTTTTTTTGTTCAGGGCAGGGGGAGGCGGTTAAATAGGATCGTCGTCGTGGGGGCGGTCGTCGGTGAGCTCGGCTTTGTATTTGTCGATCTCCGTGAGCTCGGCGACACGCTGGACGGCGGTGGTCTGGCCGAGGTCGTTGAGCTGGTCAAAGTGGTTGAGCAGGTCAAAGATGTGCGGGCCATGGTCTGCCACCATGTCGTTCATATAGCTGGCCAAAGCATCGTTTGCGGTGTCCCAGTCGTACAGAGAATAAGGACTCATGTCCAAAGCTGCGGCAAGCGCATCAAAATCCGCTTTCCGAGGCTTCGCGTAACCACGTTCCCATGCGTCTAAGGTGGCAACGGATACGCCGATTTGTTGGGCCAGCTTTTTCTGTGTAAAACCGGATACCTCTCGCGCCATTCTTATTCTGGAAGCATCATCAGGTTCCCAACCCATGAGATAAGCGGGGGTGGTTTTGAGAATTTTGGATATTTGCTCAAGAATATTCCCGGGAATTTTTTCTATATCGCCTTTCTCATATCGATATATGGTCGCAGGAGAGACTCCAAGTTTATCTGCTATAAATTCAGCGGATAAACCAAGCTCTTTCCGCTTCTCCTTCATGCGCTGACCTGCAGTCATAATGCTCATAAATAATCACCTCTGCAATACAATAACACCTTTGTTGCAGGAATGCAATAGAATAAGGCGAGAATACAAAAATATTTTGCAAAAATGCGAGATTGTTGTTGACAACATTCCTGTGGTGTGCTACATTACAACCGAACTCGCAAAAACGCGAGAAAGGAGGCGAAGAAAATGCGCGTTGATACTAATCGGCTGAAGGGAAGCATAGCAGCAAACGGCATGACACAAGAAGCCGTAGCACATGCGATTGGCATTGATAACAGTACTTTTTGCCGGAAAATGAAATGCGATGGTGTTACGTTTTCGGTTGGTCAGATGCACAAGTTGATCGATCTTCTGAAAATCACGCCTGAGGTCGCTGTGCAAATTTTTTTGTGCGAAAACTCGCAATAATGCGAGCTGTGGGGTGATTCAAAAAAGGAGGTGAAGTTATGGAAATCGGCTTGGAAATTTCCAAACGTAGGAGAGCGCTCAATATGTCACAAGAAGAGCTTGCTAAGGCGTGTGGCTTTCAATCTCGGTCATCGATCAACAAAATCGAATTAGGACAACGAGGACTTCCGTTGAGGAAAGTTAAGCTGATAGCTGATGCACTGAAAACGACTCCCGCCGAGCTCATGGGCTGGTAAGCACAGTGTTGAAATAAAAAAATGCTCCGCTGGTTGCGATATGCCGTTCTGGTTGCCATAGAAAGTGTAAGGCAATTCGAGGCGAATGTCCGAATCCGCCAATAAACGCATATACCAATAAAAGAAAACGGCAGCTTCTGGTTGCATTTGGGCGCTTTGGTTGGCATATGCGAGGGAAAGGAGATAACCCAATGAAAGTAAGACAGTTCCTGAACAAGCTCCTTTATGCGTCCAGCTCGATTCACCGCATTTTCGTTGTTCGCGGCGTGGAAGAGAAAACGCAGCTTGTCGGCGTCGCGGTTAATCCGATGGCAACGGACACGCCGTATGAAGCGCAGCTCAACGCGACGCTCGTTTCTTTCCGCATCGTTGGGGAAGACCTGACGATCTACGTGGAATGAGGAGGGCGTGGGACCAGGCAGAGGCAGAAAAACAGGCCCTCGGTTAATTTGGGGTCTGCTGGCTGACAAATTAAGTGTAAGGAGGTGAGAGCATGAACGAATTAAAAGAAATACTCATGGAGCAGCTGCAACTACTCCATGAGTACTCCAAGAGCGGAGAATGGATGCCCGGCGGGCTGGTAGACCTGTCCAACGCCATGGCAAACATCGCGGAGGTTGTGGTTCAGATCAAGTGAGCCATTGCTTCCTGCGCTCCGAAAAAGCGGCTTTTCCGGCGGCGTGTACTTTGTCATAGGTCGCCCAGTACATTTCAGCGAGCTCTTCCGGGGTTTTGCCGGTAAGGTCCTGTCGTTCCAGATAAAGCATCGTCAGGGCTTCGACATAGCTATCGGGGAAAGTTCTCAGATTGGTATCCATTATTTCACCCCCTTTCTGATTTTGAGTTTAGAAAACAGGATCGGGGAGGGGAACACAAAAGAGGTGATGACATGAAACCCAAAAGCTGCTTTCCGAATCTGCTGGCCGAGATGGCGCGAAGAGGACTGACGTTATCCGGCATGGCCGCAGAGCTCGGCCGTTCCCGCGATACGCTCGCGCGGAACTTCAACGGCTCGCTGCGCATTGACGAGGCGCTGCGGATCCGTGACCGGTATTTCCCGGATTGCAGTCTCGACTATCTCTTTGAGAGGAGATAAGCCGACAACAACTTTACACTCTTAGTGTATTGCATATTGCGTAAAAATTCAAGCACACAAAGCTGAAAATACCAGATATAGAAAATTCATAAATCAACAAGGAGACAGAACCATGAATGACAAATTTGTACTGATCCGGAAGCGGCCGGCGCCGCCGAAGGACGAGAGGAAGATGCTGTCGGTGAGAGACAGCACCTACAACATCGTTGCGGGCTGGTATGAGGCCCTCGGAAGGACTACGAGCATGACCGACATCGTCGGGCTGGCGATCCAGTTTGCCGCCGAGCATGTGGTATTCGTGGATGAAGAAAGCGGGGAGGCGGAAAAGCATGGATAACACGGTATTGGAGCTGCAGCTCGCGGAGCTGAAAGCGGCATTTCCCGGAAAGGTCATGATCCCGCTGTCACACGCGGCGCGGTATCTCCGGGTAGACCCCCGGACGCTGCATGCCAACCACTCATTTCCGATGCGGAAGTGCAAGCGCATGTGGTATGTGAACCTCGTGGCGCTGGCCAAGTGGATGGTCCGATAAACGCGGGCGCTTCGGCGCCCGGACAAAAACAACATAAAGGAGATAAGAACCATGTACGGATTCAAGTGGCGGCTGACGGTCTGTGACCGCGTGGGCATTCCGATGAACGATCATGCCTACGAGTTCAGCACACAGCGCGCGGCCATCAAGCAGATGGAGCGCGAGTTTCAGATGGGGCGCAAGTGCCTCATGGAGCGTATCGACTGGATAGAGGAGGACAGCTATGAGCGTTAAGATCACGAGCTTTGAGGCCGAGAACGTCAAGCGCGTGAAGGCCGTGACGATCATCCCCGCGGCTGACGGGCTGACGGTCATCGGCGGACGCAACGCCCAGGGCAAGACGAGCGTGCTCGACGCGATCGCCTGGGCGCTCGGCGGTGACAAGTTCCGGCCGGGACACCCCCAGCGCGACGGGAGCGTTCTTCCGCCGCGGCTCCGGGTGTTGCTCTCGAACGGCCTTGTGGTGGAGCGTCGTGGCAAGAACTCCGAGCTGTACATTACCGACCCCTCCGGCCGGAAAGCCGGGCAGACGCTGCTCAACAGCTTCGTGGAGCAGCTGGCGCTCGATCTGCCGAAGTTTATGGCGGCAAGCGGAAGGGAGAAGGCGCAGACGCTGCTGCGGATCATCGGGCTCGGCGAGCAGGTCGAGGAGCTGGAACGGCGCGGGAAGACCCTGTACAATGAGCGGCTCGCGCTCGGGCGCATCGCCGACCAGAAGGCGAAGTTTGCCAAGGAAATGACGTTCTACCCCAATGTGCCGGAGGAGCCGCTGAGCGCCGCGGAACTCATTGCACAGCAGCAGGACATCCTCGCCCGCAACGGCGAGAACCAGCGGAAGCGGCAGCGCCGGGACGAGCTCAAGCGGACGCTGGACACTGCCGAGGCGCAGCTGGCCGAGCTGACGCGCCGCTGCGAGCAGCTGCGCGAGGACTACCGGATCGCGAGCACCGACGCCGCGGATCTTCTTGACCAGAGCACCGCCGAACTTGAGGAGAACATCCGCACGATCGAGCAGACGAACGCAAAGGTCCGGGCCAATCTCGACAAGGCGCGCGCCGAGGCGGACGCGCAGAAGCTCGCCGACGAGTATGCCGCGCTGACTGCGCAGATCGAGGATGTGCAGCGCGAGAAGCTCGCCCTGCTCAACGGCGCGGACATGCCGCTGCCGGGGCTTTCCGTTACCGACGGCGAGCTTACCTACAACGGCCAGCCGTGGGACTGCATGAGCAGCAGCGAGCAGCTCATCGCCGCGACGAGCATCGTCCGCCGCCTGAATCCGGAGTGCGGCTTTGTGCTTCTCGACCGGCTGGAGGCAATGGACACCGACACGCTTGCTGCGTTCGGACGCTGGCTGGAGGGCGAGGGGCTGCAGGCCATCGCCACGCGCGTGAGTACCGGCGGCGAGTGCCAGATCATCATTGAGGACGGCGAGGTAGCGGGAGCGGAAGCGAACGCCCCGGCTGTCCGCTGGAAAGCAGGGGAGTTTTAAATGGAGACTTTGAACATTACACGCGGCAAAATCGCCAAGGCGCAGAAGGTCGTCATTTACGGCCCGGAGGGTATCGGAAAGAGTACGTTTATCAGCCGCTTCCCCGGCGTCGTGTTCATCGACACGGAGGGAAGCACCGCCCACATGGACGTATACCGCACGCCGGCGCCTACGAGCTGGCCGATGCTGCTCGACATGGTGAAGGTGATCGGCGCGAAAGCCGTGCCGGCAGGGCAGGTAAAAACGCTTGCCATCGATACGGCGGACTGGGCGGAGATGCTGTGCGTGCGCGACATCTGCGCCCGCCGGAAGTGGGACGGCATCGAGGACGCCGGATACGGCAAGGGGTATACATATCTCGAGGAGGAGTTCGGGCGGCTGCTCAATCTCCTGCAGCAGGTCGTGGACGCCGGGTGCAACGTTGTGCTCGCGGCCCATGCACAGATGCGCAAGTTCGAGCAGCCGGACGAATTCGGCGCCTATGACCGCTGGGAACTGAAGCTCGAGAAGAAGACCGGCGCGCTCGTGAAGGAATGGGCGGACATGGTGCTCTTCGCCAACTACGAGACCTATGTCGTCAAGGGCAACAACCCGATGGAGAAGAACAAGGCGCAGGGCGGTCGACGCGTCATGTACACGACGCACCATCCGTGCTGGGACGCGAAGAACCGGCACGGGCTCAGGGACAAGCTGCCGTTTGACTTTGCGGAGATCGCGGCGTGCGTGCCGGGGGCGGCGTCCTCTGGCGGGGATGCTACCAACTCACTCGGGGTGGATACCGAAAGGGGTAGGGAAACGACAATCCCTCAGTCGGCTGCGCCGACAGCTCCCTTTACACAAGGGAGCCTTGAGAGTACGGAGCTGAGCGGAAAAAGGCATCTTCCTCCGCAGCCAGAAGGCGCGGGGGACGCGACCTCCGGCGAGAAAAGTCAGGGGAGCGCCGGAGACCCCGAGGAGAAACTGGCCGAGCTGATGCGGCAGCCGAACGTTACAGATGCCGATGCACTGCCGAAGGCGCTGCTGAATCTTATGGCGATGGAGGACATCACGCCGCGCGAGGTGCAGCACGCCGTGGCCTACAAGGGCTATTTCCCGGATGACACGCCTCTCGGCAACTATCCGGAGGACTTTGTGAACGGCGTTCTGATCGGCGCCTGGACACAGGTCAAAAACATCATCATGACGCTGCGTGCGTCGGAAGGAGATACACATGAACGATGACCAGAGCGCGGGGCGAGAATACAACTGGGATGACGAAATCAGCCAGGACAGTGCCGAGTTTGCTTTGCTGCCGGAGGGAGAGTACGAGTTTAGTGTGACAGGATTTGAACGCGGACGCTACCCCGGCGGGGCAAAGCTGCCGAGCTGTCCGAAGGCCACCGTATCGCTGCGGTTCGAGGGTGTGGAGGGCGTTGCAGTCATCAAACATAATTTCTTCCTGCACTCCAAGTGCGAGGGATTGCTGTGCGCGTTTTTTACCTGTCTCGGGATGCGAAAGCGCGGCGAACCGCTGCGCATGGACTGGCCGGGAACAGTAGGCCGGACGGGCCGCGCGAAGATCACGGTGCGCAGCTACACCGGCAACGACGGGCGCGAGTACCAGACGAACGACGTCAAGCAGTTTCTTGAGCCGGAGAATGCCCCGGCTGCACCCGCCGCGGCGCAGAGCTGGACGCCGGGGGCGTTCTGATGGAGCTGCGGCCCTATCAGCAGGAGGCCCGCGCTGCCATCGAAAACGAATGGCAGCGCGTGGATCGGACGCTGCTCGTGCTGCCCACGGGGTGCGGCAAGACGATCGTGTTTACCGCCGTGGCGGCAGACGCGGTGCGCGGCGGAGGGCGGGTGCTCATTCTTGCGCACCGGGGCGAGCTGCTCGACCAGGCGGCGGACAAGCTCAGCCGTGCCACGGGACTCGGATGCAGCGTGGAGAAGGCCGAGCAGAGCTGCCGGGATTCCTGGTACCGCGTGACCGTCGGCAGCGTGCAGACGCTCATGCGCGAGACGCGTCTCGCGGCGTTTCCGCCGGACTATTTCTCCCACATCATCGTGGACGAGGCGCACCATGTCCTCTCGGACGGCTACCAGCGCGTGCTCGAGCACTTTTCCGGCGCGAAGGTACTCGGCGTCACCGCGACGCCGGACCGCGGCGACCGGCGCAATCTGGGGGCGTTCTTCGAGACGCTGGCGTATGAGTATAAGCTCACGAGCGCGATCAAAGACGGCTTTCTCTGCCGCATCTCGGCGCAGACGATCCCGCTTTCGCTCGATCTCACGGGCGTGGGGGTGCAGAACGGCGATTTCAAGGCCGGGGAGCTCGGCACGGCGCTTGACCCGTATCTCGGGCAGATCGCCGGCGAGATGGCGAAGACCTGCGCCGGACGCAAGACGGTCGTGTTTCTGCCGCTCATCGCCACGAGCCGGAAATTTACGCGGCTGCTTGCCGAGCGCGGCATGAACGCGATGGAGGTAAACGGCGAGAGCCGCGACCGCGCCGAGGTGCTTGCCGCCTTTGACGCTGCGGGTCCTGGCGCGGTGCTTTGCAACTCCATGCTGCTCACGGAGGGCTGGGACTGCCCGAGCGTGGACTGCATCGTTGTGCTGCGCCCGACGAAGGTGCGGAGCCTCTACTGCCAGATGGTAGGACGCGGGACACGTCTTTCGCCGGAGACCGGCAAGCAGGATCTCCTGCTGCTCGACTTTCTCTGGCACACGGCGCGGCACGAGCTCTGCCGCCCGGCGCATCTCATCTGCGAGAGCGAAGAGGTCGCCGAGAAGATGACAAAGAATCTCGAGGATGTGCAGGAGGCGATGGATCTTGAAGCGGCGGAGACCGCAGCTGAGAGCGACGTGATCGCCGAGCGCGAGGAGGCGCTCGCCAAGCAGCTCGCCGAGATGCGTCACCGGAAACGCGCTCTCGTCGACCCGCTGCAGTTTGAGATGTCTATCCAGGCGGAGGATCTGATAAATTACATTCCTCAATTCGGATACCAAATGGCACCGGCGAGCGACAAACAGCTCGCGTTTCTCGAAAAGCGCGGCATTTTTCCCGACGACGTGGGCTGCGCGGGCAAGGCACAGCTGCTCATCGACCGGCTGCAGAAGCGGCAGGACGAGGGACTCACCACGCCGAAGCAGATCCGGCTGCTGGAAGGGCGGGGCTTCCGGAACGTCGGTACATGGGACTTTGCGGCGGCGTCCCGGCTCATCGGGCGGATCGCGAATAACAATTGGCGCATCCCTGCGGGGATTGACCCGGCAACGTATACGCCGCCGAAAACAGAAAGGGAGGACAGTTTTTAAATGGATAAGGTTTCTATTATGCGCATGGCAATGGGCGCGATCGAGGAACGCGTGGACTATGAGATGGACCGCGTCATCGCAAATATCATTGACCAGAACACCAAAGCGACCGGCAAACGGAAGGTTACGATCACGCTCGAACTCGTGCCGGATGAGTACCGGCAGGTGATCGCCGTTTCGGCGAGCGCCAAGGCCGCGCTCGTGCCAACGAACGCCGTTACCACGAGCCTGTATGTTTCCTCCGCGCGCGGCACGGGCGAACTGCTCGTGCAGGAGATCCCGCCGCAGGTACCCGGCCAGCTTGCACTGGGCGGCGGCGAGCAGGAAGAGCCGAAGCTGCTCCGGCTGGGCAGCGATCTTGTGAAATTATGAAAGGAGAAAAGGCCATGCTGGCAGAATTTATTCAGAAGATCCTCGACACCGCGGAGGTACGCCCCTGCGAGGTACACGGAGAAAACTACATATTCGATAAGGCCGGGCGCGGATACACACAGATCCGCCCGGTCATCGACCGGCCGGATACGAAGGAGGTCGGCAGTCTGGACGCACTGTGCGGTCTCGTTCTCCGCGAGGGCTGCGATCGTCTCGATGCTCCGCTCTTTGTTGAGGTGCAGTCCCCGACGCGCGTCATCGTTTACGGCTGCCCGGATGGCAGCTGCGTCCGCACGACGTATTACTGCGCCGAATATGAAGGGCCGGTATTCCGCGGCGGCTATACGGGCTATGAGGAGACGATCATCAAGCTGCGCAGCATGTTCCTCCCCTCCGAGGGGCGGGACTATCTGCTCGATCTGCTCAGCCGCATGGATATGAACAGCGGCGCGACGAGCGAGGACAACGGCGTTACGCAGTCCGTCACGGTGCGGCAGGGTATCGCGCTCAAGGACAGCACCGTCATCAAGCCGATCGTGAAGCTGCGGCCTTACCGCTCGTTCGCCGAGACCGAGCAGGTGGAGAGCGAATATCTGCTGCGCGTTGACCCGAACGGAAAAATCGGCCTTTTCGAGGCGGACGGCGGCATGTGGCAGCTGGGAGCCAAGCGGAACATCGCTGTGTATATCCGCGATATGCTTGTGTCACAGCTTCCCGAGAGCGTTCTCGATGACAATATCATTATCCTTGCGTGACCCATTTCTCCCCGGCGCCTGGGGAGCATAAGGAGCTTTTTATGGAACATCGTGACATAAACATAGCCGAACTGCTCAGCTACATACCGGCGAGCGGGTGCTCATATTCGGAGTGGGTCAGCATTGGCATGGCGCTCAAGGACGAGGGCTGCGACTGCTCCGTATGGGAGGAGTGGAGCCGCGGCGACAGCCGGTACCACGCCGGAGAATGCGAGAGAAAGTGGCAGAGCTTCCGTGGCAGCGCCGCACCCGTGACGATCGCCACGGTCGTGCAGATGGCGAAGGACAACGGCTGGCGCACGAATGCCGGCAGGGATTACGCGCTCGATTGGGACAGCGAGATCTCCGACCGCGACGAGCTTGTCGTGGTGGAGCGCGGCTGGGTGGAATCGCAGGAATTCCACGAGCCGGACAGCTGGGACCCGGCGCGGCAGATCATCGACTATCTCAAGACGCTCTTTCATCAGGACGATTACGTCGGCTATGTGACGGAGGTCTGGGAGAAGGACGGACGGTATTTGCCGAGCAAGGGCGCTTATGACCGCACCGCCGGAACGCTCATCCGCGAGCTGGAGCGCTACCGCGGCGACATCGGCGCGGTCTTTGGCGACTATAACCCCGAGGCGGGCGCGTGGATCCGCTTTAACCCGCTCGACGGGCAGGGCGTGAAGAACGACAACGTAACCGCCTACCGCTACGCGCTCGTGGAGAGCGACGCGCAGGATCTCGCCCGCCAGAACGCGATCATCCGCGAGCTAGAGCTGCCGGTGGCGTGTCTCGTATACTCCGGCGGGAAGAGTATCCACGCCATCGTACGCATCGACGCGGACAGCTACGAAGAGTACCGGCAGCGTGTGGATTACCTCTATAAGGTCTGCAAGAAGAACGGGCTGGAGATCGACACGCAGAACAAAAACCCCTCCCGGCTCTCCCGTATGCCCGGCGTGATACGCCGCGGACATAAGCAGTTTCTCATGGACCGGAACATCGGACAGCCGGATTGGGACACATGGAAAGAGTGGATCGAGAGCGTCAACGACGATCTGCCGGACCCCGAGGAGCTCTCCGACGTATGGGGCGAGATGCCGGCGCTCGCGCCGTGCCTCATCGAGGGAGTGCTCCGGCAGGGACATAAAATGCTGCTGACGGGTCCCAGCAAGGCCGGAAAGAGCTTTGCACTCATTGAGCTGTGCATCGCCATTGCCGAGGGGCGCGACTGGCTGGGGCTTTCCTGCGCCCGCGGACGGGTGCTCTACGTCAATCTCGAGCTCGACCGGGCAAGCTGTCTGCACCGCTTCCGTGACGTTTACGAGGCGAAGGGGTGGACGCCCCGCGGGCTGGCCGACATTGAAATATGGCATCTGCGCGGCAGCGCCGTGCCGATGGACAAGCTCGCCCCGAAGCTCATCCGCCGCGCGGCGAAGAAGGGGTTCATTGCCGTGGTGATCGACCCCATTTACAAAGTCATCACTGGCGACGAGAACGACGCCTATCAGATGTCGCTCTTCTGCAATCAATTCGACCTCGTGTGCCGGAAACTCGGCGCGAGCGTTATCATCTGCCACCATCACAGCAAGGGCTTCCAGGGCAACAAACGCAGCCGCGACCGCGGCAGCGGCTCGGGCGTGTTTGCCCGTGATCCGGACGCGGTACTCGACATGATCGAGCTTGACGCCGGAGAGAGCGCCGAGGGGCGCAGCGCATGGCGCGTGGACGGGGATCTGCGTGAGTTTGCCGCAATGCCGAGCGTGAACGTCTGGTTCGACTACCCGCTGCATACCGTGGACCGCGACGGCGAGCTTGCCGAGGCACGCCCCGCCGGAGAGATCCCGCCGTGGGAGATGGGCGTAAGGGCAAACGCCGACAAGACCGAGAAGCGGAAGGACGAACGTAACCAGAAGCTGCTGGAAGCGTATGCAAAGATCTACGAAAAGAGCGGCGCGGTGAAGGTCAGAGACCTTGTAAAGGAGCTCCAGATGTCGGTGAAAAGCGTACACAATTACATCGATCAGAGCCCGTTTTTTGACCGCGACAGAGACGGCTTCGTATGGCAGACGGACGGCGGCGACGGCTTCCCGGAGGGGGTGTAAAAGTTTTTTCTACCACCCCTCTACCGGGGGTAGAAAAGCCTGAATTTCAGGCTTTTTTACAGGGGGTGGAGAAAAGCCACGTACGTAGGCTTTTTTACAGGGGGTAGAAAAGCCTTTTATATAAATATAAAAGCAAAAGGGCTACAGCCAGCCCTTTTGCACCTCATATTTATTCTGCTGGCGGGGGACACCCCCCGGCGTTACGAAAAGGAGATTTTCAACATGGCTACACCGAAAGACAGCACCCTGCTGACCGTGGTTATCAAGGAGCCCGGCGAGCTGCCGCGGATGGCGGCGGTGAGCAACACGCTCGAGACGATGCAGCAGCTCGTGGGCGGGTACATAGAGACTGCGACGATCTGCAGCGACTTTGCGATCGTGTGCAACGAGGAGGGGCGGCTGCACGGTCTGCCGGAGAATGTGGACGTGTGCGGGTACTCCTTCGTCGGCACGATCGTCTTCGTGGGCGTCCGGCGCGGCCGGTTCGTCAGTCTGGATGCGGCGGGCATCGCGCTCGCGGCCAAGCTGTGCGGAGGGCAGAAGGTATGATCGAGTTCTTTCTGCGCATGATCCCGCCGACGGCCACGGCGCAGATGCACAAGGTGACGCGTCAGGGCCGCTTCTATGACCCGCCGGAGGTCGCCGACGCGAGAGCCAAGCTCTGCGCCCATCTTGCACAGAACGTTCCGGAGAAGCCGCTCACGGGACCGCTGCGGCTGTATGCGAAGTGGTGCTTCCCTGCATGGGACGGAAAGCATGCGTCCGGCGAGCCAAAGATCACGCGGCCGGACACCGATAATCTGCAGAAGCTGCTTAAGGACTGCATGACGGACGTCGGCTTCTGGAAGGACGACGCGCTCGTCGCCGAGGAGTTCGTGGGCAAGTATTGGGCGGACATGGAGCACACGGGCATCTACATCCGCGTGGAGGTGATCTCATGACGCGAACATGTTTGTTTTGCGGCATTACGTTTTTGGCAGCGAATCCGGCGCGGCAGTATTGCAGTGTTGAATGCCGGAAGAATGCGGCAAAGGCGAGAGTTACCGAACGACGCATGCTGGCAGACGGACGCAGCCGCAGTGGTTCCGAGAACGCGCGGGCCATTGCCGAGATCAACCGGCGCGCCCGGGCTGCGGGGCTGAGCTACGGAAAATATCTCGCCTACGAAAAGTACGTTCAGGCGATGAAGGAAAGGAGGCTGCCGTATGTCCGGCGAAAAACAGAAACTGAGGATCTGCATGCTGTGTGCGGAGCTGATGACGAAAAACGGATACCGGCTCCGACCGCTCGGCGATGAGACGCACGGCGAATGCCGGATGTGCCGCCGGATCCGCTGGAGCGCACTGTACGAGGTTTCGTATGAATAGCCAGGAGAAAAAGGCGTGGCTGCGGCAGTGTGCGGCGCTCGACCGCGATATAGACCGGCTCATTCTCGAGCGCAGCCGGTGGATGGCACGCGCCACGCGGATGGTGCCGACGCTGTCCGATATGCCCCGCGGCGGGGGGGAAAGGCGCAGCAGCGAGGACATCATCCTTCGCATCGCAGAGATCGAAAACGAGATCGACCGGAAGATCGACGCGCTGCTCGATCAGCGTGCGGCGGTCGTAGAGGCGATCACGGCCGTGGGCGACCGGCAGCTTCGGGAAGTACTCGAACTGCGGTATCTGGACGGGGCGACGTTTGAGGAGATCGCCGAAGAGATGGGGCTTTCCGTCCGGCACGTGCTGCGGCTGCACGGGGCAGCACTCGAAAAAATTTCCGTCGATGTCACCCAATGTCATTGAATGTCATGTTTTTGAGTGTTAATCTGGTAACATGAAAGAGCTGTCGGGAGGCGGCTCTTTTGCGGTTCTCTCTTCTTGGACAAGCTGCGGCCCGTAAGAAACAGCTCCTCGTCGGAACGAGGCTCCGCCCGGAATGGCGGCAGGGCATAAGAAAAGACCGGGCGGCGAACCCGGTCTTTTCTG
>ERZ773139.3399-NODE-3399-length-14317-cov-3.015005_pt1 | contig 14317 bp, 17 predicted proteins | sample MGYA00580854_ERZ773139 | MGnify/ENA primary metagenome ERZ773139 (study PRJEB29015, sample SAMEA2737809) | human gut metagenome | biome: human gut; feature: human-associated habitat; material: faeces | place: China | collected 2012 ...
AGTAATTATCAAAAGTTTAGTTTGCTTCTTCTCTCGGTAATCTCTTTTTCTTAAAAATGTTTTTAAGCAAATATGTACAAAATACATTGTAAAAATGTCCATTACCCAGAATGCAAAAATCATTAATCTTGAGTATATTGCTCCTGTATGAGTAAAGAACATAAATACCATTATACATAGCATTAATCCTGTATTATGAACAAGTACTCTTTTAAATTCCTGAAAATATCCTCTTCTTAGGATGTCTGAATATGTATTCGAGAAAAAACTTATGCAGAAATGCAGTGCCATTATTGCAAAAAGAAGTGTTCTGTACTCCTTTAGCGCATATACATTACGTACTCCATTACGTAGAAAATATGCAATCAATAACGTTAAATTAATGCACAACAAATCAGCCAGTATAAAGTCTAAATGCTTAACCCAGCTGTTCTTCTTCACGTACATGCAGTGAATCTCCCCTCCTATTTTTTACATAGCGTCTTTTGTATACTATTGTCTTCCCTTTTTTGTTTTATAAGCTTTACATATTTATAAAGAATCTGATGTATATTCTTGTGTTTATTATCTTTATCATATGCTTTGTGCATATTTATACAACTTCTATAAAAATCACTTATACACTCATATAGCTTATAGCTAACGTTGCTTAGCTCTTTTTCTTTTCCATAATACTCTATTTTTCGTCCTTTTTCAATGCTCGATATTGTCATTTTAGGAATAATTCAGTATTTTTAGTCAGTTTGTTTTCTTTTTTAGTAAAAACGTTTTTATGCTTATCATTTTTTACATATTTGTAAACTTTTATGACTTAAATGTAAATTCAAACCCTTTGCCATTGCTTTTATCGGGCATTGGACTTACACTCTTAATATCGACTACAATATTTCAGATGATTGGTCTTCAGTATTAAGATGACTGTTTTTTATATTGAATGATCAGTCTACAATATTCAAGATGATTGGTGAGGTGACATGTTTATGAATTGGAGAGATAGATTTTCAAAATTTATGTATGGAAGATATGGTGCAGATCAGTTTTCTAAGTTTTTGCTTGGGCTTACAATTGCGTTGTGTATTATTTCGCTTTTTGTTCCAAGAAGACTTGGTTCCCTTTTTAGTACTTTGATTTTGCTTCTTATTTTTTATACTTATTTTAGAATGTTTTCACGTAACATTTATAAGCGTGCTGCTGAAAACGAGAAGTATATGCGTATTCTCGGTAGCTGGCGCAACAAGGTTGCCAATGAGAAGAACCTTGCCGGTCAGCGCAAGTATTATCATTTCTACAAGTGTCCGGAATGTGGCCAGAGGATTCGTATTCCTAAAGGACACGGTAAGATTCAGATTCGTTGCCCTAAGTGCAACGCCACTTTTATAAGAAGAAGTTAGTTTTTTATGTTTGGATATGTTGTTATTAATAAACCGGAATTAAAATTTAAGGAGTTTGATGTTTACAAGAGTTTTTATTGTGGTTTGTGTTATTCTTTAAGGTCCCGCTATGGTTTTGTCGGGCAGTTTACACTTTCTTATGATATGACTTTTCTTGTAATGCTTCTTACTTCTTTGTACGAACCGAAGGTTGCTCATTCTGAGCACAAATGTATTCGTCATCCCCTTAAGGCACAGCCTATGTCTTCCAGTATTTACTCAGATTACGTGGCTGATATGAATATTTTATTATCTTATTATAAAGCTATGGACGACTGGAATGATGACCGCAGTGTTTTGAAACTTGCTTTTGCCAAGCTTTTAAAAACTAAGCATCCTGATGATGGCTTTGATTATAACAAGAAGGCAGAAGTTATTTCGTCTCTTCTCACCGAATTAGGTACCCGCGAAAAAGAGAATGAGACGAACATTGACGTTATGGCAGGGCTTTTCGGTCGCATTATGTCTGTCCTTTTTGTTCCAAAAGACGACCAGTGGGCTGCTTCTCTTAGCCGCATTGGTTTTTTCCTTGGCAAATTTATTTATATTCTTGATGCCTATGATGATTTGGAGGAGGATATTAAGAAGAATCATTACAATCCTTTCAAATCTATTTGCAATGAACAGGGGTTTGATGATAGAATAAAGGGCATGCTACAGATGATGATGGCTGAATGCTCTAAGGAGTTCGAGTATCTTCCTATTTTGGAGAATGCTGAGGTTCTTAGAAATATCCTTTACGCCGGGGTTTGGACGGTCTATTATAAGAATCTGAAGGAACGACGTGGAGAAGATGTAGCATCAGACAATATAATAAAAGAGAATGACTAAGGTTAATGCGTAAGCTATTAGGTTTACATAACTTTAGTTTTTTAGGAGTTTGATATGAGTGATCCATATAAAGTTCTTGGCATTTCACGAGATGCCACAGATGATGAAGTAAAACAGGCATATAGAAAATTAAGTCGCAAGTATCATCCCGATGCTAATATTAACAATCCTAATAAGGATAAGGCGGAGGAGATGTTTAAGTTAGTTGGTCAGGCTTACAATCAGATTATGGATGAGCGTAAGAATGGCTATTCAGGTGGCTATGGTGGTTCTTATGGTGGCTACGGTTCCGGCAGTTATGGCTACGGTGGCTATGGTAATGGTGGTTCTGCCTATGGTGGTTCAGGTAACGGCAACTACGGTGGTGGTTATTCCGGCAATCCTTTTGATGATTTGTTTGGTGGTTTTGGAGGCTTCGGCGGTTTTAACAGTGAGCAGGGACAATCCAGCCAGTATTACGGTCAGGATGCTTCTTATTACACTGCTGCATCTAACTATATTAATAACAGACACTTTCAGGAAGCTTTAAATGTGCTTAACAATATTCAGGACCGTACAGCCCAGTGGTATTTCTTAAGTGCATTGGCCAACAATGGTCTGGGCAACAATGTTATGGCTCTTGATCTTGCAAAGACTGCTTTGCAGATGGAACCTGACAACCAGACATACCAAAGACTTGTCCAAACACTTGAAAGTGGTGGTCAATGGTACAACACCCGCCAGTATTCATATGGTGGCGATTCCGGTGCAATGTGTTGCGCTGATCCTTGCACAACATTATGTTTGCTTAACATGTGTTGTTGCTAGAAATTAAAATTGAATTATATATGATTTACCAAGGGAAAGTGATGCATCACTTTCCCTTGGTTTTGTTTTTGGGGTTCTGTCGTGGGATATATTTCCTTTCACATACATTTTTGTCGTTGAGGACGTTTTGAGAAGCTTCTTATGTGATGTTTTCCCACATAGTACTTATCTCCACCATATCCTCCCTCTCTCACAAATAGCCGCCCGGCGTCTCTGTCTTATTCTTGTGTATTACCTGTCTCGTATACTTTGGTGCAAAAACTATATGATATTCCTATTACAGACTATTCTATTATGTTGTATTTCTTCATTAGCTCATTCTGGTATTCCTTGTCTTCCGACATCTTCTCCAATTCATCATACTTCTTCTGTGAGAGCAAAACTTTAATTAACTTATTAATATCCTCTGTTGCCTGCTGCACTCCTTGTTTTTTTCCCTGTTCTATGCCTTGCTTCATGCCCTGTTCTATGCCTTCTGCTCTACCATTCTTATACTGTTGATTTAATTCCATCTGATATGACATATACTCACGCCTCCATTGGTCATTTCCTCTGGCCTCAAATACCTTCTTCTGCATGTCCCTTGCAAGCTTACTTTCCGGTTCCCTGCCATCGAAATAGTCTAATAACAACTGTAGTTCCCTGCCTATGCCATCTCTATCACCCTTGGTGTTCAAAAAAATCTTATGCGTTCCATCATTCAACCTTATGTTAGCATCCTCAACACATATATTCTCGAACTCATACACACTTCTGTCCTTCTTAAAGAAATCAAAGGTACAAATAAAGATAACATAACTTACTCCTAGTATATCATATGTATCCCCTTTTTCAATTATATTAAGGTCTATCACATCCTGATAATAGCGTGATCTCTTAGGTAGTTCCGCATAACTCGTAGTCTGCATTTCCAGGTTGAAAACAGTGTTCTTGTCATCTTCCACATAAATGTCCAATCTTACTCCCTTCGCTCCTGGTGCCACCTGAATGGTTTCCTCATAATCCAGATATTTGATATCCCGGATTTTAATGTTTAGTATCTGCTCCAACGTTGCCTTGCATATTTCCTTGTCAGACATTACCTTGGCAAACATGAATGAATCCGTAATTTCCAACTGATCGTATCTTTTCATTTACATCTTATCCTCCCTCGTATTTATTTATATAAATATGGTAATGGATAAGTGTGTGAAAGTCAACACTTTATTTGTGTTTCATATATACTGTTTATGTGATGTTCTATGTTTTTTTGTGGTGCATTCACATTTACAAGCCCTTTGATGTAAGCTCCGCCTGCCTTATAGGTCTCTCTCCAAATACATTTATTTAATGTATTTCATATAGAAATCTAAGTAAAAGAAGCTTAGCTTTGTAAAACGTACAAAACTAAGCCTATAATATTCTTTATGCTGACATCTTTATATAAGCACTTATTCTTGAAATAAACTCTGAATTAGTTGGTCTTTTGTTTTCCTTTCTGTCTTGAAACTCTCGCCTAAGCTCTACCCCATTATCAGTCCATGCTACTTCTATGGCATGCCTTATGGCTTTTTCTACTCTTTGAGGTGTTGAATTATACTTCTTCGCCACATCAGGATAAAGTATCTTGGTAACTCCCTCAAGTGAGGTTTCATCCTCCAGCACCTGTTCAATTGCAGAAAGCATATATTTATATCCTTTTAGTCTGGTTGGTACACCAAGGCCAATCAGCTTTTTTGATATGATGTTTTCCAGTTCCTTGCCACTTTTTCTTTTGCATTCACCATTGTACAAAGAATTCCCCATGTCTTCCCCGGTTAGGCTTTCGCCATTAATTACTATAATGTTATATTTGTCACTTTCTCCCAGGCTGGCTGACACCAGGCTTCCTTCCATCCTTAGCGTTGCAATAAGCTGTCGTAATAGTTTTTCGCTACTGTTTTTCTCCATTTTGTTCATTTTTCCCTCCATTTTTTCCATAGATATTTTATTTTTTTTCTATATGCTATATAATAAATGCATATTTTTGTAAAAAAAAGGCATAGAAAGGCACAAATTTTGGTATATTGTTGTTTTTTGTGTGCCAAAAAAGATTTTTAACAAAGTTATTATTACAAATGTATTTTTTGCAAAGCAGTTTTTTATAAATGTATTTTATTCAAAGCTGTTTTCCATAAATATATTTTTTGTAAAGCTATTTTGGTACCTTTTTAAAACTTATTTTTATTTACAGGGGGAATTTTATAATGAATCAGAAATCACAGGATTTAGATTTTTTAAAAAACACTATGGTTCAAAACATTAACCGTCTTCTTTATAAGAAGAATTGGTCCATCAGGCAACTTTCAGATCAGGCCGGTCTTCCATATGAATCTATTAAGAAATTAGTGGGAGGTAAAATCAAAAATCCCACAATCTATACTATATCTAAGGTTTGCGATGCTCTTGATTGCAGCATTGATTATCTTCTTGGACGTTCCGTAATCAATACTATTGACCAAAAATCTCTTCCGCCTAGAGTTTTTAATCTTTTGGCAGAAATTGCCTATTTTGAATCACGCATTGCCGACTACAATCAATCTCACAAAACCGATTGTGTTTCCGTTCTTACGCCAACGGGTATTGTTCAGGACGGAATGGTTTTCGACAGTATTTCCACTGATATTGTTGATATTTCACCATATCAACAAGATTTTGGTGACATTGTTTTGTGTGGGATTAAGATTGTTGGGCGAAATCTTTCACCTACTTATTTTGACAACGATATTCTTCTGATTGGCAAGGACCGTTTTCCTGAATCCGGTGAGACAGGGATTTTTCTTATTGGAAATAAAGTGTATATTCGTAAATATATTCCAGGAATCGGGCTGGAGCTTGCTCCCATTAATGGCGACAAAAACTCGCTTTTCATCGATAATATCGATGATGTTCACTACTTTGGAAGGGTGCTTACAGTGGTTCGTGACGCTTGATGTTTCTTGTTATTGTTAAGTTTTTAACTTTTTTATTTATTGCAATATTGGGATAATTGTATTATTATAAACGTATAAAAAATCAAAGGAGGCTTACATAATGGCTTACAAAATTACTGACGGATGTATCGGTTGTGGTGCATGTGAAGGTACTTGCCCAGTAGGAGCTATTAGCAACGATGGTAGCGTTTGCGTAATCGATGCAGATACATGTATCGAATGTGGCGCTTGTGCAGGTGCATGCCCAACAGATTCAATCAAATTAGACTAATTAATTTATACGCTCTCTTTGGAGCGTATTATGTACCGTATAGGTATAAAAAATGCCATCTTTACTTTATGTAAAGGATGGCATTTTTTATGTAATATTATCTATGTAACTTTTCATAATATTTTTTATAATATTTCTTATCGTCTTTCTTTTAATATTTTTTAATATTTTTATTGTATCTTTAAATTATTTTTGCTATTTGTCCTTATTATCTGTCTCTTTATGTATTGCATTTTTTTAATATCTTTTGCATTTTATATGCGATGCAACATTCTTCTATAATGTATTTTTGTTTATGTAGTCTGTGGTTTTTTCCCGAAATGAGCCATTCCTTTTTTCTTGTTTTTCAAAAGAAGTTTTTCTGCTTTTGCTTTTTTTCTTTTTTCTCGACGGCTTAGCTTCTGCTTGTTTCTCATAAGCTCATCAAGTTTTCGATAACGTTCTTCTTCCTTTTCATCCTGAACTCTCATCATATAATTCATTCCTTTTAGAACGTTTTCGCTTACGTTGTCACTTAGCTCTTTTCCAAGGTTCGTTGTGGATTCTTTTAATGCCTTTGAAACAACCTTATTCATAAGGTTCTGGAACTGTTCTAACTTCAAGCCTGTGCTTTCTGCATTCTGACCATTACTCTGTGTCATATTCTGTACCACACTCTGTACACTGCCAGACATTGCCTCCGGCACTTCCTGATAGCAATTCTCCACCCCGGCTTTTTTCTCCCTTACTTCCATCAGCGAAATCGGCTGTCTTACTGTCAGTCTTTCATTTGATTCTTTATTTTCCCTGGCTCCTTTTTTTGGGTTTACCATATTTTTTATTGCCTTTAGGCTGTAGCCCTGCTTCTTTAAGTCCCTGACTTTTCTAAGGCTTTCTAGGTTGCCTTCCGTGTAGTATCTGTGTCCCATTTCATTTCTTGGAATTTTGATTTCAAGTTCTTCTTCCCAATATCTTAAAACATGTGATTCAACATTGAGCATCTTTGATGCGTCCGAAATAATATATCTTTTTTCCCCCATATACTCCTCCTTAAAAATCGAATTGGAGCATCGAAAAGGAGATGCTCCCTTTTGGAACATCTCCATTATAAATTCATTATATGCCTTGTTCAATATTTTTAACACTGCGAAAAAAACAACTTTCTGTAGCTTTGTCGCCAACTGTCTACTATAGTCACCTACACCTGTTCTGTTTCCGCATTTTCGAACTTAGTATACTGTGGTAACCATACTAATTCTACTTCACCTACAGGGCCGTTACGCTGTTTAGCTACGTTTACGATGATTCTGTTTCTGTCTTCTGTCTTTGTTTCCTTATCGTAAAATCTTGACATAAGCATTACAACGTCCGCATCCTGCTCAATAGAACCGGATTCACGAAGATCCGCCATAATAGGCTTCTTGTCTTCTCTTGTTTCAGCTGCACGGTTAAGCTGTGATAAGGCAATAACCGGAACGTTTAACTCTCTTGCAATTCCCTTTAAGGTTCTTGAAATTTCCGCAATTTCCTGTTCACGGCTTGACGCTCTGCCGTTGGTTGTCATCAACTGAAGGTAATCCACTATAACAAGCTGGATATCTTTCTCCAACTTAAACTTTCTACACTTAGAACGCATTTCGCCTATGCTTATACCCGGTGTATCATCTATGATAATGTTGGAATTACCGATAATATTGGCTGATTCAACTATGTTTGCCCACTCGCTGTCACTTAAGTCACCATTTCTCATTTTCTGTGAACTTACCATTGAGTTCTGTGAAATAATACGGTTAATAAGCTGTTCGCTTGACATTTCCAAACTAAATATGGCAACAGGTATGTTGTGTTTTACTGCAACTGTTTCCGTAATATTCAAAACAAAAGCTGTTTTACCTACAGATGGTCTGGCTGCAATAAGTATCATATCTGATGGCTGAAGTCCTGAAAGCTGGTGGTCAAGCTTAGTAAAGCCTGTTTCTAAACCTGTAATGGAACCTTTAGTCTGGGAAGCTTTCTCAATCTTTTCAAATACATTAAGAACTACCTGTCTTACCGGAGTGTAATCTCCACTGCTTCCTGACTGAATCAGGTCAAACATCTTCTTTTCCGTTTCCTCAAGAATTGCCTCTAGTGTTTCATTTCCTGCGTAGCATTTGCCGGCAATATCTTCATTGGCACGAATTAGATTTCTAAGAACTGATTTTTCGTAAACAATTTCTGCATACTGCTTAATGTTAGCTGATGTAGGAACCATTTCCAATATATTTCTGATAAAATCAAGACTTACAACCTCTGAAGGCACCCCTGTTTCCTCTAACTTAGACTTTACTGTAACAAGATCACAAGTTTTTCCTTCGTTGTAAAGTTCAATCATAGCCTTAAAAAGAGAGCCATATTGTTTGTTATAAAAATCATCTTCTGAAATTTTTTCCATAGCAGTTGTAATGGCATCTGCATCCATAAGCATTGAGCCGATTACTGCCTGTTCTGCCTCATTACTATGGGGCATTACTCTTTTTACTACTGCCTCTTCCATTTGGTTTTCTCCTTGCCGACTTTTATTTTGCTTCAACCTTTACGGCCAAAGTAGCCATAACATCCTTGTGTAACTTAATGTTTACATTGTAAGTTCCAAGTGATTTAATGGCATCAGGGATTATGATTTTCTTCTTATCAATATCCATGTTTAACTGTTTCTTTGCTTCTAAAGCGATTTCCTTGCTTGAAATAGAACCGAAAACTCTTCCCTCTACTCCTGCCTGAATCTTTACGGTAATTGATTTTTCTTTTATTTCTTCTGCTAAAGCCTTTGCTGCATCAAGTTTTTCCTGTGCAACCTTTTCGTCATTCTGCTTCTGAAGTTTTAAATCATTAAGATTCTTTGATGTTGCCTCAAGACCTAACTTTTTAGGCAAAATAAAATTTCTTGCGTATCCGTCATTTACATTTACAATCTCCCCTTTTTTTCCAAGAGATTTAACATCTTCTAATAATATAACCTTCATTAAAATTCTCCTTCCTCTATCATCTTCTCAATAATCTTCTTTAACATAACGATAACCTCACCGGTTGTCTTGTTTCTAACCTGTGCTCCGGCAAGATTCATATGTCCGCCACCGCCGAACTGTTCCATAATAACCTGAACGTTGACCTTATCTATTGAGCGGGCACTTATATATACCTGATCATTGTATGGTGTACATACAAATGATGCTTTAACATTTTTTACATTTAATAATTCATTGGCAGCCTGAGCTCCAACAATTGTAGGCGAAGAAACGCCCTGAGGATTACATACAGACAATGCATATTCATCCATAAAGATTTCTGTATTCTGAATAGCCAATGCCTTAGCCTTGTAATCAGAAAGCTCATCTCTAAACATTCTTCTAACTCTTGCTATATCCGCACCATTCTTCTTAAGGTACGCTGCCGCCTCAAAGGTTCTGACACCTGTACGGTTAATAAAGTTGTTAGTATCAACCATAATGCCACCATATAAAGCCTCTGCGTCAAGCTTTGTAAGCTTAACTGTTTCATTAATATACTGAATAATTTCAACTACCATTTCACATGTTGATGATGATGATAATTCAACATATGAAAGCTGAGCATTGTCAATGCAATCTGTTGTCTGTCTATGGTGGTCAAATACAATTATACACTGGGCTCTTCTTACAAGCTCAGGATATTCTGTATATGAGGCTCTGTTACAGTCAACTATAATAAGGGCGTCATTCTTAGTCATTTCAGAAACTGCTTCCGGTCCTGTAATAAACATATCTTCATCATATAAGTCTGAGTTCTTAAATTCATCAACTAAAGGAACTACACTGCCACTTACATCTCCAAGTACAATGTGCGTCTTCTTTCCGATAGTCTTTCCAACTCTGTATAAGCCTATTGCGGCACCAAAGGAATCATTATCCCCTATATGATGTCCCATAATATAAAGATTATCTTTTGTTTCAATCAAATCTCTAAACGCTGTGGCTTTTACTCTTGATTTAACTTTTGTGTTCTTTTCTACTGATTTGGTCTTTCCACCGTAATAATAAACCTTACTACCGTCTTTTAACACTGCCTGGTCACCGCCACGTCCAAGCGCCATGTCAATGGCTGTTGTGGACAAATCATAGTTCTGTACCAGACTGTTTCCTCCCATACCAATACCGATACTGATTGTTACAGGAAGGCTGTTTCCTATATTAACTGTTTTTACTTCGTCAAGAATTGCAAACTTGTTAGTCTGCATCTTGCTTATATATTTTGTTTTGAAAACTACAAAATACTTGTCATTTTCAAGCTTTCTGACAATTCCGTCATATTGAGAAAAATAAACATTAATCTTTCTGTCTATTAAAGCTACCAAAAGGGTTCTTCGTGTGTTTTCAACACTTTGTACCACTTCGTCATAGTTATCAATATAAATATTTGCCGTTACAAGTCGTTCTTCCTTAGTCTCTTTTTCCAGCTTGCTGATTAATGTTTCATCTCTTAAATAAATGGAAATTAACTGACCGCTATTTTCTTCCAAAAGATTAAGTGCGCTGTCTTCAAAATCATTTTTCAGCTCAAACTTGGTTAATGTTACCGCAAATAATTTGTCTTTATAACTAAGCTTAACGTGATTAGGTTTCTCGTCATCAAAAACCAAATATTCCGGCTTAATGCCTTCAAAAATATTCATAATGTTCTTATTTAAAACACTCTTTTCAAATAAGGTATCAAACTGGTTGTTAGTCCATAGTATCTTTCCATTTTCGTCAATAAGGCCATATGGCACATCCATTTCCTTAAGCATCTGTCGTTGAACCAGACTGTAAGCACTTCCGAAGTCTATAAGTCTCTTAGTTACGTTGGAATTATACTTAATAGCTATGCTTAGCATTAAAATAATGTAAACAAATGTGGCAAGACTCATTACTGCGCCTGCTCTTACATCAATGGCATATGTAATCACATTAATCATTATCCAAAATCCAATAAAATACAACGGTCCCTTTAAATATTTTCCTACCTGAGTCTGTAATTTTTTCTTTCTTTTATTTCCCATATAATACTCCATTCCGCTTTTCTTAAAACGGTATAAACAGCTACGCCTATTTCATCTCTTCCCTCTTTTTTGTTTATGACTACCATACATTTCTCACTTATTTATAGTGCTCATTACCCCTAAGTATATCATTATTCTAACAATATTTAAAGTTAAACTTATGCTTATGTGTTAGTTTTGTCTAACTTCTTTTTTCTTTACTTTTACTCTGTTTTCCCTTACACTTACTTTGGATTTATATTATGTTATTTATACTATATTAATGGAACGGAGATTATTATGTTTAGAGTTTGGGGACGTACTTTTAAAAGTAATAAAATGTTACAAAGCACTACTATTGAATTGGATATTCCTGACGAGACAAGAACTCATAAGGTTTTTATGGCTCTTGAACAGATTTGTGAGGAATTTGATTTAAGCAATCCAATATGGCTTGATTCAAATATTAACGAGTTTAAACGTATTGCGCGAACAAGATTTTATGCAGACAGTTTTGTGGAATCAATAGATTTCGACTATCTTGACTTCTATGTTATTGAAGAGGATTAATCTTTTCACTAAGCTTATTAAGTATAGGTTTATATCCGCAGTTGGATTTTAAATTAATAGATTTTTCCCATTAATAAAAAAGACCTGTCGCACCAAGTTTAAAGTGCAACAGGTCTTTTGACTTTTTAAGTCTCTTTGAACGCGCTTTTTAGAAAATTATTTCTATACTATTTAAAATTTCTACACTGTAATCTTATCAATTAGCAACCCATTAAGTAGTCCATTATTTTCTTTGAATCTTCTAATTCATGAGCTACAATTTCCATTTCAGGAATCTTAGCTGCTGAAGAGAAAATTGTTGACAATGAAACTAACTGACATAACTTTGATTTTAAGTTTAATCTGTCTCCATCATCTGTTATTAATTCAACTCTTCCTGTACAACTGTCAATTACCTTTAAAAATTCTTCAGGGTTTTCAATATTTTTAATCTTCATAGTATCTCTCCTTGTCTTTTTATTCCATTACTCTTCTGTTACATTACTATTACATTAATAATCTACCATTTATAAATAGCAAATTACTTCTGTTTCTGTTTTTCCTCGATGTCTTTAATCATATCGATTCTAACCTGATGACGGCCACCTTCATATTCTGCATTAAGCCATTCATCTACTATCATTTTTGCAAGTTCTATGCCAATAACTCTTGCGCCAAATGCAATAATGTTAGTGTTGTTATGCTGCTTAGATAATCTTGCACTATATGGCTCGCTACATACGCAGGCTCTAATTCCGTTAACCTTGTTAGCTGAAAGTGAAATTCCTACACCTGTTCCACAAATTAAAACACCACAATCTACTTCACCGTTAACAATGGCATTGGCTACTGCCTCGCCATATACAGGGTAATTACATCTCTCAGAAGAATTTGTACCGAAATCTACAACTTCATGTCCTTTTTCTTCAAGATATGCCTTGATTTCATTCTTCATTTCAACTGCTACATGATCATTTCCAATTCCAATTTTCATATTGTTCACCTCTGTCTTTTGTATTTTTTAATTAATTTAGGGAGAGGATTTTAAGCAATAATATAATCTCCTGCTTCCTTAACTACATCTGTTTCCTTATTGCAAATTAATGTTGCCTGATCAATGTCAAGCACCTTACATAAAGTATTTTTTCCTGATTTACTGCTATCTGCCAAAATATATGCCTTACCTGCGTTCTTGCAGACAATACGCTTCTTTTCAGCCTCTAACAAATCAGGTGTATTAAATCCTGCCTCTATTGAAAATCCGGACATTCCAACAAAAGCTTTGTCGAAATAATAGCTTTTCAGGAAATTGTTAGTTGTAATACCTCTTATTGAAGCAGTAGTAATATTAATCTCACCGCCTGCAATAATACATTTAATATTAGGAGTCTGTAGCTCTGAACATATTAATGCGTTGGTTGTTACAACTGTTATATTCTTATCCTTTAGATATTTAACCATTCTTAAGGCTGTACTTCCTGAATCTATATAGATAGAATCTCCGTCTTCTACAAGACTTGCTGCTTTCTTCGCTATTCTGTCCTTTTCTTCTACATTTTTACTTTTCTTTGAATTAACAGGAATTTCATAGCTGCCTCTTTTTAAACAAGCTCCGCCACCTCTTAGTAATGTTATCTCGCCCTCTTTCTCCATGGTCTTCAAATCTCTTCTGACCGTCGATTCAGAGACACCCCCTAAAGATTTACAAAACTCATCCAAAGATACAACCTCATTCTGCTCAAGCAATTCTGCTATTTGTAATCTTCTTTCATAAGGTATCATATCTTCTTCCTCCTGTATATTTGTAATCAATTCTCAAAGAGAATTGATTGCCTGTATATGTAACGATAAAAACGTTACAGCTATACCTATATAATATCCTTTAATGGTTAAAAATGTCAATAATAATCGGGGTTTATTCCACGTCCTCCAAAGTTGGCATTGAAGGCTGTGCTCCCATTCGGCAAACTGTAATTGCACTACACTTAGTTGCAAACTTACAAGCCTCGATCAGGCTCTTTCCTTCAATTATTGAATGACTTACTGCTCCGATATATGAATCTCCTGCTCCTGTTGTTTCAATCGCATCTACTTTCATTGCCGGAATAAATTCGATTGTTCCATTTTCGTAAGCCACTGCTCCATCTTTTCCAAGTGTGAAAATAACATTATTATTGTATTTTTCTGCCATTTTCTTAATTTCTGTTTTTGCCTTTTCAACTGAGTCGATTTTTTCGTGACAGTAAAATTCTGCCTCGACTTCATTTACTACAAGAATGTCTACCTTACTTAAACATTCTTCAGGTAATTCTATTGCAGGTGCTGCGTTTAATACAACTGTACATCCTGCTTCTTTTGCCTTATCAATTGCATAAGCAATAATTTCTACCGGAATCTCGTTCTGTAGAATACATACACCTGATTCTTTAAGAATAGGCATTGCATTGTCTACATCTTCCTTTGT
>ERZ773139.3423-NODE-3423-length-14251-cov-3.242744_pt1 | contig 14251 bp, 11 predicted proteins | sample MGYA00580854_ERZ773139 | MGnify/ENA primary metagenome ERZ773139 (study PRJEB29015, sample SAMEA2737809) | human gut metagenome | biome: human gut; feature: human-associated habitat; material: faeces | place: China | collected 2012 ...
CCCTCGGGCCGGGCGTTCTGCATGACGATTACGGTCGCTCCGACCAGCGGCGCCCCTTCCGCATCGGTGACGATTCGCCGTCCATGGCGGCCGATACCGACGAGGTGGTCGATGCCTCGTTCGGCGAACCCGCCCCGGCCGGTACGGGCACTGCGCGCCGTCGCGGCAGTGGGCTCGCCAGCCGTATCAGCGAACAGTCCGAGGCCCTATTGCAGGAGGCCGCCCGACACGCTGCAGAGTTCGGGCGCGCCGAAGTCGATACCGAACACCTGCTGCTGGCGCTATCCGACAGCGACGTGGTGAAGACCATCCTGGGACAGTTCAAGATCAAGGTCGATGACCTCAAGCGACAGATCGAATCCGAAGCCAAGCGCGGCGAGAAGCCGTTCGAGGGCGAAGTCGGCGTGTCGCCCCGGGTCAAGGACGCGCTCAGCCGCGCTTTCGTGGCCTCCAACGAACTCGGCCACTCTTATGTCGGGCCGGAGCATTTCCTGATCGGGCTCGCTGAGGAAGGCGAAGGTTTGGCGGCCAACCTGCTGCGCCGTTACGGCCTCACGCCGCAAGCGCTGCGCCAGCAGGTAAGCAAGGTGGTCGGCAAAGGGGCCGAGGATGGCCGCGCCGAGACGCCGACCAACACGCCCGAGCTGGATAAATACTCGCGCGACCTCACCAAGATGGCGCGCGAGGGCAAACTCGATCCAGTCATCGGCCGTGCGCAGGAGATCGAGACCACCATCGAGGTGCTGGCCCGGCGCAAGAAAAACAACCCGGTGTTGATCGGTGAGCCCGGCGTCGGCAAGACCGCCATTGTCGAAGGGCTGGCGCAGCGCATGGTCGCCGGTGAAGTGCCCGAGACGCTGCGCGACAAGCGTCTGGTCGAGCTCAACATCAACGCCATGGTGGCAGGCGCCAAGTATCGCGGCGAGTTCGAGGAGCGCGTGCAGAAGGTGCTGAAGGAGGTGACCGAGCACCAGGGCGAGCTGATTTTGTTCATCGACGAGGTGCACACCATCGTCGGTGCCGGCCAGGGCGGTGGCGAAGGCGGGCTGGACGTGGCCAACGTGTTCAAGCCGATGATGGCGCGCGGCGAACTGAACCTGATCGGCGCCACCACGCTCAACGAGTATCAGAAGTACATCGAGAAGGACGCCGCGCTGGAGCGTCGTTTCCAGCCGGTGATGGTGCCCGAGCCGACGGTAGCGCAGACCATGATGATCCTGCGCGGCCTGCGCGACACCTTCGAGGCGCACCACAAGGTCAGCATCACCGAGGATGCGATCATCGCCGCCGCCGAGTTGTCGGACCGCTACATCACCGCGCGCTTTTTGCCTGACAAGGCCATCGACCTGCTTGACCAGGCGGCCGCACGCGTGAAGCTGTCGGCCACGGCCCGGCCGGTGGCCGTGCAGGAGCTGGAGTCCGAACTGCACCAGCTGCGGCGTGAACAGGATTACGTGGCCGCGCGCAAGCAGTACGACCAGGCCGCCGAGCTCGGCAAGCGCATCGAAGCCAAGGAGGCCGAGCTCAAGAAGCTCGTCGAGAACTGGGAGCGGGAGCGGGCCTCCGGCAGTGCAGAGGTCAAGGCGGAACACGTGGCGCAGATCGTCTCGCGCCTGACCGGCATCCCGGTCAACGAGTTGACGGTGGAAGAGCGCGAAAAGCTGCTGCACTTGGAACAACGGCTGCACGAGCGCCTGGTGGGACAAGACGAGGCGGTCCGTGCCGTGGCCGATGCCGTGCGGCTGTCCCGCGCCGGCCTGCGCGAAGGCAGCAAACCGGTGGCTACCTTCCTGTTTCTGGGCCCGACCGGGGTGGGCAAGACCGAGCTCGCCAAGGCATTGGCCGAATCGATCTACGGCGATGAGCACGCCCTGTTGCGCATCGACATGTCGGAATATGGCGAACGCCATACCGTGGCGCGGCTGGTGGGCGCGCCTCCGGGCTATGTCGGTTACGACGAAGGCGGTCAGCTCACCGAGAAGGTGCGGCGCAAGCCCTACAGCGTGCTGCTGCTCGACGAGATCGAGAAGGCACACCCTGACGTCTACAACATCCTGCTGCAAGTGTTCGACGACGGTCGCCTCACCGACGGCAAGGGCCGGGTGGTGGATTTCACCAACACCATCATCATCGCCACGTCCAACCTGGGTTCGGACATCATCCAGCGACGGCTGAAGGCGCGTGGGGCGGCCGACGAGGAGTACGAAAAGACCAAGGCCGAGGTCATGGACGTGCTGCGCGGCCACTTCCGGCCCGAGTTCCTCAACCGCATCGACGAGATCATCGTCTTCCATGCGCTGGGTAAGGAGGAGATCCGCCACATCGTCGGCCTGCAGCTCGATCGCGTGGCGCGCAGCGCCGCCAGCCAGGGCGTGACGCTCACTTTCGATCAGACGCTGATCGACCATTTCGCGGAAGAAGGCTACAAACCCGAGTTCGGTGCGCGTGAACTCAAGCGCCTGATCCGCAGCGAGCTGGAAACTGCGCTGGCGCGCGAGATGCTCGGTGGCGGCATCGGCAAGGGCGATCACGCCAGCGCACGCTGGGACGACAAGGCCGAACGGGTGGTCTTCGAGCGCCAGGAGCCACCCGCGAAGTCGGCTGAGCCTGAAAAGCCCGATGCCGCGGACGTGGCCGAGGCACCGCCTGGCGACGCGAGCAAGCCTGCGCGCAAGAAGAAGTCAGCGGATGGCGAATCTTGAGCGATGGGAGGCTGTCGTGTCCGACCCCAATGGGCTGACATGGGCAGCCACCCTCGTGTCGCTGGCGGTCGCTATCCCCACAGCGGGGCATGCGGTCATCTACAAGCGTGACCCTCGATCGGCCACGCTGTGGGTACTGCTGATCGCCTTGCTGCCGCTGGGCGGTTCGCTGCTGTATGGGCTGTTCGGCATCAACCGTTACCAGCGGCGGGCGCGGCGGCTCTTCCCGGGGGCAGATCCTGCTGTTCGGCAGGATCTCTCGCCCACGATACCCGAGGCTGTATCGCCGCCACTTGCCGGTCTGGCCCACCTGGTGGGACGCGCCACCGGCCAGTCGCTGACCGGCGGCAACCGCATCGAGCCGCTTGTCGATGGCGAGCAGGCCTACCCGGCCATGCTCGCCGCCATCGAATCGGCGCGGTACAGCGTCGCCTTGACCTCGTACATCTTCGACAGCCAAGGTATCGGGGCGCAGTTCGTCGATGCGCTGCGCCGGGCTCATGAGCGCGGCGTGCAAGTGCGGGTGCTGATCGACGACGTGTATGCCCGCTGGACGCCCCGCAGCGCCTACCGCGCCTTGCAGCGCGCCGGCGTTCCGGCGGCGACGTTCAACCCGACATTGATTCCCGCGCGCCTGCATGCCGCGCATCTGCGCAATCACCGCAAGCTGCTGGTGATCGATGGCGAGACGGGTTTCACCGGCGGATTGAACATCTTCAGCCCGTACTGGCGGCCCGATGCGCCGGACCAGGCCTGTCACGATTTGCACTTTCGTCTGCGCGGGCCGGTGATTGCGCATCTGATGCGGTGCTTCACCGATGATTGGTGCGATACCACGGGCGAGCGGCTCAGCAAGGGTTACTGGGGCGAACCGCCCGTAACGGCTGATGAGCAAGGAACCTCTTGGGCGCGCGGCATCGAGGCCGGTCCCGATGAGGCCCTGGACCGGATGCGCTGGACCTTCATGGGCGCTTTGAGCGCCGCGAAGCATTCGGTGCGCATCTGGACACCTTACTTCGTCCCCGATCAGCCGATGATCGCGGCGCTAAGCACGGCCGCGTTGCGCGGCGTGCGTATCGACGTGCTGACGCCCGCAAACGGCGACCATCCCACGGTGCAATGGGCCGCGCGCGCCCACTACTGGCAGGTGCTGGAGCACGGTGTGCGCATCTTCGAACGGCCTGGCCCGTTCGACCACAGCAAGCTGATGCTGGTAGACGGAGCGTGGTGCTGCCTGGGTTCGGCCAATTGGGATGCACGCAGTTTGCGCCTCAACTTCGAGTTCAATGTGGAGGTGTACGACACCGCGTTGTCTACGCGGCTGTCATCCCTTTTTGATGCCGCTCGTGATGCGTCGGGCGAGATATCGGCGAAGGCGTTGCGCGCCCGCCCGCTGGCCATCCGCTTGCGCGACGGGGTGGCCCGTCTGTTCACCCCCATTCTCTAGCGACACGACTTGCGAGGAACATTGCCCATGGAAAAGAAAGATCAATGGAACATAGGCTACTGGATCGTCGCCGGCCTGTTGCTGCTGACGCTGCAGAACTACTGGCAGGCGGCCAAGACCGTCGAGCCCGTGCCCTACAGCGAATTCGAGAAGGCGCTGGCCGAGGGGCGCGTCGCCGAAGTGCTGGTGTCGGACCGCACGGTCACCGGGCACCTGAAATCGCCGGACAGCCGGGGCAAGACCACCATCGTGGCCACCCGTGTCGAACCCGACCTGGCCGAGCGGCTGTCCAAGTACGACGTGCCCTATGCGCGGGTGGTGGAAAGCACCTGGCTGCGTGATGTGCTCTCCTGGATTCTGCCGGCGGTGGCCTTCTTCGGCGTCTGGTTCTTCCTGTTCCGCCGCTTCGCCGAGAAGCAGGGCATGGGTGGCTTCCTGAGCATCGGCAAGAGCCGTGCCAAGGTATTCATGGAGAAGAACACTGGCGTGACCTTTGCCGATGTCGCTGGCGTCGATGAAGCCAAGGCGGAGTTGGTTGAGATCGTCGATTTCCTCAAGAATCCGCAGGAGTATGGACGGCTCGGGGCGCGCATTCCCAAGGGCGTGTTGCTGGTCGGCCCACCGGGCACCGGCAAGACATTGCTGGCCAAGGCTGTTGCCGGCGAGGCGGCGGTGCCCTTCTTCTCCATCTCCGGATCAGAGTTTGTCGAGATGTTCGTCGGCGTGGGTGCGGGCCGCACGCGCGGCGTCGGCGGCCACGACGAGAGCGAGCAGACCCTCAACCAACTGCTCACGGAGATGGACGGCTTCGACAGCTCGGTCGGGCTGATCATCCTCGCCGCCACCAACCGCCCCGAAATCCTCGACCAGGCTCTGCTGCGTGCCGGCCGCTTCGACCGCCAGGTGCTGGTGGACCGGCCCGACAAGAAGGGGCGGCTGGACATCCTGAAGGTTCATGTCAAGAAGGTGACGCTGGCCCAGGATGTAGACCTCGAACAGGTAGCAGCACTGACCACGGGCTTTTCCGGCGCGGACCTCGCCAATAGGGTCAACGAGGCGGCGCTGGCGGCGAGGAGACGCCGTGCGTCCGCCGTGGAATTGCAGGACTTCACCGCGACCATCGAGCGCATCGTGGCGGGCCTGGAGAAGAAGAACCGCGTGCTCAATCCCAAGGAGCGGGAAACCGTGGCCTATCACGAGATGGGCCATGCGCTGGTGGCGCTGGCGCTGCCCGGCACCGACCCCGTGCACAAGATCTCGATCATCCCGCGCGGCATCGGCGCGCTGGGCTACACCTTGCAGCGCCCCACCGAAGACCGCTTCCTGATGACGCGTACCGATCTCGAGCACAAGATCGCCGTACTGCTGGGCGGGCGTGCCGCCGAAAAGCTGGTGTTCGGCGAGTTGTCTACCGGGGCGGCGGACGATCTGGCGCGAGCCACCGACATCGCCCGCGCCATGATCACCCGCTTTGGCATGGACGAAGGACTGGGCTACATCGCCTTCGAGGCGCAGCGGCCCCGCTTTCTCGATACACCGGAACTGGCCCACGGCGGTTGCCGGGTGGCCGAATCGACCCAGGCGCGCATCGATCAGGCTATCCGCGACATCGTGATGGGCGTGTTCGAGCGCGCCTACCGGATCCTCGACACCAACCGCGCGGTGCTGGAGCGTTGTGCGCGCGAACTGCTGGCGCGGGAAACGCTCGACGAGAACGACATCCTTCAATTGACCCAAGGACTTGTTCTAGATAGAAACGAAAAGTAGTAGGCGCTATTCAGAGTGAGCCGGCGGCTCTGTTCGGTGCGTCATCCAATTCGCCGGCATTGTTCAAGGAGAACCGATATGTCTGCATTGACTCCGTGGGACCCCTTCCGGGAACTGGATGAATTGCAAAACCGCCTGGCGACGATGTTCGGACGAATACCCCAGCGACAGGGCGCCCGTACCGGCAACGAAGCCATGACCACGGCGGACTGGGCACCAATGGCGGACATCAGCGAGGATGAGAACGCATTCCTCCTCAAGCTGGATCTGCCGGAGGTCCCCAAGGATGCCGTGCGCGTCAGCGCGGAAAACGGCGTGCTCACCATCAGCGGCGAGCGCAAACTGGAAAAAGAGGAGCAGGGCAAGAAATTCCACCGCATCGAACGTGCGTATGGCCGCTTTGTGCGCAGCTTTGTCTTGCCTGACAACGTTGATCCGACCAAGGTGACGGCTTCCATGAAAGACGGCGTACTGGAAGTGCGGCTTGTCAAGGCCGAGCAAGCCAAACCGAAACAGATTGAAATCTCAGTCAACTAACTTCAATCAGGAGCCCAAGATCATGAATATCAAACAGCCACAATACACCTTCTCCGCACTTGCCCTGGCGGTCGTCGTCGGACTGAGCGGACCGGCTCTGGCCCAATCGGCGGCAGGTTCTAGCCCAGGTGCTGCAGCACCCTCTGCCGCATCCAAGGCGGCACAGCCACAAGTAGATGACAAGGCCGCCCGGGAAGCCGATAAAAAGCGTGCCGAGCTCACTCAAGACGCCATCACGGCGCTCACCAAGACCCAGGAGGCTTTGACCCTCCTTGATGCAAAGAAGACCAAGGAGGCGCTTGCTGCGCTGGAACTGGCCAGCGGAAAGCTGGAACTGGTATTGGCACGTGACGCCAAACTTGCTTTGGCGCCGGTCGATGTACGCGTCATCACCCACGATATCCACGCCAACGTGGAATCGGTAAAGAAAGCGGTCAAGTTGTCTCGGGAGTTGTTGGGTGATGGCGAGGTGCAAAAGGCCCGGCCCATCGTTGCCAATCTGGCCAGCGAAATCGTAATCCAAACCGACAACCTTCCGATGGCAACGTACCCGGCAGCGATCAAGTCGGCCGCACGGCTCATCGACAGCGGCAAGATCGACAACGCCAAAGCGGAACTCGCCCGAGCACTGAACACGCTGGTGGTGACCTCGGTCGCCTTTCCTCTGCCCGTGCTACGGGCCGAAGCCGCGATGGCAAAAGCTGAAAAGCTGGCCGAGACCGACAGGCGCGATGCCAAGCAGAACGAGGAGCTCAGCACCTTGCTGTCGTCCGTGCGCACGGAGATCGAGATGGCGCAGATCCTGGGTTATGGCAAGAAGGCGGACTTCAAACCCATTTTCGATCAGGTGAAGTCCATTGAGCAAAAGTCGGCTGGTGGCAAAAGCGGCAATGGATGGTTCGACGAGTTGAAGACGCGCATCCAAAAGCTGTTTTGAGGTGATGAAGGGGCTGACTGCTCTGTCGGTCAGTCTCGCGATGTTCGCATTCAGCCCCAACAGATTCGCCTATTTTCACTATCTCATACGAGGCATATCACCATGAATGAGCAAACATCGAATCCCAACGCGATCAACGAAGGCACGAACGAACAGGCCGCGGTAAGCAGCCTTCCTGCCAGACCAGAGCCCAAGCCTGAAGTCGTCACGGAGGTACAGCCTGAGGTTCAGAAAGAAACGGACTCGCAGGCGGCAGACAAACGTAAACAAGTCCTCGATGAGGCAGTCTCGGCCTTGTCGCTGACCAAATCAGCGCTGGCGGCCCTGGACGAAAAAGAATCCGCGCGAGCACTGGCAACGCTGGCCGAAGTGACGGGAAAGCTGGAGCTGATCGTTGCACGCGAACCCACGCTCGCCCTGGCCCCCGTTGATGTGCGCACCATCGTGCACGACTTGTTCGCCAACACGGAAACCATTGAGGCGATGACCGACGAGGCGCTGGATGCCCTCAAACATGGCGAGGTGCAACAGGCTCGCCACGTGCTGGCTTTGCTGGCCAGTGAAATCGTGATCACGGTCACCAACATCCCTCTGGCGTCCTATCCCGCAGCCGTGAAGGCAGTCGTGCCGCTGATCGATCAGGGCAAGATCGAAGAAGCCAAAGCCGCGCTGCAGTCAGCGCTCAGCACGCTGGTCGAGGAGCGCAGCGTGCTTCCGCTGCCCGTCCTGCGTGCGAAGCTGCTCCTGAAGCGCGCCGAGCCTCTGGTAGAAGATGGTCAGCGCAGCGAAGCATCCAATGAGCGCCTGGAGACATTGTTGAACGAAGCCCGGCAGCAGTTGGAAATGGCAGAACTGCTGGGCTATGGAAAAAGGAAGGACTTTGAGCCCCTGTACGCTGAACTCAAGAAAATCAAGGAAAAGACGGGAGGGGGAGGCTTCGGAAAAGGCTGGCTCGATGAAGTCAAGGCAAAACTGTCCAGGTTGTTCTGAAACCGCTGGAGAGGGGGCGCATAGCGCCCCCTCTCTTGTCCCATGAGTGTTTGATTTTTTATTTTGTATAGATCTTTAGGAGATATTGCATGAACACAGACACCATCACCGATTCCAGTGCGGATGACCCCACCAAAGCACTGTGTTCGCTTAGCCAAAATTGGTGGCTTTTTGTGCTGCGCGGTGTCTTGGCATTGATTTTTGCAGCCCTCGCGTTCTGGATGCCACAATCGGCTCTGTTGGCCATGACCATCATGTTCGGCGCATTTTCCTTGGTCAATGGCGCGTTCAACTTGTTTGCAGCAGTGCGCCATATCCAGAAAAAAGAGCGCTGGGGCTGGTTGCTGTTCAGCGGCATTGTCGGCATACTTACGGGCGTCGTCGTCCTGGTTGCTCCTTGGGTCGCCACGATAGTCCTGGCTTCTTTTTTATGGGCTAGCGTGGGCTTCTGGGCGATTTTCACCGGTGTGCTGGAGATATCTGCCGCCGTTCGGCTGCGTCGGGAAATCAAGGGTGAAATCTGGCTTGCCCTCAGTGGACTGCTCTCGATTATCCTTGGTGCTATCGTCTTGTGGATATTTTTTACCCGTCCGGTCGAGTCATTCGTGGCCGCAGGCTGGCTGTTGGGTTTCCATGCGGCAGTCTATGGCGTCACGCTTTTGTTCTTGAGTTGGAGTCTTCGCAAAACGCGCCTGGGGTAAGAGCGTGCCAAACCAAAATCTATGGATATGAGCATCCTCGATTCATGCCTCCATAGAAATGACATCGAAGGAGTCATACATGCAGATACAATATAGCTATCGAGCTATCGACAAAGAGTTTCATGAACCTTGGCAGAGAGCTTTGGGAAATGTGATCGAGCACGCCCTCAAGCCATTGCTCGACAAACACACTAAAGATTCAGCGCGACTTCAAATCGTCCTTGATCGCGACAAGATCAAGCGGCAATTTCTGGCCAGTGGCTATATGCACCTGCCCGGCAAAAAGATTGTCAGTGTTACTGCATCACATGACGAGCTGACGCCCCTCGCGCAGATGCTCGCAAAGTCGTTGTTCCGTCAGGCCAAGAAGCATTTTGACCGACTGCATGCTCAGGATCAAATCAAGCGCAAAGCACGACGCGAGCGCTTGCGCGAGCTCAAGGTGCGGATTGCCGCAAAACCCGCATCAGCCGCCCATGAGGCCGAGGTGACCCGAATGCCTCTACTGTCGAAACTTGAGGCTGTCGCAAGGCGTGAGCTGGCTTATCTGCGGGCCGTCGGCGATTTACCGCGCGATTATCCGACGCTGCGCGACGTGGTGGATGAAGCGATTGTCCGAGCTAAGGTAGAATGGCAATCCGTGCCGGGGGAAAAAGAGGCTTACACCGGTCTTTTGAAGCATCTGTTCGCCGTCCTGGATAACGAAGTGGCAAGCAGCCGGCAATTTGGCGAATTCGTTTCTCTGGACGCGCCGGTCGAACCGGATGCCCAAGACGTGGCCGAGGCCATGGTGGAAGAGGAAATCTTCGAATTTTATCAGCACGATGACACACTCAAGCTGGCCGATATTTTCGCTGGCAGTCAGCATCCCGATGTCGCAACGATCGCGGAACAGGAGGAGCTGATTGATCGGTCGAGCGAGTTCGCTTTTGCATTTGACCTGCTGAAGGACATGCCGCGTTTGTGGCGGCGCATTTTTCTGCTTATCCGTGTGGACGGGCTGAATGCCAGCAGCGTCTCTGAAATCCTGCTGATTCCTAGTAAGGAAGATGCTGTCCAAAGGTGGCTCATGCAGGCCGAAGCATTCATCGCTGCTCATCTGGAAGAGGCCGGAGTAAGCAAAAACGGGAACGATTGGCTCCAAGGCGTTGATTGGTCGGCATTGTCTGTGACCCGAAGCGAGGCAGCCTCACTGTGGTCCAAGGAGGCGAACCATGAAGAATGATCTTCACCTCGTCTGCCCGCATTGCCAGTCCATCAACCGCGTACCGACTGCGAAGCTATCGGAACATCCCAACTGTGGCCGCTGCCAGCAGCCCTTGTTCACGGGCGAGCCCATCGAGTTGACCACGGCGACGTTCTCGCGCCACGTGGAGCGCAGCGATCTGCCGCTGCTGGTCGATTTCTGGGCGCCATGGTGCGGGCCGTGCAAGATGATGGCGCCACAGTTCCAGCAAGCGGCGCACCAGCTCGAACCGACGATCCGGCTGGCGAAGGTGAATACCGAGGCTGAGCCCCACCTGGCCGCGCAGTTCGGTATCCGCAGCATCCCGACGCTCGCCCTGTTCCAGGGTGGGCGGGAGATCGCCCGTCAGGCCGGCGTGATGGGCGCGCAGGACATCGTGCGCTGGACGTCGACGCAAGTGGGACGCTGACCGATGCAGGGCTTGCTCGGCACTACGCTAATCCTGCTGGCGGCTTGCAGCCTGGCGGCGATGGCGACGGCGGCGTTCAGAGTGCCCGCCTTGCTGGGGTATCTCTCTGTCGGCGTTGTACTGGGCCCCTCAGTCATCGGCGTGATCGCGCCGGGGGAGACGCTGAGCTTTCTGTCCGAGCTGGGCGTGGCGCTGCTGTTGTTCATGGTCGGACTGGAATTCTCCCTCGGAGACTTCTGGCTCGCCCGCAGGACGGTGCTGATGGCGGGCGCTCTGCAGATGATCGCCGTGGCCCCGCCGCTGATCCTGCTATTGATGTGGCTGGGGCAGCCCGGCCAGAGCGCCGCGCTGCTCGGCACTGCGGCGGCCATGTCGTCCACGGCGCTGGTCAGCCGACAACTGGCCGACCAAGGCGAGCTCACCACCCGCCACGGACGCAGTGCCATCGCCGTGCTGGTCTTTCAGGACCTGGCCAGCGTGCCCCTGCTGGCCTTGCTGGCGATCTGGGCGCGCGGCGAGTCGCCGAAGATCGAGCATGTGCTGCTCGAAGTATTCGGTGTGCTGCTGCTGTTCGCGGCAGCGGCCCTCGCCTCGCGCCGTCTGTTGCATGGCCTGCTGGGCTGGGTGGCGCGGCGGGGCCACGAGGAATCGTTCGTGCTCGTCTCCTTGTGCGTGGTGGTGGCCGCCGCCGCCGCTGCGCACGCGGTCGGCGTATCCGCCGCCCTGGGGGCCTTCCTCGCCGGGATGGTGCTGGGCGAGAGCGACTTCCGGCACCACATGGAAAGCCACCTCAGGCCGTTTCGCGATGTGTTGTCGGGCGTGTTCTTCGTGACCATCGGCCTGCAACTGGACGCAGCACAGATTCTTTCGGCACCGCTGGCGGTGCTGGCGTGGCTGGTGGTGCTGGTACCGGTCAAGATCCTGCTCAATACGCTGGCCTTGCGGGCGACGCGCCTGTCCGCCCTCGATGCCTGGCGCACGGGCATAGCGTTGGGGCACGGCGGCGAGTTCGCCCTGCTGTTGTTGGGCACGGTCTTGCAGCAGCATCTGATCCCCGCGACCGTCGTCCAACCCATGCTGGTCGCGCTGGTGCTCAGCATGGCCCTGGCACCGCTACTGATCCGCCATCACGATGTACTTGCCCGGTTCTTGAGCCGCACCGGCGGCGTCATTCAGCCACCCCAGGCTGAAGAAGTCGAGATCGCCGCGCAGACGACGCGATATCGAGACCATGTCATCATTTGCGGCGCGGGCGAGCTTGGCCTGACAGTCAGCGAGATTCTTCGCCACGCCGGCGTGGCGCATCTGCTGCTGGAGGCGGACGCGCAGAAGGTCGAGGCCGCGCGTGCCGCCGGCGCGCCGGTGTTCCATGCCGATGCCAGTCGGCCCGATACCTTGCTGGCTGCCGGCTTGACGCATGCACACTTGGTGGTGCTGACGTTCGCCCATGCCCAGCAAGCGTTGCGCATCGCCCAGGCGATTGCCGAGCACCGTCCGGCGCTGACCTTGTGGGTGTCATGCAGAAGTACGACCGCGGCCGATGCATTTCGCGCCATGCCCAACGTGCGCGTGTATCAGCAATCCTTTGCCGCAGCTATTGGGCTGGCGGAACAGGTGATGTCGACGCTTGGCATGTCGACCGAGCTGATTGAAGGACACATCAGCGCAATGCGCCGCCGTCTCGACAGCAGCCGTTTTCCAGGGAGTTCATCGTCATGAAATCAACACGCCTTAACCCATTTCAGGTCTTACGTGACCAATTGGCCATCATGAGTTTTTACGAGCGCTTCGAGCAGGTCGTCGCGCTCGTGCTGTCGGCGGTGATCGCCGTCATCATCGTGGTGTCGCTGTTCCAGCTCATCTCCATCGTCTTCACGCTGCTGGTTCTAGATGCCTTCAATCCCCTGGACCACGAGGTATTCCAGAGCGTGTTCGGCATGATCATGACGCTCTTGATCGCGATGGAGTTCAAGCATTCCATCGTGCGCGTGGCGCTGCGTCGGGACAGCATCATCCAGGTCAAGACGGTGGTCCTGATCGCGCTGATCGCACTCTCCCGCAAGTTCGTGATCCTCGACTCCAACGCGAGCCCCGCAAAGATAGCCGCGCTGGCTAGCGCCACGCTGGCTCTGGGTGCGACCTACTGGCTGCTGCGCAAGCGCGGCGACCGCGCCGCCGAGACCTCTGAGCATGACCCGTCATCATCCCAGTGATCCGCGCACGGCGCTCTTGCAACACCGCTGGCTCAACCGCCTGCAGACCGGGCTGTTGGTCCTGACCCTGGTCGGGATCGCAGCCGCAGCAGGGAGACTGCCGTTTGGGGAAGGCTGCCTGTGGCTCGCGCTGTTTGCCATTGCAGGTGCGTTGCTGCTGGAACCGGTAGCCGCGTCGGCGCTGAGCTTGCGCCTGTACCGCGTACGGGCCTTGCACCCGCAAGAAGCCCACAAGATGTGGGCCCTATTGCGCGAGCTGCCCGCCCGTGCCGGTTTGCCCGCCACGCCGGTGCCGCACTATGTGCCCAGTGCCGTCGTCAACGCCTTCGCCACCGGATCGAAGCAGGAGGCATCGATCGCCCTCACCGATGGCCTGCTGCGCAGCCTGAGCCCACGCGAGCTGGCGGGTGTGCTCGTGCACGAGGTCGCGCACATCGCTAATGAGGATCTGCGTGTCATGGGGCTGGCGGATTCCGACAGTCGCCTCACGAGCCTACTGGCCCTTATGGGACAGATCGCGATCCAGCTCAGCCTGCCCGCGCAGCTGGTTGGCGCGGCGGAGGTCTATTGGCCTGGTCTATTGTTATTGGCCGCATCGCCCCAGCTGGCCCTGCTCGCACAGCTCGGCTTGTCTCGCGTGCGTGAGTTCGACGCTGACCGCCTTGCGGCGGAACTGACTGGCGACCCGCAGGGGCTGGCGTCCGTGCTGGCAAAAATCGAGCGGGTCAGCCGCTCCTGGCGTGCCTGGCTATGGCCGGGATGGGGCAATCCCGAGCACTCCTGCTTGCGTACGCGTCCGGCAACGCAAGAGCGCATCGCACGCCTGCTGACGTTGGCGCCTGGGCCAGCATCAGCGTTGCCACTCCGCGCGCCCCATTTTTTGCCGGAATCCGCTTTGGCGACGCGCCCACCGCGCTGGCGCCCGAGCGGGCTGTGGCGCTGATTGCCCATCAACAGGAGACGTCTCATGGCCTATCTCGACCCGTACCAACGCCCCGCGCCGGACCGCTTCGTCCGGCGCGGGCTCTTCATCACCGCCTGCATTGCCGCGCTCATGCTGCTGTGGCAGTTTCTGCCCGCCATCGAGGCATGGTTCAGTCCGCGCGAGGCAGCAGAACGCACCGTGATGGCGCGTGGCGATCTGGCGGCGGACGAGAAAACCACCATCGAACTGTTCGAAAAATCGCGCGCCTCGGTGGTCTACATCACCACCGCGCAATTAGTACGCGATGTCTGGACGCGCAACGTGTTCTCCTTCCCCACCCAAGCAATGCAAATAAAACACGCCAGCGTCTTCAGGAA
>ERZ773139.3435-NODE-3435-length-14204-cov-5.306877_pt1 | contig 14204 bp, 12 predicted proteins | sample MGYA00580854_ERZ773139 | MGnify/ENA primary metagenome ERZ773139 (study PRJEB29015, sample SAMEA2737809) | human gut metagenome | biome: human gut; feature: human-associated habitat; material: faeces | place: China | collected 2012 ...
GCAGCGTGTAAATGTGGCGCTCACCTCTAAAGTCTGGCGCTTCGGCAATCGTCACGTCGTATTTATCGCGCAATTTCTCCACATACATCTCTAAATTGTGCGATGGAAGGCCGCACATCTCCACGCGCCCAGTACCGGGGATATTGCGGGTAGTGAGGTTCATATCCAGAAGCGATGCCGCCTGTTTTGCATCCTCGCCGTACATTTCAAAGAAGTCGCCGACCTGATACAGCACCAGATCGTTCGGATGCGCTTCCTTGACGGCATGATAGCTGTTGTAGGCGGTGTTTCGCGCCGTATCCTGTGTCCGTGCCTTATCATAAAGCGCCTGTTCGTCTGGCGTAAAATAGCGGTTCAGCCGGATCAGCTCAGAGATACGCGAAGCAACTTTGTACCAGTTCATCTGAACATCCATGCAGCCCGCTTTTTTCAGCGTGATCCCCTTGCTGCCGTGTTCTTCATAACTGCCGCTTTCTCTGGACACAGCATGGGTATGTCCGCCGACGCCGTACTCTTTTTTCAGAAAATCAGCGCTCTCCCTGGGCGTGTGCGGGGTCTGGAAAAACGCATAGATGCGGTTCTTTCCGCCCTCAAAGCTGCTCCCATGCGCAAGAGAAGCCGCAATTTCATCTTCGGTGATAAACCTGCCGGTTGTTGGAACAGCCGCCATATCGGAGTGATATTCTTTGCGCGGCAGGGACAGTTCTTCCAGCCGGGTAAGAAGCGCCTGCGGGCGATGAAAATGAAACCGCATCAGTTCCCGGTTCTCCCGGTAGGCGTCAAGGAATACTTTGTATTCCGCCAGAAGTCTTTCCCGGAACTCCGGATTTAGCAGCTCATCCGCCAGGCGCTCCGTTTCCTCCGGGAAATTGGTGCTGTGGATATTGTCCAGGCAGGACAGATACCCAAGCGCCTTTGCTTCATCCGAAAAATCGTGAGAAAGGTTCCAGACCGCAGCGGCGATACGCTGCCGTTCATAGCGAGGGGCTTCCGTCACTTCAAGATGGGTGGCAAATGTGCCGCCATCCAGAAGTTCCTCCATGCGCTTCGCCGCATCCGCCCAACTGATGACCTGGGCAGAACGGAGATAGCGAGCAGTATTCCCGCTTGCAATGTGGATTCCATCGTCCCCATACCATGCGGAAAACCTGCCGTTTTCCGTAATCAGACCGTTGCCGCCATAGCAAAGAGATTTCAGAAATGCCGCGCGATCTTCTACGGACTTTTGCTTGGAGAACTCCGCGATAATTTTCATCCGTGCTTCATCCGCATTGCCGCCTGTGCGCAGGAGGTGATCCATCTCATTCTGAGAAATGAGCATAGAAAAAGCGGAGGGCTGAACGCTCTCCGCGTGGTCGATTTGCGCGATTTGAGCTTCTTCCGTTGGGAAGAAGCTCAGTTGGACCGTCTGGTTTAGCTGTAAATCAGTTCGTTCAGAATCGTTTCCTCGGCCCGGGTCTTGCAGTTGTTCATCATTCCGACCCACCTCATCATATCGCCGGCTTTGAGATGTTCCGTCACTCCGCACTGTTCCATCAGCTGCGGCAGGATCTGCTCCATCCGCCTGTTCGCCGTTTCCTCGATCTCCAGCAGGTGCGAATACAGTTTCCCCGTCAGAAGCAGGGACTGGAACAGCATGGGCTGATGCTTCTGCAGGTAGTCTTTCCGCATCCGTCCGTACCGGCCCAGCGGTTTCTCCGTTTTCTCCACGGTCAGGTTGGGAATCAGGTAATCCCCGTTTGGCTGATAGGTGATCTGGCTCATGTTCAAGACTCCTTTCATGATTTCGGACTGCTATTTCAATGGTGCGCAGGACTTCCTCGCTCATTTCGCTGACCGCCGTTCCCAAAACGGTCACAGCTTCCGGGGTATTCCAGTCGAAAATGGGCAGGAAATCCTCATGGACAAAGCGTTCGTCGGGATTGCGCCCGCAGCGGGACAGCAAAGCGTATTCGGCGCTGACGGCGGCGGCTTTCCGGAAGGAAACTCCGACGTTGAATTCATCGTACCCTTCCAGATAGCTCCCGTCAACGATGTCGAGAATTTCCCGGCGGTGATCCAGCCACTGGTTCATGACCAGTTGCTGAACAGCGACATGAATCTGTTTTTCCAAACTCCCGGTGACGTCGTATCCGTCCTCCAGCGCGCGGCGGGCGGCTTCTTCGTTCTGTTCCGTAAGCTGCCATTGAGAGAACGGGCGGGAGTTAGCCCGCGTGCCCGTGTCCGCAATGTCGAACACATAGCGGAGTTTGGGTTCGTCCCCGGAAACATCCAGCAGGGCGATTCCTTTGGAGCCCCGGCGGATATAGCGGCGCATCCGGTCATTCCAGACCCGGTAGTCCGCGCAGGCGGTCGCCTCCGGACGCTGGGCATAGATCATGAGCTGTTCATGGTAGGGATATTTGTACAGCCGGGCGGCGGTTTTCAGAAAGCCCGTCCATTCCGTGTAACTGTGGGTAATCCGCCGGGCGGTATCTTCTGCGAGCTGAACGTAAGCATTGGCTGCGGGCATCGTTTTTCCCTCCTCAGAGTCCGTCGATTTCCAGATCCAGCGCCGCAAAGGCCGTGTCGGTCATGCGTTCCAGTTTGCGGAGAGTGGACAGCGTCAGGTCGTGCAGTTCCGTTTCTTCCGGGGACAGATAGTTCATCATGGCTTTTAGCTCTTCAATCAGGCCAAGGCGGGTGCCGGGGTTGTAAATCACCATGAGATTGGTTTCCGCAAGGGTAAAAGTGGGGTGGGTCATGGGTTATCGCTCCTCCGATCTTCTTATGGGCATTGCTTTTTGTCTGTCGGGCCTGCTTTTCAAAGCATCTGAAGCTGTTTTAAGCTGCTCTTGAATGGGGATTTTCTGTCGGGCAGGCGAAAGGTCTGCCAAAAAGTCTGGCAGCTTCACAAAACCGATGGCATCCACATAGTGAGCGGAAAGAACGCCGTTTTGCCTGACGGCAATCACGTCCGAAACGGACAGGCTGCGCCCGTGAAAATCCTGCGGATAATCCCTGTTGAATCGCTGGAAAAGCTCATTCAGCTGTTGGGGCAACGTGCCCTGCGGCAGTGCGCCCGTATACACCGGTCGATAATTCTTCCTGTCAATCGAGTTCTTCGCCTGTTGATACGCTTCGAAACGCAGGCCGTGCAGCGCAGCGCCCTCTTTCAGCTGATACAGCGCATAGGCGTTATCGCTTTCAAGAAACTGTTTTTCTTTCCGCTCAAACCAGGACGCAGGCGCAATTTCCATAAAATATGGGCTGTTCCATTCGTCGAACGGAAGAATAACCCTGGGCCAGACGCCGTTTTCTTTTTCCGGCGCGCTGGTCATAACACGAGTGAAGCCCAGCTCCTCCGCTGCCTGCGCTGCCATCCGAAGCACTTCCGCATCCCGCCTTGTGTATGCAAGGGTGGAAAAATCCGTGATCAGGGTATTCTGACCCTCTCTCACCTGTAAAAGAGCCAGGGAACGCTGCCGTTCCTTCTGTTCCATGCCAAGGGTCAGGCGGGCGTAAGGTTCGCCGTTTGAATGGAAATCCTGAGGTTCATGGTTATAGGGAGCTGCCCGCAGCTCTTTGAAACGGGCAAAGGCGTCGGCAGGATTGGCAAAATGCTCCAAAGGCGTTTGAAAGGCCGCGTGAGTTGACCAGGTTTTCAGATCGGGAATCACGTAAAACTGCCAGTGAGATGACGTCATGGTTCTACCTCCTTATTGGACTTTTTCTGCTGGAATTCCAGCTTGAAGTTAACAAACTGCCCGCCGGAATCATCCAAGATAATCGTTGTGTCATAGGTTTTGCCTGTTTTTGGGGAATACAGCCCTTTCACAAAAACCCGTCCTTCTTTCAGAAGCGTTGACGCTATGGCGGCGGTCAGTTCCTTTTTCTTTGCGGCAAAGAAGGGATTTTGCCGCCATAGCGCAAAGCGGCAGTCACGGTTGCTGCACAGAAAGCCTTTGGGCCGTTCCACAACCGCGCTGCCGCATCGCGGGCACACGCCAATGCTTTTCGTTTCTTCTGCGAACAGGACGCTGCTCTCTGGGACGGAATGGCTGCTCTGCATCAGACCGCGTATCATTTCCATAATCTCCTCCAAAAACAAAGTGGATTCCAATTCACCCCTTTCGATCTGTTTCAGCTTTAGTTCCCATCCCGCTGTCAGAAGGGGCGATTGCAATTCCTCCGGCAGAACCGTAATCAGAGAAACACCCTTCTGCGTTGGCAGCAGGACGCAGCCCTTTTTCCCCTTTTTGCGTTCAATCTGGCCGGTTTTGACCAGCTTTTCAATGATCCCGGCACGGGTGGCGGGCGTGCCCAATCCCTTGCGTTCCGCGTCATTCGGCGTTTCTTCCGCGCCTGCATTCTCCATGGCCGATAATAATGTAGCTTCGGTGTAGGATTTTGGTGGGGTAGTTTTTCCTTCCTGGATAGACGTTTTTACCGGCAGAAAGGTCATCTGGTCGTTCAGGGGAGGAATCTCCCGCACGGCAGTTTCTTCTACAGGCGCAGATTTCAGCGCAGTCTGGTAGATTTTTTCCATGGATTTCCAGCCCATGTCCATGATCTGCCGCCCTTTCAGGAAAAAAGAAACGCCCTCACATTCCAGCGTGACGGCGGTTTCGTGAATCCGGCAGGGTGTTCCGACGGCGCATAACAGGCGCACCATGAGCAGGGTCAGGAGGCTGCGTTCACCGGCGGGCAGAGACAAAAGATCGTATTCGGCTATCCCGGAAGTAGGAATCAGGGCATGATGATCCGTGACCTTGTTATTGTCGATTACCTGAGCAATGTTGCAGGAAAACATTCCATTTTTCATGAGAGGCAGAACTTTGACGGTTTGTTCCACAAGCATTCGGGTACTGTTCTCCATATGACTGGTCAAATACCGGCTGTCGGTACGGGGATAGCTGGCCAGCTTCTTTTCGTACAGGCTTTGCGCATAATCCAGCGTCTGCTGCGCCGTATAACCCAACAGACGGTTGGCGTCCCGCTGCAGGCTGGTCAGATCATAAAGCCGGGGTGGCTGTTCCAACCGTTCCTTCTGTTCCAGCTTGATGATTCGAGCTTCTTTTCCGTCGCAAAGCGCCGCAATCCGTTCCGCTTCGGCGCGCTCCGTCAGGCGTTCGCTAATAGCGCTCAATGAGCCGCAGTCCAACTGCACTGTGTAAAAGGGCGTGGAACGAAAAGCCTGAATCTGCGCTTCCCGCTCCACCAGCAGAGCCAGCGTCGGAGTCATGACCCGGCCAATGTTCAGCAGCTGATGATACCTCGTAGAGAACAGCCGCGTGGCGTTGATCCCTACCAGCCAGTCCGCCTGCGCGCGGCACAGGGCCGCATGATACAGAGAATCATATTCGCTGGCAGGTCGGAGGTTGCGGAACCCTTCGGCAATCGCGGCGTCTTCCAGCGATGAAATCCACAGGCGCTCCACGGGTTTTGTGCATCCGCACAGGGAGTAAACCAGCCGAAAGATCAGCTCGCCCTCGCGGCCTGCGTCGGTCGCGCAGACGATGCTCGTGACGCGGGAGTCATTCATCAGGGTACGCAGGATGCTGAACTGAGCCTTCGTACTTTTAATAACGGCATACCGCCAGTCTTTGGGGAAGATAGGAAGATCTTCGGCCCGCCATTTGGCGTACTTTTCATCATATTCGGAGGGGGCCGCCAGCTCCACCAGGTGTCCGACGCACCAGGATACCCAATAACCGTTTCCTTCCAAATAGCCTTTCTTCTTTTCGCTTGCGCCCAATACAGCCGCAATGGAGCGGGCGACGGAGTTTTTTTCTGTTACCACGAATTGCATAAATTTTTCCTTTCAAAGTAGGTTGAATCAATCCTATTTTCTGTGCTATACTGAGATAGGAGGGATGCCAAATGATGATTAACACAAACGCCATTGTTTCCATGACAGAGGCCAATCAGAATTTTTCGCGCGTTACGCGGATTGCTGATGCAAACGGCCAGGCGGTTGTATTCAAGAACAACCGTCCGAAATATCTTTTAATTGATATGGATCGTTCGCCATTGCTGGATATGACCGACGATGAAAAAATTGATGTGGTAGCAGCACGTATTATGAAGAAATTCAAGCCTGCCTTTGAGGAGCTTGCGAAATGATCCGCTTTACGACAGAACGGGTGCTTCTTTTGCATCAGTTGATGATTGCCCAAACGGGCGGTTCGGACGGGCTGCGCGATACAGGCCTGTTAGAAAGCGCCGTCGAGAGCATTTATGCCAGCTTTGGCGGACAGGAACTATATCCCAGCAAGCAAGAAAAAGGAGCCCGGCTCGGATATGCCTTGATCGCCAATCATGCTTTTGTAGATGGAAACAAACGCATTGGCATGTATGCAATGCTGACGTTTCTCGAAGTAAACGGCATACGCCTGAGCTGCCGAAATGACGAGGTTGTCAAAGTCGGATTGGGCATTGCGTCGGGCGCAATGAAATATGAGGACGTACTGACCTGGGTCAACGAGCATCAGATATAAGGCAGGGGGACGGGAGGTTTTATCCTCCCGCCCCTTTTCAAATGATTTATTCGTCCTCCTTACTCGTTTCTTCCTCCTCGTCACTGTCAAAGTCATACTCCTGCACCGGCGGACGCTTCTTGCCCTTCTTCTGCTTAAAATACCATAGCGCTCCGCCTGCCGCGGCCAGCAGCAATCCCATTATACCGGCTGCTACACCGCCGCTGCCTTTAGACGTCGCTTCCCTTGTGGAAGGAACCGGCGCAGCAGTCGGAAGACTCGTGGGTTCCGGCGTAACGTAGATCACTTCCGGCTCGTCGGGAATGTCTTTCGCATCTACAATGTCCAGCAGATCGCGGCTGTCCACCAGGTTGAGGAAGTAGGTTTCATACTTTTCGCCCTTCTCGTCCAGTGGCTTGTCGTAATCAATAATCATGTAGAAAAGGTCGCCGTTTCGGGTCTCAATGGCGATAAACTGCTTGTTCGTGGCTTTGTCATACAGCAAATCCCGCGTAAAGGAATTGGCTGTGCCGGAAAAGGGAAAGCCCTGCCGGGTTTCCGTGTAGACCGGAACGGTTGCAGCAGGAAAGATCATTTCTGTAGGAGCAGCGGTAGGAACAGGGCTGGGAGCAGCCGTTGCCCGGCTGCCGGAATGCCCTTTGCCGCTGATTCCCCGATCTCCCGAAGAACCGCCGCCCGGTTTTCGGGTGGGATGAGACGCGGCAGTGGGCTGGGGCGTATTCGCAGGCTTGGGGGTGTTGGTTGGAGCAGTCGTGGGCGTGTTATGAAAGAAGGGGTTTGCCAGTGCGATGGCCCTGGAAGGATTTCCTACCTTATCGATCACCTGCACCAGCAGCTGCTCATAGGCGTCGGCATATTGTTTGAGATGAATTTTCAGCTTACCGTCCGTCAGTTTTGCCGCCTCATAACGGGTTCCATTCACCTGCACGGCGGCAATTCCCGACTCAGCGTCGCTGGTTTCCACCCAAAGATATTCGCCCTTGATGCTGGCTTTCAACATGGGCGCGGTATGGTCAAAGCAGCGGATTTCCACCTTTTCGCTATGCTCCTGCCCATAGGGGTCAGTCACGATAACCTTCACCGTGCAATTGTCTTTCAATTCAATCCACATATGGCCGGACGGAAGCTCGCCGTCAATCAGAATTATACTGTTCAGGAGGATTTTTACGTTTTCCCAGCCTGTGCTGTTCAGATCGGTAATGTTCAGTTCCATGACAGCCCGGTTCAGATACCATCCTACGGGCGGAACCATGTCAATTTTATAAGCGGCTTCCGGCGGCACAGTCGGTTCCAAGGTAGGAACGATGGTCGGTTCGGAAGCTGGCTCCCCGGTCGGTTCCGTCGTAGGTGCTTCGGTCGTTGGCACTTCAGTTACAGGCGGTTCCGTAGCGGGCGACTCCGTTTTTCCTTCATCCTCCGAATCGCCCAGAAGTGCAGGGTCTTCCAAAATGACCATACCATCGTAGTCTTCGGGCGTGATCGGTTCCGCCTGCGCCATCACTGCCATGGAAAATACAGTACTAATCAGGATTAATAGACATAAAAGCAATACCATAAGACGCATCCGTTCATTCGTGTTCTTCATCGTTTGTTTCCTCCATATTTTCATCCAAAATCAAATCAGCATAAGGGATACGATGCTTTTCCTGCATGGCGCGCACCAGCTCCATCAATTCGGCCAGCGACAGATTCTTACTCCGCATCATGGCGCGGATCTCCAGATTCTCCGCTTCCATGATTTTTGCGTCCAGCGCCTTTCGGCGTTCTTCTAACGCCGCTATTCTGGAGAGAATTTTTCGGCGTTCCTCCGTGTATTTTTCCAGTTTGGTGTTCATTCTTTTTCCTTTCTTTTACTCTCGTACCAGGCGGCCATAGCCAAAGAAATGCTGCTGCCAGTAGCTGTCTCTCAGATCGGCATACCCGATGGGGGACCCGCAGTGCAGCATGAAACCGTCTCCCACATAAATGCCGCAATGGGTAATGCCGTCCACGCCGGAAATGGTTTTCTCAAAGAAAACCAGATCGCCCGGTTTTGCTTCCTCCGGTGTAATTTTCCGGCAGGCTCCATACAGACTGGTGGCTCCCAGTCTGCCCACGTTACGAACGCCGCTGTTGGTAAACACATAGCTGACGAATCCTGAACAGTCGAAGGACGTTTCCGGGCTATCCCCGCCCCAGACGTAGGGATAGCCGATGTACTTTTCCGCTTCTTCCAGAATGCGCCGGAAGGTTTCGTCTTCCAGATAGGCTTCGGGCACGTCGTGCTTCCCCGGTTCCCGCAGGGTGGAAGCGTAGGGATTGCCTCGAAACAGATCTTCCCGGTTGCCCAGCACCGAAATGTACATGGCGTAGCGGCCTACCCCTTTCCGGCTCAGCACGTAGAACGGCAGGTGGGACAGGTTGAAATTTTCCAGCTTGACCGTGCAGGTTCGGTAGGTGTAGGGCACGTCTTCCAACACCTGATAGGACCGCCAGGTGATTTCACCTGTTTCCGGATCGACAATCTTTTCATAATGCTTTACCCACTCCTTGCGGTAACGGGTTTCAGACTTCACCTTCTGAGACAGGGTGTACTGTTCTTCAAACAGGCGATTCAGGAAGCCGTACACGCCGTCAATCTTCCATTCCCCGTTGGCATGAGCCGATATGAGGGAAATCAGTGCGTGAGGATCGTGCCAGATTCGGGCCAGATCATACTGAAATTCATCGTACTGCGGATGCTCCGCGGCATAGCGGTCGATTTTCTGCTGAAGCTCATCCTCCAGTCCCTTGTAGTAGCGTTCGGCGGCGAGAATGTCTTCGTCTTCGGCAGGATAGGTAGCGATTACCAGCGCCTGCAATCCGCCCTGCAAAAGCGGGGTGCAGGAGGAAAGGCCGTTGATCAGCAGAGCCAGCAGCAGGAACAATGCGCCGCCCAGCACATATGTTTTCTTACTACGGACGAAGAAGAGTTTGATTCTGCGCATAACTCGTATCCCCGGGTTTTGGGAGAAAGCTCCGCCTGCTGCCTGCGCAGCGTAATAGGCTTTTCGGATAGCCTGTTTCTGCCGCCAGCGGGAGAGGGGATTGCTGGAATAGGCCGCTTTCTGCTGCAAAGAACGGATGTTGGCCTTGTTCAGCTTCTGCTCAGCTTTTTCCAGCTGCCGGTAGGGCTTGAGCTGGTGGGACCGGTAGGAATGCTCCGCAAGGCGTACTGTCTTTTCAGCAGCTTCCTCCCCGTGATGGGCCGCTTCCACACCGGTATTTTCCTCCTCTACTTTGCCGATCTGACGGTGAACTTCCGACAGGGGCAGGCGCGTCACGCCCATGGAATGAAAAGAGGGCGCGGGCTTGGGCTTTTCCTCCAGATGCAGGCGCAGCCTGGTTTTTCCGGTGGCTTCGTCTGCGGCGCGGGTGACGGACAGAACTTTCTTTTTAGGAATATTTGTCCTAATTTTCTCTGCCCGGTCAGCGGCTTTTTCTGCTTTGGCTTCCGCTTTTTCCTCCGAAAAATGAAGCCTTGAACTGCTTTTATTCCTTTCCGGCATCCGGAATCGCCTCCTTATGCAGAACGGCGTCCCCGTTTCGGGAACGCCGCTCCATCATCCTCTGAAAAGCCTCCTCGGCCTGTGCGTCTGCTGCTGCACTGACCTTGCAGGCAGCCAAAACCAGCAAAAGCAGAAACGATCCCATCAGGATAAGGATAATCAGCAGCCCTCTCATGGCTTTTCCCTTTCCGCCTGTACTTCGCCGGGCTTGGTCGTCATGATTTTGTACAGCTTTGTATCCCTGGGGAACTGATCTACAAAGGGCAGAATCATGCTGCCGTAGAACAGCAGCCCTTCGCCTTCGCCGCTGTGGGTCACATAGGAAAGCTGATGGGGCGAAATGTTCAGCTGCTTCGCCAGAATCTCCCGGTCGCCGCCCGCCTGATTGAGCATGTAGATGAAGTCGGAATTCTCAAAGATATTCGCCACTTCCCGGCTGCTCAGAAGGTCTTTGACGTTCTGCGTAATCCCCGTGGGAATGCCGCCCCATTTGCGGAAGCGCTTCCAGATTTCCACGCTGTAGGACGCCGTCTGTTCCTCTTTCAAGAGAAGGTGGAATTCGTCCACATAGTACCGGGTGGCTTTGCCCACGGAGCGGTTGGCGGTCACACGGCCCCACACCTGATCCTGCACGATGAGCATCCCCAGCTTTTTCAGCTGCTTGCCCAGCTCCTTGATGTCGTAGCAGACCAGCCGGTTCTGAATATCCACGTTGGTGTGGTGGTTGAATACATTCAAACTGCCGGAAACATAGATTTCCAGCGCCGTGGCGACCCGCCGGGCTTCCTTTTCCTCCTGCGCCAGCAGCGCCTGATACAGGTCGCCCAGCACCGGCATGTTTTCGGGCCGGGGATCGGTTAGATACGGCTGGTAGACCAGCCGCACCGCACGGTCGATGACGGTTTTCTCGATGGGCTGAAGTCCTTCCCGTCCGCCTACGATCAGCTCGCACAGGCTCAGCAGAAAATCCGATTTCAGCGACAGGGGATTGTCGTCGTCGCTGTAATTCAGGTTCATATCCATGGGGTTAATGTAGTGAGAACTGGCAGGCGAAATCTTGACCACCTGCCCGTGAAAACGCTCTACCAGCGGATAATACTCGCCCTCGGGATCGCATACGATCACGTCGTCGTCCGTAATCAGATAGGCGTTGGTAATCTCCCGCTTGGCGCTGAAGGATTTGCCGCTGCCAGGTGTGCCCAGAATCAGACCGTTGGGTGTTTTCAGCCGTTTTCGGTCTACCATGATCAGGTTGTTGGAAAGGGCGTTCAGGCCGTAATACAGGGGTTCGCCTTCGGTCTGGAACAGCTCCTGCGTCACAAAGGGAACGAAAATGGCCGTGCTGCTGGTGGTCAGGCCTCGCTGGATTTCGATCTGGTTGAGGCCCAGCGGCAGAGAAGATACCATTCCTTTTTCCTGCTGGAAGTCCAGCCGCTCCAGCGCACAGTTGTACTTCTGAGCGATTCCATGGGCCTGAAATACCCGGTTTTCCAGCTGCTGCCGGGTACTGGCGGTGTTCATCACCAGAAAGGTGACCAGGAACATGCGCTCGTTATGGCTTTGCAGGTCTTCCAGCAGTTTCTTGGCTTCCCCGCCGTAGGTGGCCAGATCGGAGGGCAGGATGTCGATGTCATACCCGGCGCGGATGGCTTTCTTCTGTTCGTCAATTTTGCTTTGATCCAGCTCGGTAATTTTTCGCTTGATCTGCCGGATGGCCGCCGTCTGGTCGATGGACTGGATGTGCAGGCTGACGATCAGGCTGCTTTCCATGTTGAGAAAGTCCGCCAGCATTCGGTCGTTCAGCTCCGGGGCAAGGATTTGCAGGAAGGAAACAGCCCCCAGCGTTCCGCCCATGCGGAAGCGGCGGCTCTCCCGGAACTCAAAGCCCGTGGGGGCAATGAAGTCTTTGGTGGAAAGCCCCGTGCGCGGCAGCCAGTCCCATTCGAAGGCGAACTTCTCCTGGGTATCCATATGGAAAATAGAGTGCAAAAGCCGAAGTCGTTCCTTTCCGTTCAGCGTTTCCACCGCAGCGCCCAGACGTTTGAAGTTGTTGATGACGTCCGTCTCGATTCGTTCCAGCCGGGGCCGGGCGGTTTTAATGCCGTCCGCCTCAACGCCGAAGGTGAGAAACTTGGTTTTCGTCAGACCGTTGCTGCCCTTCGCCATCTGGTTTTTCAGCATGGCGGCGTATTCGATCCGGCTTTCGTCGTCCGCGTTCCCCCGCAGGGGAATGGCGATGCTCTGTTCGAAAGCCTCCGTTCCGGCTGTCAGGTTCATGAAGGAAAGTTGAAAATGAATGGATGAATCGAAATAATTGAGGAAGTCGCACCAGCCTTCAAAGATGGCGGTCTTGTCCTCATTCTGCGCCAGCTGGTAGTTGATGTCCTGAAACCGCAGGGTTTTGGTGTAGCGCTTATTTGCCAGACAGATTCCGTCCGGCCAGATACGGTCATACGGAATGGTCTGTTGAGCAGTAGAAGGGTATTTTTCCTTTCGAGTACGGGCAAAAATTTCCCTGAGCTGCGCCCTTTCCTCACGGGTGAGTTTTCGTTTGACGGACAATCTTTTGCACCTCTCTTTCCATCTGTTCCTGCCGCATGAGTGCGGCGTACAGATTGCCGGTTTGGTAGGGTCTTTGTTTGGGCCGCAGGAACACCGTCTGAATCACATCGCCCAGCACCTTTTCCAGCGGCCGGCCGTTTTTCTCATACAGCCCCATGACGAACAGGGGTAGCATGGACAGCACCATGAGGATGGCAGCGGAGCTTGCACCCAAGCTGCACCGGAGCAAAAAGAAAAGCGGAACGCCGATGAGCGCGCCGCCGCCAAAGCAGATGAGCTGCCTCTTTGTCAGATTGAACAGGACCTTTGATTTCACTTTCGTCAGGTCTTTGGGGACGGGAACGTAGGCCAATTGAATCCCTCCTTTTCGAATCAAAAAGCGTCTCGCATGTTGGGAATGAAACGAGTTGTGTCAGTCATTTTCAAATGTTGAAACGATGTCAGCGGTTGAGATTTAGTGCGCCCCGAAAATCTGTTTGGCCACGCCGCCGGATTTGAACAGGGAAAAGCACAGCAGCACCGTATAGCCGATGCACGTCCAGATAGCCGCTACTACGTCGGTTCCTACCGCGATGGTATGCACCAGCACCGCATAAATCGCCACGCAGACGATGATGAGGAATGCCTGAAAGCCCAGGGCAAACAGCGAACGAAGGTAATTCTGTCCCATCTGGCCCCAGCTGTGATTCATCATGGTCGCCATGGGAATGGGGGCAAGCGACGTGACAACGTAGATTTCCACCATCCGGCCATAAACGATGACGAAAATGCAGATGCTGAGCGCCTGAATAGTTACGCCCACGAACAGGGTCTGAAACCACAGGCCCAGCAGCGCGCCCAGCTCCATCTCCTGCAGCCGCACCTCCAGATCTCCAATGACCTGCACAAGGTCAATGTCCGTATCTGCGCGGATGATTCCGGCGGCGCTGCGCACGACGCTCTGCGCCGCGTCAAAGATGCCCATGATGACGTCCCAGGTATTGGTAACGATTAGGATGGCGCAGAAGGTCTTGAAAATCCATTTAAAGAACACCCAGGTTTCAAAATTCTGCATATTGTTCTTTTCCAGCACCAGCTGCAGAAGCTCCAGCGTCATCACAATGGCCAGAATCACGCCGGCGATGGGAAGAATGACGTTGTCCGACAGGCTGCGGATCATCCTATAAATGCTGCTGTTCCACGCCTGGGGCGTAGCGCACACCTGCCCCGCAATGCCGCTGACCTGCTGATTGACGTTGTCAAACAGGCCCTGCAGGTTGCCCATAATACCGCCGATCAGGATTCCCTTGAGCCATTCCGTCACTTTGTTCCAGATAAAATCCAATTTCTTCCCTCCTTTTGGCTTCCGGCGTTTTAACCGAACAGCCCCTTGAGCAGGGGAACCAGCGCCAGTCCCAGTGCGGCCATGCCGCCGCCCGCCATGAGCTGTTTTATCCCTAATTAGGAGTAAAACCTTGCTCGATGGCGGGCGGCGGCGTGTCAAAAAATATATGGAATTGTTTTAGAACCGCCCCAGCGGGAACAGGTCAGCCCTTGACCTGTTCCACCTCCGGGATGGGTTTGAGATTGAAGTGAATTTCGATAGAAATGTGTCGTGTCTTATCGCTGTCGATGTGTTCATGGACAACGATTTCTT
>ERZ773139.3442-NODE-3442-length-14177-cov-3.133480_pt1 | contig 14177 bp, 10 predicted proteins | sample MGYA00580854_ERZ773139 | MGnify/ENA primary metagenome ERZ773139 (study PRJEB29015, sample SAMEA2737809) | human gut metagenome | biome: human gut; feature: human-associated habitat; material: faeces | place: China | collected 2012 ...
ACGGTGTTTAAGCTTGATTCCGAAAATATAGATTCCGTAGAATCGGTAAAGATTGACGGTGTTCTAAAAGCAGAAACAACGGATTACACAGTAAATCTATCAGAGGGAACTGTTACGTTTACGCAAGCACCAGCGGAAAGTGCGGCTGGCGGAGGCGTTGACAATGTTGTTATTGCATTCACTAAGAATGTGCCGGGATACATCAGCAGGATAGAAAAATGCACGATTGCGGCAAGCTACGGATACAACAATGATAACCGTTTCTTTCTGTCCGGAAATCCAGAATATCAGAATTGGGACTGGCAATCGGGGCTTGATGACCCGACATATTTCCCTGATACAGGGTATACGAAGATAGGCGCGGACACTTCCGCAGTCATGGGATACATCAAGCAGTACGATGCCATGACGATCGTAAAGCGGAGCAACGAACAGGATGCAGAGCTGTTCCTGAGAACAGCAACAATCACGGAAGATAACAAGGTTATATTCCCGGTTAAGCAGGGCGCAAAGGGTATCGGTGCGGTATCGATGACTGCGTTTTCAACGCTCCGGGATGACCCGCTTTTCCTGTCCAACGCTGGCGTGTTTGCCATTGCGTCAAATTCCGTGAATCAAGAGAGGGTTCTGCAAGACAGGTCTTTCTATGTAAACTCAAAGCTCACGAAAGAGGAAGGGCTTGATAAGGCAGTATCCGTTGTATGGAATGGATATTACATCCTGTGCGTGAATGGTCATTGCTACGTTGCCGATTCAAGGCAGAGAACAGGTGACGCGCAAACGGAACAGTATTCATATGAGTGGTACTATTGGACAAACATTCCTGCAATCGCGTTTCTTGAAATCGATGGTGCGCTGTACTTCGGCACGGCAGATGGCAGGGTGTGCAAGTTCAATACCGACATAACAGGCGTTAGCAGATTCAACGATGACGGACAGCCGATTGTGGCTCGATGGTCAACCAAGTATGACACATTCGGCACGTTCACAAGACGCAAGACACTTGTGAAGAAGGGTTCTGGCGTAATGATAAAGCCTTACAGCCGTTCAGGCGTAAAAATCTATGTGGCAACGGATAGGGCGCATGAACGCCTGATACGTTCCAGTAACATGGACATATTCGACTTTTCAGACATAGATTTTGAACGATTCACATTCAATACGTTGGACACACCGCAAGTGAAGCCGTTCAATACAAAGGTCAAGAAGTTCATATCGTTGCAGCTGATCTTTGAGAATGATGCAGTAAACGAGGGATTCGGCGTGTATGGAGCAGAGGTGCAATATACCGTTGGAAATTACGTGAAATAGGGGGATTGTTATGGCAAGTTATTACACTTCCGGCTACACGCCGCCGCAGGGCGTTACAAGCGCAGATCAAGTAAGGGCGATTCAGCAACAATTGACGCAAGCCGGATATAACGTAGGAAATACTGGCGCGGATGGCATATGGGGAAAGAATACGCAGGCGGCATATGATTCGTATTTAGCCGCAGGCGGCAATACGGGCGGCTCTATATGGTCATCCCCTGCCGGCGTGTCCGGCGGCTCTATGTATGGTTCTTCTGGATTCTCTATGCCATCCCTTCCCTCTTACGATATTGGAGCGGCATATGACAGGAGCGCCGAGCAGTACAAAGCGGCGCTCGATGCGGCGTACAATTCGCAGAAAGCAGGGATTGACGCACAGGCGGCAAAACTGTCAGAGCAGTATAACGCGGTTCGGTCGAATGCTTACACCAATGCAAGACTGAACGCAATCGGGAACAATGAAGTCATGGCTTCGTTGGGGCTTGCTGGGAACATGTACAAATCACCCGTTTCGGGTGTATCTGAAACATCAAGGGTAAATCAGGATATCGGCATGCGGAATGACATAAATTCCGCAACGCGACAGGAACAGGCCGAAAGGGATAATCTTGCACTTGAGCTTCTGCAAGCGGGATATACAAGGGATGTAGAGTATGCCAGATGGATGGCCGATATGCTGATTGCAAAAGCAAACGCAGAACAGGCTGCGGCACAACAGGCGTTTGAGAACCAGATGGCGCTTGCAAAGATGTATGCCGATATGTACGGCGGAATCGGCGGCAGTTCGTCCGGCGTGTCCGGTGGTTCCAGAAGTTCATCTAAAAAAACCACAACGGCAATGCCGACATATGCATCCGCGAAGAATTACCTTGAAAAGATTTCCAAACAGGGCGCGACAAGGAAAGATATGTCCTCTGAAATTGCAGGAATGAACCTCCCGCAGTATCAGAAAGACATACTGAACAGTTATTCCAAGATTCTATCTACAGGGTTTACAAAGCCGTCTATGATGGTAAAAAATCAGACGAAAAAATAAGGGGGATATATGGCGTACATATCCTTTGATGATTACCTTGAATATGAAGCCAATCGGAAAGCACAGAACGAGACAGTAAAGAAGAATCAGAGGATTCTTCAAGAGAAAAGTAGGGCGGCATATGAAAGCTATAAAGCCCAACCGCAACAGCCTTTGAAATATCAGCAACAGCCGCAAAACGATGTTTATATTCCGGCGCAGTTCGGGCAACGGATATTGGATAGACAGCGGCAGCAGGAATATGCGAACCGTTTGTACAATACCTATATTCCTGCCACGCTTGCGCAGGATGCTATCAATAGGCACGGAGCGGGAAATGATTTCAATGCGTATGCCGATTCCGCTCTTCGCTCGGACTATCTTTTGAATTCAGACACGGCAAAGATGCGCACGGAGCTTGACGCGCTTTCGTCCGAATTGTCATTGGATGAGCAACGCTATAACCGCATGAAAGCCAAATACGCATTGTATGGCAACAATGTGAATGATAGCGGAGCAAAGGCCATAAAAAGGTACTTAGACGAATATGAAGCCAAGAGCAATAAAGCTGAACAGCTTAGGCGTAATCTATCCGATGCGGAAAAAGCGCAGAAATACGCCGGATATGAAGCGCTGCGGCAGAACGCTGACTTTGCGGAGAAGTCGCAGGCCGGTAAATCAAAGCGTGTGCAGTTCAGCCTTACAGACCCATCCACATGGGCTGCGGGCGATGATCGGTACGACTTCATTAACGACATTGATGGATACCGCGACCATAATTTGGCAGGTCTTGAATTTGACAATGCTAAGGTTATGGGGATGGAGCGCAACCTGTCGGAACATGCGGCCGTTTCAAAAATGACAGATGGCGAAATAGCCATGTACAACTATTTGTACGCTACGAAGGGCAGGAAGGCAGCGGACGAATACATTGACACGATCGCTGAGGGATTGAACTATAAACTGGCGCAGGACGATGCGGCGAACGTAGGAGACAATGTGCTGAAAGGGATGTCATATGGCTTCCAATCCGGCGTTGAGCGCTTCGGTACTGGCGTTGCTGATATGTTCCGTGGTGAAGCCACGCCAACATCCGCAACTGAATACGGCTCACAGCTTGTAAGGGAAAACCTTGCCGATTCCGGTTTAAAACTGCCTGAATTTATGGGCGGCTCCAGCGTTGGGCAAGTCGCATTTGATATGGCGAACACTGCGGGCAATATGGCTCCGTCCATCCTTCTAGCAACGCTCACAGGCGGTTTGGGTGCTACATCCGCAGTATCGGGCGGTGTTGCTTCCGCTTCCATGGGACTAAGTGCGGGCGGAAGTGCAAAGATTCAAGCACTCCGGCAAGGATACTCCAACGAACAGGCTACAAAATACGGCATACTGGTCGGTGCATCCGAAGGTGCGTTGCAGTATCTTCTCGGTGGTATTTCCAAGCTAGGCGGCAAGTTCACTGGTGGAATTGCATCAAGGGCAATACAGAACATTGATAACGCACTCTTGAAGGTGGCGGCAAACTCTGGAATCAAGATGGCAGGTGAAGGAACGGAGGAATACCTGCAAGAAATCCTTGAACCCATATATCGCAATCTCATATTCAACGAGAGCAATCAAGTTGACCTGCTCAACCCGGATGCGGTGTATTCGTTCATGCTCGGTGCATTGACATCGGGTGTAATGGAATCGCCAAATACTGTTAGGGATTTAGCTGGATCGGTACTGACGGAAACCACAAAGGCACGTGAACGAGCGGCAAACCAGAATATAAACGGTGCGTTGGTCGGCTCAAATCCGTTTGTACAGGCTTCCGATGCTGACACGGTAAATACTCCGACCGCACAGCAAACAACGGCAAATACAAGCGTTGCAACGGCATCTATCAATCAACTTGACCGGATTGATTATGATGTAATTAAAAGAAACAAAAATGAAGTTTCTGAAATGAATCCTGTCACGGAAATGGATGGAAGCGAGTTTTCAAAAGGGACGGTTGGAATTTTTGACCAAGTTGCAGAATTTTTTAATTCTATAGGGAACAAGGTTACGAACTCCATACTTGGAGATGTAGTGATTGATCGAAGAGGTGTTAAAGACCCCGTTTCGCATGGATTGGGGAGAAACAAGGCTATAGCATTCAAGGCGGTCCCAGATGTAATACAGAATGGAAAAATCATTGATTATCAAAAAAACTGGAAGGGCAGAGGTTATGATACTGTTGTTCTCGCTGCCCCCGTCACGATTAAAGGAGAACCATATTATGAAGGAGTTGTTTTAATCCGACCGCAAGATAACCAAAGGTTCTACTTACACGAAGTGCTTGCGAGTAATGGAAAAGACACACATGCGCCGTTCAAGACCGGAACCACTACAAGTGGCACCTCCGGCGACGCAGGTATGCCTTCTTTAATAGGTTTACTCAACGAACTAAGAAATGTCAACACGCAGCCCAAAAACACCAACGCACAGCAGGATATTCCTACACAAACCGCACCACGAGTAAACCATCACGCCGAAAGCGTTAATCAAAGCGCCCCGGTTGATACGGTTCGGAATGAATCCGCGCCGCAGATTCAGCAAGAACAAGCAGTAAATACTAATCCACTAACCATTGTGGAAAAAATAAGGAAATTAAAGAGGGATGTTTCCAACTATACCTACTCTCCCGAAAGAGTATATACTGCTGAGGATTACAAAGCTCTTGCTGACAAGCGAATTGAGGACTATACCCCGGATGATATATTTGCGATTGTAAGCGAATTACAGAACAAGAAAGGACTGCACAACAAAGATATGAGCAGGGTTCTTAATTCTGTATCTGGTAAAAACCTTGATTTGAGAAATGCTTTGTACAACCTAATCGAGAGGGATTTCAATACTGCGTCAGGCAATCATGGAAGGATGCAGACGCGGGATTTAACCGAATTGAGGGATAGGTACATAGCTGCCGGCGTTGATCTGAAAAACAAGAGAGAGCTTTCCGCCATTATGAAGTATGGAGAAAAAGGCTATATCGACAGTGATGGCAGCTGGGTTGAATATGGTTTAGATGACTTAAAGAGAGAGTTCCCGGAAAAGTGGGAAAAGCTATCGGAAGTTGCAGAGCAAGATAGGGCTTTGTATGATTCATACCTCGATAGAATAAACGAAATGCGCGAGCGCATATACCCTGAGGTGATGAAGCGTGCACAGCAGGAGCTTGAAAGCGCAAGGGAAAGCGTTGCACTATACACCGATAAAATAAGCAGAATAGAGCAAACGATATCATCTATTGAGAATGACATAGCGTCAAAGCGCGATGCGGCAAAATCCAAAAAAAGAACCGATACACTGTTATTTGAAAAGCTGCAAAGCAGTATAGACAATGACGCAAAACGGATAAACGCATTTAAGAGAGAGTATGAAAACGCGCAGCAGAAATTAGAAGATGCTAAATTCAGGGCTGCAAGATTGGATGAGGAAATAAGGAATGGCGAGCCGCTTCATCAGCGAAAGATTGAACCTCTTAAGAGTTATTATCACCATGTAGGTGCTTTTGATTCGGGTATTCTTTCCCTTATTGGCTCGAAATCTATCGTTGGCGAAACGGTAGCTGGAAAAGTGTCTGACAGTGACACCGCAACCGTTGTTGCAAGAACAATAGACAAGTTGATAGACTCCATACTTGGCAAAAACGATATAGCGCCCGGAATGGTAGGTGTATCGGATAACACAAAGCCGCGCGTAAGGTTCCAAGGAATCATGGAACACAGGAAAGGAGGTGCATATAAGCTAAATTCTTTTGAATCTATGGCTGAATACATAGGGATTGCAGATTATATGCTTGCGTTTGATGAATACACATCAAACATCCGAGATATAACAAATATCCTTCGTTCTGCAGCGGATAAGATCGATAAGGCTGGTGATACAAGCCGCAATGCAAATTCGTTTATTAAATGGCTCGATGACTGGAACAATATGCTTACTGGCAAGACAAGCCCGCTTGATAGAGGCGTGCAGGATATAGTGGGACGAAATGTCATGAATGGCGTTAAAAAGCTAAATTCACTTGTCAGGAGTTCCACGCTTTTGAACAACTTCAGGAGCGCGCTGATTCAGCCATCCGCAGTCGCAAATGCGAAGCATTATATCCCAAATCCGCTTGATTGGGTTCGCGGCGGTAGGTATATTGCAAATGCAATGAGCGGAAAAGCTGATTATGCCGATGTTATGTCCAGAAGCAATTTCATATCACAAAGAGATATGCTTACGCCAAACGACATATTAAATTACACGGCATCGCGTAAGGTGAAGAACGCGCAGGCAAAAATGCTTTCAGTCGGGCAAAATGCTGCCGATAAACTTATATGGTGGACAGCGTTTGCAAAGTATGATGAAGCGTCTCAAACTCCCGGCGGTTTAGAAAAGCTGAACGCGAGCTATTCAAGGACATATGAAAATGCTATCGATTTTGCAGATGATATAACGCGAAAGAGCGTTGCCGGGCGTGGCGTTGGCGAACAGCCGGTCACGATAAAATCAACTGTTGTTGATGCATTGGCTCCATTCCAAACCGAAGTTGTGAATCAGTATCATGCATTTGTAGAGAATGTAGGAACATTGCTCGGAAAAGGTTCAACAAGGGAGCAAAGGGCGCGGGCTGCCGCAGGGCTTGTTTCGTATGAGATATCTGCATTTGCAATAAACTCATTGTTTAAAGCAATGTTCGGAGATTCCGCGCTTGGTTTTGATTTCTTTGGCGCGCTTTTCGCTGCGCTGACAGGCGGAGATGATGAGGATGAAGACGATACAGTCCTAAAGCGTTTAGGCAGAGAAACAACAGCTACAATTATGGGCGGCCTTCCATTCGCGTCTGCATACACTCCATTGTTGATGGATACCGAAACAGCAAAATCCATATTCGGCGAAGATGGTAACCCTTCTCGGTACGGCACAGGGATGATGGGTACAAATGCGGTTGCAGACCTCGCAAAGACATTCTTATTTGATAAAAACGCAACGGGATGGGATAAGGCGAATGCTTTGGCCGCATTCTTCCCTTATGGAGGAAAACAGATTGTCAGAACCGCGCAAGGATTATCTACTGTTATTCAGGGCGGCAGCTACAAAACGAACAAGGACGGAGAGGAGCAGCTTCAATTCCGTGTAGACAAGAACGCAGAAAACTACATCAAAGGAGGACTGTTCGGCAAATGGGCTTTGGATGGTGCTCGTGACTATGTTGCAGGCGGATTTAAGCCATTGAGCGCAGATCATACAAAGGCATACAAAAACGCTACTGCAAACGGCGTAGACGGAGCTTATGCGCTGATGCTCATCGACCAGTACAAAGGCTTGAAATCAACAAGCGATGTTGACGGAAAAGAGGGCACAAAGCCTTACAAATTCCGCAAATCTCTGCTCGATGACGATTCTCTCAGCGTGGAGCAGAAGCAGATGCTTGAGCGTGACATCTTGGGAGAAAACAAGGCCGATTTCTCATCCGAACTTGCATTCAAGGCATCGATGATGGACGGAAAGGCGCCGGAGCGATTCAAGGCGTACACCAATGCAGGAATACCAGAAGAAACCGCGATGAAGATTGTGGAGTGGAAGAAGGGCAACAACAGCGGCGAAAAGAAGGTTAGAGAGTATCTTAAAACGCTGAAACTCACAGACCGCCAAATCGAAGCGGTCATCGGTATCAACTAAGGGGGAGCAATCCCCCTTTTTTCATGAAAGGAGTATGCAATGGCAATCACGGACAAGAAAATAGGCTCGTGGACAAACCCCGTTGTAAACGAAGCAGACCAGCCCCAACGCACGGCAGCGGAGATGAAGGCAATCTTTGATTCAAACAGCAATCAAATAAAAACCGCCTTCAACGCCGTGGTAGATGAGCTTGTGGGGGAGGGGGGCGCGGGCAACGTTGGAAACGGGGCGTTCGGAGAGATTCCGGCCGGAACGGTCGCGGCCCAGCTTGCGGCGCTGCTGAACATGCTCGGGAGCTACCCAAGCTCATCGGACATAAAGGGGATCCGGCTAAGCGCGGACAACAAGATCGAAGTAACGCTGGACGGCACAACATGGAAGCCGACAGCGCAGACCGGCGATCCGGCAGCGGATTTGGGCGCACTTCCCGTTGCGGCAGACATTCAGGATACGGACGGATTCCTGATGTACGACGCATCCGAAATGAAAAACAAACGAACGCTATGGAGTAAGATCAAGGAGGCGATCGGAGCCGTATTCGCAGCCGGAACTGTGGGCTATAAGTACACCATCAGCCTTGAACCCGACACCGCAGACAACGCAGCAAGTATAATCCGCATCAAGGAAAATGCTACGGGCAATACGCGGGTGCTTATCGCGGCAAATACCGCAGATGGAAATAATGAAGTATCGCAGATTGTTCTGCGCGATGGCACGAATGTTGGTAAGGTCAATATCCAGTGCAATACAGCAGGCGCAAAAGGTATCAGAATCACTGATGATAACAACGTGGAACGGATCAAGCTGCATCACACAACCACGGATGACACGTGCATTTTTGAAATAAAGGATGCAAGCGGAAATGACATAACACGGCAGGTCATCGGTGCGGCTCCTGCCTTGTCTGCCCCTTCCGGCGGCACCGTAAACCTAACCCTAGCGGACAACACCGAATACCGTTTTACTTCCGCTGTGACATCGCTTACGCTGACCTTCCCATCCGGGAACTTTGATTGCTGGCTGAAATTCACCACGGGCAGCAGCATCACGGTGACATTTCCATCCGGAACGAAATATGTGGGCGGTGCGCCGACCTTTGAAGCGTCTAAAACCTATGAGATGTCAATCAAGGATGGCGTGGTGATATGTGCGGAGGTGACGACCGAATGAGCTATTGGATGGCTGTACGTAGGCGGCTTGCAGCGGCAGCGCTTGCGGCGATTGATATTGCCGCACTTGCCATATCGTACACCGGCAACATGACGGACGAGATTGTTACAATGGGGGACGGAAAGCAATACCGGCTGCTGACGCTGACAAGCTCTGGCACGTTGAGCATCGCGCAAGAGGTAAAAGCGGATGTGTGGCTGTGTGGGGGTGGAGCGCGTGGCGGAGGAACCACGAACGACAACGCCACTTACGGCGGTGGCGGGGGTTATGTAAATTCCGCGTATAATCAGTTCATACAAAACACTGTCACAACCGTTGGTGCAGCATCCGGGGCAAGTAGTTTCGGTGACATCACTGCAAACGGCGCAACGGGAGCAAATGGCGGATCAGGTGGTGGACAGGGCGGTTATCCGGCTTATGGACCAAAAGGAACAGGCGCAGGAGTAACTACATACCCGTTCGGAGATACAACGTATTTCGCAGGAAAACCGCATTGTGCCGGGGGAAGCGGTGGGTCATTTGAAGATGATGACAACTACAATAGGGGCGGAATCGGAGGCTCAAACGGTTCTGGAGGCGCCGCCATACAGTACGGAGTTATTCCCACCCAAGTCGCTGGAGGATTGCTCGGCGGAGGGTACGGTGGAAAAACTATCAATGGATATAGCTGGAATGGCGGAAATGCAAGTTTTTACGGAAGCGGCGGCGGAGGCAGGGGGTTGAATTGGAAAGACACTTTCGCAAATAACGGAGGTTCCGGCTATCAAGGCGTGATCTACGTGCGCATACCGATGAAACAGTGAAGGAGGGGCTAAGGATGAAATACGCAGTAGTAAAGGAAAACGCGGTTGAAAACGTGATTGTGGCAGACGAAGCGCAGAAGGCAGAACTGGAAGCCGCGCTCGGCGCGGAGCTTGTGGACGCGCAGCCGTTCAATCTGCAAATTGGCGATATGCGCGTTGGCGCAAACTGGACGCGCAATCAGGACGGGGAACAGATTGTGCTGACCGGGCAGCCGACATATGACGAACTGATTGCACGATTGGAAGATGCAGAGGCAGCGCTTGCGCTGCTTGGCGTGGAGCCGCAGGAAGGGGCATAACATGGGCAGATGGTTAGACGGTGCGCGTGCAGTACGCGCGGCAATGGATACAGCGGCGGCGGTGCTGACGGACGAAACGGCGCTTGGCGCAATGGCGATTTATCCCAAATTGGAAACCGGGAAAGCATATGCGGTGGATAACAGAATCAGGCACGGCGAATTTCTGTATAAATGCGTACAAGCGCACACTTCACAAGCAGATTGGACACCTGATGCAACCCCGGCATTGTGGGTGCGGGTAAGCCTTGAAGAATGGCCGGAATGGGTTCAGCCGACAGGCGCGCACGATGCATATAACACCGGGGACAAAGTGACCTACAACGGCAAGCGGTATGTAAGCCGGATTGACGCGAATGTCTATTCGCCGGAGGCGTACCCGGCAGGGTGGGAGGCACAATGAACATCAAAGAATTAAATGCGCAGATGCGCAAGGACTACCATGCGGCGGGATACACAGGGAAAAACATCATCTTTGCCGTGCTGGACACTGGGGTTGAACCTGTCGGGCGGCTGCGCGGCAAGGTGGTGAACCGGCACGGAACCGAACCGCGAACCGGGCATGGCACGTTTACCGCGTCAGTAATCAACGAATACTGCCCGGACGCTGAAATATGGTCGTATCGGTGCGATTATCCGTCCGACATCATATCAGCACTGAACGATGTGACCGCACAAGTCGCAGTAACGGGCAAACGGATTATTGTGAACATGTCGCTTGAAACCGATGCGGAATACATCCGAAATGCGGTAGATTCCTGTGTAGCGGCGGGCGTTCCGCTGGTTTGCGCGGCGGGGAATGACGGCGAGGAAGTGTTGAACCGATACCCGACATGCTTTGAAAGCCCGATCACCGTTGCGGCCTTGCAGGCGGATGGAAAAAAAGCATATTTCAGCACATGGCATAACGAGGTAGACTTCGCAGACTTCGGACAATGGGTTGACGGTTTGGATGTGGATGGGAATACCGTAACCAAATCCGGCACGAGCTTTGCCGCGCCGCAGGTTGCCGGGAAAATCGGGCTGCTGCTGTCCGCGAATCCCGATATGACAGAACCCGAAGTATATGCAGCCCTGAAAGGCATGGCGGTGGATTTGGAGAGCCAAGGCCGCGACCCATACACGGGTTACGGGTTTGTGCAGCTTCCGGAAGCGGCGCAATATGAGGAACCGATGGAGGAACCGATGGGAGAACGGATTTTAAAGTTAATCGACAAGCCCCGCATGCATGGGGACGATGTGAAGGAACTGCAAACGCTGTTGGACAAGCACGGATTCCCGTGCGGGGAGATTGACGGCGTTTTTGGCCCGGCAACGGATAAAGCTGTGAAGTCATTCCAAAATGCCAACGGGCTTACGGTAGACGGCAAGGTTGGTGAAAAAACATGGGCGGCGCTGCGGAAAGAACCCGGCGAACCGTCCGGGGATTATCTTGCGGTTGCCGAAGATATGACCTGTTGGATGCGCATGATGGTGGGCTGGCATTACATCATCGGCGCACAGGGGCACAGGCTGACGGATTCCTATCTGTCTGCGCGGTACAAAGACCATGAGGGCTACTTCACCAATGGCCGCCTTGAGTGGCTCCGGGGTGAAATCTCGCGGGCTGAAAGCATGGGAATCAATCTGTACTGTGCGGATTGTTCGGGGCTGTTCTTCAAAGTCAATGAAATGATGGGCATTATCCCGGTGAAAGACGCAACGGCGGATGGGCTGTGGCGGCGGTACTGCGCCGGAATCGGCAAAGATGATGTTCGCCCGGGTGATATCCTGTTCCGTGAATCGGGCGGCAGGATGGTACACATGGCGGTGGTTGGCACGGATGGCGTGTACGAGGCCGCAGGCACGGCCTATGGCGTGGTGTTCCGGCCTTGGGCGGATATGTTCTCGCGGCGCACCTACAACCGCATGACAGGCAAATTTGACGTGCTGAAACCGTGGACGCATTACGGGCGGCTGGAGGTGCTGAAATGACGGAAACAATCATTGTTGCTGTTTTGTCACTGATCGGAACGTTGGGCGGTTCGTGGATGGGCGTTCGCCAGTCCAACAAACTGACGAATTACAGAATCGGCAAGCTGGAAGAAAAGGTAATGAAGCATAACAATCTTGTTGAGCGTATGGTTGCGGTGGAGCAATCCGCGAAATCAGCGCACCACAGGATTGATGAATTAAAACATGGAATGGAGGAATGAATCATGAAAACGAACTTTAAAGCATGGATTAAGGCGGCGGGCATCCGCGCGCTGAAAACTTTGGCGCAGACGGCGGTTGCAACTATAGGCACGTGCGCGGTTCTGTCTGATGTGAACTGGATTATGGTTGCGTCTGCTTCCGCTCTAGCGGCTGTTTTGAGCCTTTTAACGAGCATTGCAGGATTGCCGGAAGTCCAAGAGTGAAACTGTGTGAAAGGGGAGCGCTATCAACGCTCCCCATACATTTTGATAAGATTGTCCAATGCGTCCCTTTCTATTCGTCTTGCATAATCCTCTACATACCCGGAAAGACGCGCAATCTTTTCCCAAGTATCTTTTTTGCTTGTTCCCATTCTAACAAACCTTAGATTAATGATGGATGACTGAACCGGGGGCAACTTTTTAACCATATCACCTATCAACTTGCACTCTGAAAGCATGTTGCTAAGCTCGTTTGAAAGGTCATCTATTCGTTTATTGTACTCCGCAACACGTTCCTCATTCCGTTCTGCCGTGTCCAATGTTGGGTCGGACACTCCGCTTCCGTGTGGCATTCCGCTAAGCTCCTGCGTTTTTGCTCCGTACAGCGAATCGATTAGAATTTTATACGCACTTATTTTCTCTTCGATTTCCTTAGCGTGTCTAGTTTCACCGCCCCACCTGAAAAGCTTTTCACGCATTGATTTTCTGTTCATTGTGCCTTTCTTGCCCTCCCATCCTCGAATTGCGGACAGTCCTCCACCGTATACGAACATCCCGAATATAACCGTTCCATTTTCGCTTTCCACCCTTCAACCGGTGTAAAATCCGTGAACCAGCTGCACCCACCGCCTATGGCGTTTTTGCAGTCCCAGCATATTGTTTGATTATTCTTCATCTGCCTGTGTGCCGTTCTGTGCGGATGATCCCGAACCCCGATTTCCCTGTGTTCCACTACAGTTCCGTCCTTCTTCATCTTGAACGAATGCCGGATGGTTGCTCGACGAAATGAAGTTCGCAAAATAATCCGGTGTGCCGGTGGTAACCGCGGCATCCCGACGTGTCAAGCAGACCTGCCATATGGCAGGTCTGCTTGTTTGCGGAGGGTGGAGAGTGTGTGCCCGGCCACACGGATTTGATCTCAGATCCCCGTTGTCCGGCAGCAATGCCTGGTATAGGGGCTGGGTAGATGCCTCCGATAAGCGTCCCGTTTGATCGGGGCGCTTCTATTTGAGCCTCAGGAAGGAGTAGCCGAAGCGTTCGCAGGCGGCTTTTTCCAGTTCTTCGCGCACCGAGGGGTGGGCGACGGCGATCAGTGCCCGCGCCCGCTGGGCGAGGTTGCGGCCGCGCAGATGCGCAACGCCGTATTCGGTCACGATGTGCTGCACCATGTGGCGGGTCGTCACGACGCCTGCGCCGGGCGTCAGCAGCGCCTTGATCTTCGATTCGCCCTTGGGGGTAGTCGACGGGATGGCGATGAAGGTTTTGCCGCCCTCCGACAGGGCCCCTCCGTACATGAAATCGTGCTGCCCGCCTACGCCCGAAATGATGCGCTCGCCAACCGAGTCGGCGCAAACCTGCCCCGTGAGGTCTACCTCGACGGCCGAGTTGATCGCCATCACGCGCGGGTTCTCGCGGATGCGGAACGGGTCGTTCGTCCATGCCACGTCCTTCATCACGAGGTCTTTGCGGTAGTCCATGTAGTCGTACA
>ERZ773139.3450-NODE-3450-length-14151-cov-4.894296_pt1 | contig 14151 bp, 10 predicted proteins | sample MGYA00580854_ERZ773139 | MGnify/ENA primary metagenome ERZ773139 (study PRJEB29015, sample SAMEA2737809) | human gut metagenome | biome: human gut; feature: human-associated habitat; material: faeces | place: China | collected 2012 ...
AGCCGCCGGAGCGGTGCTTGAGCCGTTAGGCGGGAATTGTGCGGTATTGCCTTTAGTGTGAAAACGGGGATTAGGCAAGTGCTTCGCAGATGCCATCGTACAGCGTCTGGGCAGCCTCGGCGGAATCATACTGATCGTAGCTGAAGCCTTCAAACACATCGCTGTACACGCCATTGGTCTCGTCCTTCAGGGAAGTGCTCTCGTAGCAGGGGTCGAACGGCTGGTCAACAAAAGCCATAACCTTGGTGTTGGCTTCCAGAATCAGCTCGTTGACAGCACCGGCCTCCTTGGCGTATTCCTGGCCGGCCTTGGAGCAAACCATGCCGCACTGGGTGCCCATGATGGAAGCGCCCTCTTTTTCGTTCAGGATGAAGTTGATCAGGGCAGCAGCCTCAACAGGATGCTCGCAGCTCTGGGTAACAGCCATACCCATGGAAACCTTGGCAAAACCGCCGTTGGCAGCCTCGCCCCACTTGATTTCGTCGCCAACAACGAACTCAGCGTCGTCGGGCAGGTTCTGGCTTGAACTCAGTGCGCTGGAGTCCCAGGTGAAGATGCCGGCGTACTTGCCGGTGATCCAGGCCTGACCATCGGTGATGTTCTTATCGCCGGCGGCGTTCATGGTCTTCAGGTCGGGCATCACGTGGTTATCTTCCAGGCTCTGGATCCATTCCAGACCTTCCTGCAGCTGCTCAACGGTGTAGTTCAGGGTGCTGTCGGTAACCCAGGGCTCGCCGTACTTGCTTTCCAGGTAGAAGGTCATCATGATCATGCGGTCCAGCGTGGTGGCAGCCAGCGGATAGTAGTCATCGCCCAGCTTTTCCTGGAAGGTCTTGGCGGCGTCCAGCAGCTCCTGCTCAGTAGTGGGGTAGTGGTCCAGGCCAGCCTTCTTGAAGGTTGCCATGTTCCAGTAGAAAATACGGCCGGCCATAGCAACGGGAACAGCCTGCAGGGAATTAGCCACAGTGCAGGCATCCAGAGCGTTAGAGGGGAACTGGGTCAGATCCAGCACATCGGAGTAATCGTTCAGGTTGACGAAGCTCTGACCCTTGCCGGAGTACTGGAACAGCCAGTTCCAGTTGACCTGCATCACGTCGGCAGCGTTGCCGGCAGCCAGGGCAGTGGACTGAGCTTCCTCCCAGCCGTTCCACGGGCCGTAAGTGCACTCAACGGTGATGTTGGGGTATTTTTCAGTGAATGCCTTGCAGGCAGCCTCGTATGCAGCCTGGCGGGCATCGCCGCCCCACCAGCTGATGGTCAGGGTGATGGGATCGGTGGTGTTGATGGTGTGAGCCTCGGTAGCAGCCTCGGTAGAGGTGGAAGCAGCTTCAGAAGAAGCGGCCTCGGAAGAAGCTGCGGTGCTGTTGGCAGCGGAGCCGCCGCAGCCTGCCAGCAGGCCAGCAGCCATAACGCTGGCCATTGCAAGGGCGATTGCCTTTTTCATTGTTTTAGTCCTCCTAAAAATGTTCATATAACGAGCGGCCTGACAACTGACCGCTTCATTCAACGCTATTATAATAACAAATTGTGAACATCAAAAAAATATCCAAAATAGTGTGTAAATCATGAAAACAAACAAATATTGCTTTAATTGAATGGGCAAAAAATCAACTCATGTCAAAACATACGAACTAAAGCAAAACTATTTGTGCATAATGCTGAGATAGCCCAAACCTGTATCTAATAAAGATTGCGGCAAAATCTTGCATAAATTGAGGCGATTTGTGCGTATTTGTATATGTTGCAAACGGCTACAACGAAATTATAGGGGAAAACGTGTAAAATGCTGAATGAATCACAGAAAACAAACGCACAAATTCGGCAACGCAAAAAATGTACGCAAACGCACTTCTTTTGCGCATTCGTGCATAATTTGCAATGGGAAGAAATACAGTATGCTAAAAATGTTCGCGATGGCAAAATGTGTGCGAAAAATGGAATGGAAATTGCTGCACATAAAACATATCTTGTATATGCGGCCTTTTGGTGCTCTGAAAATTGCGCCGCAAAGTGTTGGAAACAAAAATGGCACAAAAGCGGTGCTGCAAGGCTGGGCAGCGGCTTTTGTGCCATATATGTTGTCATTTACTTAAGGCAATACCGCATAATTCTAAGTGCCGATACGGCGAGCGAGGTACGGCAGATGCTAAGCCAAAAGCGCAGATAATACTTTGTGTATTATCGAGCATTTTGGCAACGCAGATGCCGTGCCGCAGCTGCCGGAGCGGTGCTTAAGCCGCAAGGCGGGAATTGTGCGGTGTTGCCTTATATAAAAGGGCGAAACACAGATTGAAATAAAAGAATGGATCACTGGTGCGCGGGGTGGCGTTTCAGGAAAGCGCGGTATTCCCGGTACCAGCACTGGGGGCAAAGGCTCTGATACTCTACAGCGTCCACTGTGTCAATCGCAACCTGAGCACCCTCAAACACAAACTCGCCGTTCACCTTGCGGCCGTTGCAGGTGGCTTTGCGGCCGCAGGCGCAGATGGTTTTCATCTCCTCGATGGTATGGGCCAGCTCCAGAAGGCGGGTGGAACCGGGGAAACCGCGGTTCATAAAGTCCGCCCGCAGACCATAGCAGATGACCGGAATGTTCAGGTCCACCGTGACCAAAAACAGCTGCTCGGCCTGCGCCGGGGTAAAGAACTGGCTTTCGTCACACAGCACACAGGCAGGGGCGCTGCCATGAGCGGCGGTATCGGCCCGGACGATATCCAGGATGTCCATGTCTGGGCTGACCAGCACATCCACCTTGTGGCTGACCCCCAGGCGGGAAACAATATGATCGCCACCTTTGGTGTCCACGCTGGCTTTCAAAATCAGCACCCGCATGCCGCGTTCGTTATAATTGAAAGCAACCTGCAAAAGCGCCGTGGTTTTGCCGCTGTTCATTGCGCCGTAACGGTAATATAGCTTTGCCATGTTTGGCTCCTTATTAAAATAAAGTGAAAAACAGCATGAAAATCGGGGTGTACCACAGGATCCTGCACCCATGCAGGCGCTGGGGTACACCCCGCCGGAAACAGTCATGCGCTGTGTGTTTGGCTTTTATTCATCATGGTTGCGCAGCCGGTAGCCAAGGCTCATCAGGCTGTCGCCTAAATGGACGTTTTCCACTGTGACCTGCGGATAAACGACCGAAAGATCATAGTGGCTGAAGTTCCAGAAGCCCTGAATACCCAGCCGAACCAGCTCGTCCGAAAGGTCCATGGCGCTCTGGCGCGGCACGCACAGCACGGCGACCACCGGCTTGTGCGCCGCACAGAAGCTTTCCAGCTCGGACAGTGGGCGGATGGTTACGCCGCTGATCTCCTTGCCCTCCAGGGCGGGGTTGATATCAAACGCGGCAATCAGCTTGTAGCCGTTGGTATCGCGGCTGATAAAGCTGGAGACCGCCGTGCCCAGGCGGCCGGCGCCGATCAGCACGGTAGGCAGCAGCTCGCCGTTGCCAAACAGCAGTTTACCAATCTCGGTAAGCAGCACATCCACCTTGTAGCCGATGCCCTGCTGGCCAAAACCGCCAAAACAGTTGAAATCCTGTCGCACCTGGCTGGCGGTGGTGCCCATCATGCGGGCCAGCTCGCTGGAAGAAATTTTATCACGCCCATCTGCCTGCAGGTTGCTCAAGTAGCGGTAATATTTGGGCAGCCGCTTGATCACGGGCAACGATGCTTTGTTTTGCATTGTTGATGACATAAAGACTAATCTCCCGTTCTCCGGGCAGGGGTAAAGGGAACACCCTGCCTCTTGTGTGATTCCGATGTAAATTCTAGTAAAAGTATAATCAATCTTGTGCCGATTGTCAATTTTTTATCTAAGTTTTTCCGCGCTTTTTTTGCTCAGTCGCGCCCCTCTGTGCATAAAAAAGCGTACCAGCGGGGCATACTGTCAGGGTATAGCCGGGTTTTGCACTGCCCGGCGCACCGATTTTGTCGGAAGGAAAGGACCCCCGCCATGCCAAACCGTACCCCAAAACAACAGCCCGCCCCCCATGCTGCCAAGGACGCCAAGGATGTGGAGCGCATGCGGCTGGAACATGACCTGATCACGGACAGCGGCATTGTGCCTGCCACCAAGGGCCGCCATGCCATTTATTGCCTGACGGTGATCGGCACCATTGAGGGCCACAGCCTGGCTCCTGATAACCAGAAAAGCACCAAGTATGAGCATGTGATCCCCCAGCTGGTGGATATTGAGGAGGACCCCGCCATTGAGGGGCTGTTGGTCATCCTGAATACCGTGGGCGGCGATGTGGAAGCCGGGCTCGCTTTGGCGGAGCTCATCTCCGGCGTCAGCAAGCCCAGCGCAACGCTGGTGCTGGGCGGCGGGCATTCCATCGGTATCCCGCTGGCGGTTTCGGCCCGCAAAAGCTTTATTGTGCCCACCGCCACCATGACGGTGCATCCGGTGCGCCACTCCGGCATGGTGCTGGGGGTGCCCCAGACCCTGCGCTATTTTGAGCAGATGCAGGAGCGCATCGTCAGCTTTGTGGCGGGGCATTCCGGCATCAGCGCCAAGCGCTTTACCCAGCTGATGCACAATACCGGGGAGCTGGTGATGGATATGGGTACCGTGCTGGGCGGGGAACAGGCTGTGGAAGAGGGGCTGATCGACGCCATCGGCAACTTGGGCGATGCGCTGCGCTACCTGTATGCCGAAATCGACGCCGGGAAAACCGGATATTGAGGGGGCGCTGCCCGCCAGTGGGCGGAAAGGCTTTGATGAAAATAGAAGGAGAAAGGGGTTTTACAAGCGGGCGTTTTCATGCTACAATATACCTTATGCTATAAGGGGCAGTATGCCCCTGCCCAAAACAGCACGGCACAGCCGCCGTGGCGGATGGCAGATAAAATCACTGCGCGGAAAGTCTCTTTATGCGGGGCCGCCGGATGCTGTTTAATGGCCGCCCGCTGCCGATAAAAGGCGAAAGAACTTTCGTTCAAAACGGGGGCAGGGCCCGCCGCGCCAAAGCAAATCAACAATGGCTGCCCGCTGAACAGGGTAGCCTGAACATACGCATATTATAGTAAAGAGGTAGGGAGAGCATGGCACGTTCAAGTTCCGCCAAAAACGGAAAAAACAGTAAAAACACATACCGCGCCTCCGGCAGCAAAAGCAGTAAAAGCAGCAGCTCCGGGGCCAGACACAACAGTTCGGCCTCCGGCAGCAAAAAGCGGATGTCCAGGCTGGAACAGCGCCGCGCCCAGCAGCAAAACCTGATCCGCAGCGTGGTGCTGGCCGGGCTTGGTATTCTGGCCATTGCGCTGGTGCTGGTGCCGGGGCAGAGCTTCTGGAATGTTCTACGCAGCTGGCTGTTTGGCACCTTTGGCGTGGTTACATATTTTGTCGGCCCGTTTTTGCTGTATCTGGCCTATCTGCTGGCATCCGGTTACCGTGTGGGCACTTTCATTGGCAAGGTGCTGCTGCTGGCGGTACTGCTGGCCGGTACGGCGGTCATCTTCTCGGACTTTAAGGTAGGGGATACCCCCTGGCAGACCGTCAAGATGCTGTTTGCCTGGGGGCAGCGCAAGTTCTGGACCGGCGGTGTGCTTGGTGTGCCCATCGGTGCATCGCTGCTGGCCGTCTGTGGCCGTCCCGGTGCCAATATCGTCATGATTATTGTCATCCTGATGGGGCTGATGGTGTTTTTTGCCGTTACCCCGGTGGATGTGGTGCAGTTCATCAGCTATTATATTCAGGAGTTCAAAGCCCGCCGCGCCGCCCGTGCGGAGGAAGAAACCGCTTATGATACCCAGCTGTTTGGCCATGAAGCGGAGGAAGAATCCCTTGAAAACCTGACCGGCAGCCTGCCGCCCATGGCTGGTGAGTCTCCGGCCACGCCGCAGTCTGGCACCCGCCGCCCCTTTGATGTGGCCCCCTATCTGGAACAGGAGGAAGCCGCCCGCCGCAATGCGGCCCAGGCAAACCCTGCCGACCAGGCAGCCGCCGCAGCGCAGGCCGGACAGCCGGCGGCCCAGCCCCAGCAGACGTATACGCAGCCCGGCACCGCAACATACCCCGATATGCAGCGTGCCCAGGCTGCGCCCCAAGGCGTGCAGCACACCCAAAGCTTTGCCCCGCCCGCCCAGCGTTCGGACTTTGATGTGGACCTGGGGCCGGATGCTTCCCAGCGCGCTTTGCAGAACGCCGTGCAGCATGACCCACTGCAGAAAATTGATATCGGCCCCGGCGGCACCTTTGGCCTTGACCCGCTGGAGCAGTTGAACCATCGCAAGTACCCCGCGCCCCAGCCGGAACCCCAGCCCCAGCCGCAGGAAGAAAGCTTTGAGCTGCACCTGGAACCGGAAGCCCAGCAGGCTGAGGAAGCCCCGGTGGAGGAAGACAGCCTGAATGACCTGATCCAGCGCGCCGTGACCGGGCGGGATACCCCCGTGGCCGGTGCCGATGTGGGCCTGCCCGATGAGGATGAAACGGAAAGTTTTGAAACCCCGCTGACCCCGGAACCGGATGATAACGCACCTGCCGCCTCGGTGGAAGATTTTTCCACCCCGCTGGAGCCGGTAGAGCAATTGCCGGAACCGGATGACGTTGGCAGCAGCGAAAGCGCGGATAATTTTGAAACACCGCTGGTGCCGGAACCCACCCAGCCAGCGCCTGCCCCTGTTACAGCCATCCCCACATTGGGCGGCAGCTTTGACCAGGACGGTTTCGATGCAGCCAAGGCTGCTTGGAACGCCGGAATTCCGGTATCGGATCTGCTCACCGGGCGGGTCAGCGTGCAGGCCCCGGCACCGCAGCCCACGGCCCAGCCTGCCGCCGCTGCGCCTAAAGTATACAGCGTAACGGATGAACGCCGCCCCGGCAGCCCCAACCGGCTGCGGGTATCTTCCAGCATGGGCAATTCGGCTTCGGCTCCCATTTCCAGCCCGCCCAGCGTGGCCAAAGCAATGGCGAAAGCCCCTGCCGCCCCGGCAGCCACCGCACCCGCCGGTGCAGCCCGCGAAGCGGACGAGGATGCCAGCAGCGAAGCTACGGCAGCCTTTGCCGCCCAGGCCAAAGAGGAGTTCCCGCCGTATACTTACCCATCTTTGAACCTTTTCAATGCGGCCAAGCCGGAAGATGAACGCGGCGCGGCCGCCGAGATGAAGAAAAACGCCGATATCCTGGTGAACACGCTGGACAGCTTTGGTGTTAAGACCCATATCCTGGATATCTGCCGCGGCCCTTCCGTGACCCGGTATGAGCTGCAGCCCCAGGCGGGCATCAAGGTCAGCCGTATCACCAGCCTGTCGGATGATATCGCCCTGAACCTTGCCACCGCCGGTGTGCGTATCGAAGCCCCCATTCCCGGCAAACCCGCCGTCGGTATCGAGGTGCCCAACAAGATCCGGTCTACCGTCAGCATCCGCGGGGTGTTTGAATCCCAGAACTACATCAACATGCGCAGCCCACTGACCATGGCGCTGGGCAAAGATATTGCCGGTACAGCCCAGGTGGCGGACCTGTGTAAAATGCCCCACCTGCTGATCGCCGGCTCCACCGGCAGCGGTAAATCCGTCTGCGTCAACTCGATCATCATCAGCTTTTTGTTCCGCTCCGGTCCGGAAGATGTCAAACTGATTCTGATCGACCCCAAGGTGGTGGAACTGGCTGAGTACAACGGCATTCCCCACCTGTTAATGCCCGTTGTGACCGAGCCGCGCAAGGCCGCCGGTGCCCTGGGGGCCAGTGTGGCCGAGATGGAGCGCCGCTATAAGCTGTTTGCCGAAAACAATGTGCGCGATATCAAGAGCTATAACAAGCTGGCCAAGCAGCACCCCGATGTGCTGGAACACCTGCCTTATATCGCCATTATCATTGACGAGTTGGCCGACCTGATGATGGTTGCCGGCAAAGAGGTGGAAGATTATATCTGCCGCATTGCCCAGAAAGCCCGTGCGGCCGGTATCCACCTGATTGTGGCAACCCAGCGCCCCAGCGTGGACGTTATCACCGGCCTGATCAAGGCCAACATCCCCAGCCGTATTGCATTTGCAGTTTCCAGCCAGATCGACTCCCGCACCATTCTGGATGCGTCGGGCGCCGAAAAGCTGCTGGGCAACGGCGACATGCTGTTCCTGCCGGTCGGTGCTTCCAAGCCCGTGCGTGTGCAGGGTACCTTTGTGACGGATGAAGAGATCAGCGCTGTGCTGAACTTTATCAAATCCACTTCCAGCGCCCAGTATGATGAAGAGATGATTGCCGAGATGGAGCGCCGTGCCGTGGCCGAAAAGGGCGGCAAGGGCAGCAGCTCCGATTCGGACGATGACAGCGGCAGCCGCGACCCCATGTTTGAACAGGCGGTGGAATGCGTCATCGAAGCCGGGCAGGCATCCACCAGCCTTTTGCAGCGCCGCTGCAAGCTGGGCTATGCCCGTGCGGCCCGCATCATGGACCAGATGGAACAGGAAAAGATTATCGGCCCCTATGAGGGTGCCAAGCCCCGTGCCGTTTTGCTGACCCGCGCCCAGTGGCAGGAACGCCAGCTGGGCCAGGGTGAGTAAATACCGGCGGCGCAGGTATTGCCGCCATTCCTACCGCCGCCCCCAGGTGTGGACCATTGTGGCCGCTGTTCTCATCGCCGTTGCCTTGTATGTGGTCGAAAATTACGGCGGCAACGGTTTTGTGCCCAGCTGGGACCAGATTTACCAATGGGTTGGCCTGGAACCCAGCCAGAGCGAAACCACAGCCCCGCTGCCGGAGGGGGAAACCGAAGTGGTGTTCCTGGATGTGGGGCAGGGGGATGCCGTGCTGATTTTGCAGAACGGTGCGGCCTGCCTGATTGATGCAGGCCCCAAGGATGCCCGGCAGGACCTTGTGCAGGACCTGCGCAGCTATGGTGTAAGCCAGTTAGACCTGTTGGTGATGACCCACCCCCATGCCGACCATGTGGGCGGCATGCAGGCCGTTTTGCAGAACTTTGATGTGCAGACCCTGCTGACCCCTGACCTGAGCGAAACTGACGTGACCGGCCAGACCCAGCGCACCCTGCAAACCGCCCAGGAATGCGGCGTACCGGTGGAAACTGCCTATACCGGCCAGCAGTACACCATCGGCACCGGCACATTGACCGTGCTGCTGCCCGGTGTGGATGCCGATACGGCGGGCAGTGACGATGCAATAAATGATATGTCGCTCTGCCTGCGGTTTGAAGCCGGGAACTTTACCTTTTTGGATACCGGCGATGCCGAGCGCAACGAGGAAGCCGCCCTGGCGGAGCAATATCCGTTCCGCTTGCGGTCCACCGTGTTCAAGGCCGGGCACCATGGGTCGTCCACATCCAACACCCAAACACTGCTGTGGCAGGTGCAGCCCCAGCTTGTGGTTGCCAGCTGTGGTCTGAACAATGATTACGGCCACCCCCACCGCGAGGTCATCCAGGAAATGCAGGATGAGGGCATTGACTTTTACCGCACCGACCTGTACGGCACGGTGACCGTGACCGCCCAGGCGGACGGCAGCTTTACTGTGCAGACGGCAAAACAGCCGGACGAAGAGCTGGCTCCCGCCGCGTAACCCCCGGCAGCCTGACTCTGTGTGCCTGACCCCAGTAAGTCGGCAGGAAAGTGTTCCCGCACGCCCCAAAAGTTTTAATTAGGTAGAAATAGAGGAAAGTAATAAAAATACAGGAGGATGAATCCTATGCAGATCTCCCAGATGTTCAAGCGCAAGCCTTGCGTGTTTTCCATCGAGTGCTTCCCCCCGAAGCAGACCGCCAACTTTGATAAAATGAAGGACACCCTGCGCACCATGCGCACCCTTAACCCGGATTTTATCAGCGTTACTTACGGTGCAGGCGGCTCCACGGGCGGCGTTTCCACTGTGGAAGTGGCCGAATTCCTGAAAAACGACCTGAACGTAGAGCCGCTGGCCCACATGATCTGCATGGGCAGCGATAAGGCAAAGGCCGCCCAGCTGCTGGACCAGCTGAATGCCGCCGGTGTGCGCAACGTGCTGACCCTGCGCGGCGACCGCACCCCCACCCGCCCCGAAAGCCCGGACTTTGCCCACGCAAGCGACCTGGCCCAGTTTGTGTGGCAGACCCAGCCGGAATTTGATATCCACGCTGCCTGCTACCCTGAAGGCCACCCCGAAGCCGCTACCCTGGCCCAGGATGTTGCCAACCTGCGCTTTAAGCAGGAGGCTGGTGCCACCCACCTGCTGACCCAGCTGTTCTTTGATAATATGCACTTTTATCGCTTTTTGAACCTGGCCCGCCGCGCAGGCATCACTTTGCCGGTGTCTGCCGGTGTTATGCCCATCGTTAAGCGCAGCCAGATCGAGCGCACGGTGGCACTTTCCAGCGCCAGCCTGCCTTCGGAGTTTACCCGCATGATCTCCCGCTACCAGGACGACCCCGAAAGCCTGTATGCTGCCGGTATTGACTATGCCGTGCAGCAGCTGCGAGATCTGATCGAGGGCGGCGCGGACGGTGTGCACCTGTATGCCATGAATGACGCCAAGGTTGCCGCCGCTGTGTATGAGGGCATCAAGGACCTGCTGTAATCGGCCTGTTGGCCCCATAGAGGGGGAGTGAAACGCTGTGCAATTAGCCTACCCGCAAAACGATACCCACGCCGAAACCCTTCGCTACCTTGGGGCAGGGGGCTGGCAGCCGGATGCTGCATCCCAGGTGCTGCTGCAAAAAGCCGAGGACGCCCTGCGCGCCACCGCCACCCCGCGCGGCGTGTGGAAACAGCTGCCGCTGACTGCCCTGCCGCTGCAGAACGCCGGGAATGATATTGCCCGCCACCTGCGCGGCTGCGATGCCATGGTGCTGATGGCCGTTACCCTTGGCAGCGGGGCTGATACCCTGATGCGCCGCCTGGAGCTGACGGATATTGCCCTGGCCGCTGTGGTGGATGCGATGGCTTCCGCTGTGATGGAAGAGCTGTGCAACGCGCTGGAAGCCGAGATCCGCACCAGCGTGCAGGCGCAGGGACACTACCTGACGGGGCGTTTTTCCCCCGGCTATGGGGACTGCCCGCTGACTTTGCAGCAGCCGTTTGCCATTGCGCTGGATACCGTGCGCGGCCTTGGCATGGCGGTCACGCCGGAAAACCTGCTGACCCCGCGCAAAAGCGTAACAGCCATCCTTGGCGTGGCGAACCACCCGGTAACGGGGGCCCGCGCCGGGTGCGGGCACTGCCTGCTGCGCGAAAAGTGCGAATACAGAAAGAGGGGAACCACCTGTGAAAATTGAGGAAGTATTTGCCCGCCGCCGCTTTATTATGCTGGATGGCGCCATGGGCACCCAGCTGCAGCTGCGCGGCCTGACCACAGAACAAAAGCCGGAACTGGCCGCCTTTATCATGCCGGATGTGCTCACTGCCGTTCACCGGGACTATGCCCGCGCCGGGGCGGATATCCTGCTGGCAAACACCTTTGGCGCCAACCCTCGTAAATTGAAGGGAACCGGCTATACTGTGCAGCAGGTGATCGAAGCGTCCATCGCATGTGCCCGAACCGCCGCGCAGGAAACCGGTGCCCTGGTGGCACTGGATATCGGCCCCATCGGCGAGCTGCTGGCCCCGGCCGGTACCCTGCCGTTTGAGGATGCCTGCGCCCAGTTTGCTGAGATGGTGCGCGCAGGTGCCGCAGCCGGGGCAGACCTCGTCTTTCTGGAAACAATGACCGACCTGTATGAGCTGAAAGCTGCCATCCTGGCCGCAAAAGAAAACTGTGACCTGCCGGTGTTTACCTCGATGAGCTTTGAGGCCCGTGGCCGTACCTTTACCGGCTGCACAGTGGAAAGCTACGGCATTACCGCCGCCGGCCTTGGTGCGGACGCCGTGGGCATCAACTGCTCGCTGGGTCCCAAGGAAATCCTGCCCTTTGCTCAGCGGCTCTGCCGTGTGGTGCCCGCCGGTATGCCGGTGTTTGTCAAGCCCAATGCGGGCCTGCCGAACCTGGACGGCAGCTATGATATCACCCCGGCGGAGTTTGCCGCTGAGATGGCCGCCTACCTGCCCACCGGAATTTCCATGCTGGGCGGTTGCTGCGGCTCTGAGCCGGAATCCATCCGCCTGCTGAAAGAGCTGACCCAGGATAAAACCCCCGCCGCCAAAACCCCTATTGTGCGCAGCCGCCTGTGTACCCCCGTGCGCTGCGTGGAGGTAAACGGCATTACCGTGGTGGGCGAGCGCATCAACCCCACCGGCAAAAAGCGCTTGCAGCAGGCCCTGCGGGAGGGCGACAGCGCCTATGCCTGCGCCCAGGCCGTAGCCCAGGCCGAAGCCGGTGCCGAGCTGCTGGACGTGAACGCCGGTCTGCCGGATATTGACGAACCCGCCACGCTGGAAATGCTGGTGCGGGAGCTGCAATCCATCACCGACCTGCCATTGCAGCTGGATTCTTCCAACAAAGATGCTTTGGCCCGCGCGCTGCGCATTTATAACGGCAAGCCGATCGTAAACTCGGTCAACGGCGAGCAAAAGGTGCTGGACAGCATTCTGCCCCTGTGCAAAAAGTACGGCGCCGCCGTGGTTGGTCTGGCACTGGATGAACACGGCATTCCCAAAACGGCAGAGGGCCGCTTTGAGGTTGCCAAGCGCATTGTGGCCGCAACGGATGCTATCGGCATTCCCCGCGGGGATGTTTACATCGACTGCCTGACGCTGACGGTTTCTGCCGAGCAGAGCGCCGCTGCCGAAACCCTGAAAGCCATTACCATGTGCAAAAAGGAACTGGGCGTGCGCACCGTGCTGGGTGTTTCCAACATCAGCTTTGGTTTGCCCTGCCGCGGCTACATGAATACCACTTTCCTGACGTTGGCCATGCAGGCCGGGCTGGACCTTGCCATCATGAACCCCAACACGCCGGAAATGATGGCCGCCGTGCGCGCCTACCGTGTGCTGACCAGCCAGGACGAAAAGTGCAATGATTACGTTGCCGCTTATGCCAATGTGCAGGTGCAGACCTCCCAGGTGGCAAAAACTGATGCCGCCGCCCCGGCGGGTGGTGCAGCAGGGGCCGATGCTCTGTTTGAAGCCGTGCGCCGCGGCCTGAAAAACGAAGCCCGCGCCGCTGCAGGGGAAGCCCTGAAAACCCGCGAGCCTTTGCAGGTGGTGAACGAAACGCTGATCCCCGCGCTGGATGTGGTGGGCGATGCCTTTGAAAAAGGCTCCATCTTTTTGCCGCAGCTGCTGCAATCCGCCACGGCGACCCAGGCCGCTTTTGAAGTGATCAAAACCGCCATTGCCGCCAGCGGCAGCCAGGGTGAAAGCAAAGGCCGTATTGTGATCGCCACCGTAAAAGGTGACGTACACGATATTGGCAAAAACATTGTGCGCGTAATTTTGGAAAACTATGGCTATGACGTGCTGGATCTGGGCCGCGATGTGCCGCCGGAGCGCGTGGTGGAAGCCGTGCGCCAGACCGGTGCGCCGCTGGTGGGGCTTTCGGCCCTGATGACCACCACCGTGCCCAACATGCAGGCCACCATCGAAGCCCTGCACGCGGCCAACCTGCCCTGCAAGGTCATGGTGGGCGGCGCTGTGCTGACCAAGGCATACGCCGAACAGATCGGTGCCGATTTTTATGCCAAGGACGCCAAAGCCAGCGCCGATTACGCCAAACAGATTTTTGGCTGATTGAATCAAGTTTTGACTTTCACGTTTCAGCTGGTATTTTGCTATAAGAAAAAATTAAATACGATAACGCAATAAAACAGCAGCACACCGTTTCCCGGAAAATAGGAAAGCCGGTGTGCTGCTGTTTTTATTTGGAAAGGGGGAATGGCGAAATAGGAACGAAAAGAGTGTAAAAATAAAAAATGAGGAAATTGGAAAAATTGAAGAAAGAAGAAATCAAGAAGATAAAAGAATGAGTTACGCCTTTTCTACCTCATAATCACTCCAGCTGTCTGCTGTGGCGGCGGCGCTGGTGTCCACACTGGTTTGGTAATGGCAACGTTCTGCAGCAAAAAGGTGGATTCGGTGTTGGTGGTGTAAAACAGGGATGTGCATGGCCCTAAAACGATGAAGAGGGAACTTTTTAATTGGATTTTTATTCAAATCTTTTTAACAAAAACTTTCTGCCCCAGCCCCCAACCGCTACTTGCAATTTGCCAAACGGTATAGTATAATACTTAAAGCGGACAGGGCTGTATATTGCGCTGTTTTGCATACGGATGTGGGCCCCGTGCGCAGG
>ERZ773139.3454-NODE-3454-length-14141-cov-4.519168_pt1 | contig 14141 bp, 14 predicted proteins | sample MGYA00580854_ERZ773139 | MGnify/ENA primary metagenome ERZ773139 (study PRJEB29015, sample SAMEA2737809) | human gut metagenome | biome: human gut; feature: human-associated habitat; material: faeces | place: China | collected 2012 ...
TTGCACACTTTTCTTTCGCCACCGAAAGAAAAGTGTGAGCGCCCCATGGGACGGCAAGTCCCAATTCGCGCCGGAGTCGGCGCGTCAGGCCCCACCGGGGGCAGGGCAGGGGTATGCGCCTGCGGGCGCACTGGGGGCTTTCCGCTCGCCCCCAGTCCCCTTCGGATCGCCACTCGAAGCAATAGAGCGCCCCATAGGGCTGCAAGCCCTGCGCCCGCGCCGGAGTCGGCGCGTCAATCCCCGCCCAAGGGGAATTGCTTACGGCAAAGTTGTCGTCTATCGATGCAAGCAGGGTGGCTTTCCGCTCGCCCCCCTGCACCCCCTTCGGGCCGCACTCGGCGAGAAAACCACAGGGTAAGCAGTCCAGCAAAAATATGAGGGGTTTCCTCGGGGCAAACAATCGGCGCGTCAGGCCCCACCGAGAGCAGGGGATTGCGCCTGCAGGCGCACAAAACGCTTTCCTCAAAGCAAAACATCAGCGCGGCCCGCACTGCTTCACCGGCCATTTGCGGCAACGACCAGACGCGGATGCCCGCAAAAGCAAAATCCCCGCCGCAGGCCCTTTCCTGCAGCGGGGGTTTTTCTTCCCCTTGCGGGGAGAATCGCTTGATTTATTTGATGATGTTCGTTCCCATATAGGGCACCAGCACCTCGGGCACCGTGACCGTGCCGTCCTCGTTCTGGTAATTTTCCAGAATGGCGGCGACCGTGCGGCCCACGGCCACACCGCTGCCGTTCAGGGTGTGGACGAAATGGGGCTTGTCCTTGGGGGTCTCACGGTAGCGGATGCTGCCCCGGCGGGCCTGGAAGTCCTCACAGTCGGAGCAGCTGGAAATTTCCACATAGCGGCCGTAGGAGGGCATCCACACTTCGATGTCGTAGGTCTGGGCGGCGCTGAAGCCCAGATCGCCGGTGCACAGGTTCACCACGCGGTAGGGCAGACCCAGCAGCTGCAGCACCTTTTCGGCTTCGGCGGTCATGCTTTCCAGCTCGGCGTAGCTTTCTTCGGGCTTGGCGATCTTCACCATTTCCACCTTGTTGAACTGGTGCTGACGGATCAGACCGCGGGTGTCGCGGCCGGCGCTGCCCGCTTCGGCGCGGAAGCAGCTGGAGTAGGCGCAGTGACGGATGGGCAGCTGCGCGCCGTCCAGGATCATGTCGCGGTACATGTTGGTGACGGGCACTTCGGCGGTGGGGATCAGGAAGGTGTCCTGATCGACCTTGTAGGCGTCGTCCTCAAACTTGGGCAGCTGGCCGGTGCCGGTCATGGTGGCGCGGGTGACCATGTAGGGCGGATAGACCTCGTCGTAGCCCGCGTCCACGTGGGTGTTCAGGAAGAAGTTGATGATGGAGCGCTCCAGCCGGGAACCCAGCCCGCGGTAGATGGTGAAACGCGCGCCGGAGATCTTGGCGGCGGTGTCAAAGTCCAGAATCTTCAGATCGGTGCCGATGTCCCAGTGGGCCTTGGGCTCCCAGCCGAACTGACGGGGCGTGCCCCAACGGCGCACTTCCACGTTTTCGCTGTCGTCCTTGCCGATCGGCACGCGGGGGTTGGGGATGTTGGGCACGCTCATCAGGAACTGCTGCATTTTCGCGTCTAGTTCGTTGATTTTTTCATCCAGCGCGTCGATCACGTCGCCCAGTTCGCGCATTTCCCGCATGATGGCGGCGGTCTCTTCTTCGCTGGCGCCGTTCTTCTTGGCCAGACCGATCTTCTTGGAGGTCTGATTGCGCAGGGCTTTCTTCTCCTCCACCTCGGCCATCAGGGCGCGGCGTTCTTCGTCTTCCTTGAGGAAAGTGTCCAGAGAGATGTCCTTATTGCGCGCCTTCAGCGCGTCGATCAATTCCTGGGGATTCTGTCGGATGCGTTTGATGTCCAGCATGGTTTGAATTCCTCCTGTCCGGATATAATGAAAACCGCCCCTCAAGACCTGCCGGTCTCAGGGACGGAGAGAAGCGTGCTCCGCGGTGCCACCCAGATTAAGGCAAAATGCCTTCCCTTTTTTGCGCTGTATCGGGCGCGCCCGCCCGGCTCGTCGCCGGTTGGCTCCCGTGATGGAAACGAAGCGCCCGCCGCAGCCTTGCACCAGACGGCTGCTCTCTTGAGACGGAAGCCCTTCGGGTTTCACGATCCTTGCCACGGCGCTCATTATACGCGCTTTTGAAAGGGTTGACAAGGGGTTTTTCGTTGGAAAGAAGGGGAAAACCATTGGACGCTGAGCGGAGAATGCCAAACTTTTTGGCAGCGGGCCCCGTTTGTCCATTGTGCCGCCGCCAACGGGCGGCTAGAATGGAGGGGCTTGCCAAAGAAAACGACGGTTTTGCTTGCAATGTCGAGTCCTTTCCCCTATAATGGAGAGTGGATGAATCCGGCAACTTCCGCCCTGCTGAAAAGCGGCAGGGAGCGGCCGGAAGAAAACCAATGCAAAGGCACTACGACGAAGGAGGCACTATTTCATGGGTAAGGTATACGTATTCGACCATCCTCTGATCCAGCACAAGCTGAGCCTGATGCGGGACAAAAACACCGGCGCCAAGGAGTTCCGTGAGCTGCTGGAGGAAATCAGTATGCTGATGGTCTACGAGGTGACCCGCGATCTTTCCACGGAGGAAGCCGAAGTGGAAACGCCCATCTGCACCACGAAGACCCGCGTTCTGAGCGGCAAGAAGGTCGGTATCGTTCCGATCCTGCGGGCCGGTCTGGGCATGGTGGACGGCGTGCTGAACCTGATCCCTGCGGCCAAGGTGGGCCACATCGGCCTGTACCGCGATCCGGAAACCCTCAACCCTGTGGAATACTACTGCAAACTGCCTGACGACAGCCAGAACCGCGAGCTTCTGGTGCTGGATCCCATGCTGGCTACCGGCGGCAGCGCCTCCGCCGCCATCACGTTCCTCAAGCAGCGCGGATGCCATAACATCCGTCTGGTCAACCTGATCGCCGCGCCCGAGGGCATCGCCCGGGTGCAGAAGGATCATCCCGATGTGAACATCTACGTGGCCGCCTGTGACGAAAAGCTCAACGAGCACGGCTACATCGTTCCCGGCCTGGGCGACGCCGGCGACCGTCTCTTCGGCACCAAGTAAGCCTTTGTTTCGACACGCTCCGCCCGTGCGGCGCAGCGCGTCCCCGATCTGATTTTCGGAAGGAGAAATGAGGAATGAGCCGCATCGACCCTACCGTCAAAAAAGAGACCGGCTATATCGCTGGCTGGGTGCTTCTGCTCAGCGCGGTGATGGAGCTGGTGTTCCTGCTGACCGGCCATATGGACTACACCGTCCCGCTGGGCAACCTGCTGGGAGGCGTTGCGGCCATCCTCAATTTCTTCCTGATGGGGTGGACCATCCAGCGGGCCGTGGGGCTGGACGAAAAGGCCGCCGCCGCCAAGCTGAAGCTGTCCCAGCTGCTGCGGATGCTGATGCTGATCGTCATCTGCTGCGTAGGTATCGCGCTGAACTGCTTCCAGACGGTAGCGGTGATCGTGCCCCTGTTCTTCCCCCGTATCGGAGTGGCGTTCCGTCCGCTGTTTGACAAAAAGAACGGTCAGGCCGCCTCCGGGGGGAAGGACGATGTGAAGATCGATTAAACGCAGAAGGGAAACCTTCCGCGTTGATCGTTCCTTTTCTTTACTTTATTAGGAAGGAAAAGGGAAGGAAAAATATCCGCAGGCAGAAGCGCGGCGAAAGCCGGCCGCTTCTGCTCATCATTACCAAAGCAAAGGAGGGATGATCCGAAATGAATCGAAAATCCGCGCGGTTTCGTGCGGTGGACGTTCTGCTGATCGCCATGATGATCCTGCCGCTGGTAGCGGGGATGGCGCTCAAGATCCTGACGACTCCAGCGTCGGAAGGGATCGAGATCAGCGGGGCGCGCATCTACTTTACCATTCCCATGCCGGTGCAGGATCTGCCCATTACCGAAAGTCAGGTGAACTCCTGGCTGGTGATGATCTCCATCCTGGGGCTGTGCCTGTATCTGGTACACGGCATCACCGTGAAGCCGGGCAGCAGGCGCCAGCTGGTGGCGGAATGGATCGTAGAAAAGACCAACGGTCTGGTTCGGGAAAACATGGGCAAGCGCTTCATGGGCTTCGCGCCCTTTGTGGCGGGCATCATGGCCCTGTCCGCGTTTTCCAGTCTGATGAGCCTGGTCGGCCTCCGGCCCCCTACTTCCGACATGAACGTCGTGGCCGGATGGGCCATTCTGGTGTTCGTGCTCATTACCCACTACAAGCTCCAGGGAGGCCTTGGGCCGTATGTGAAGGGGTTCTTCGAGCCGGTGCCGGTCTTTGCGCCCTTTAACATCATCGGCGAATTTGCCACCCCCGTATCCATGTCGTTCCGTCATTACGGAAACGTGCTCTCCGGCGTGGTCATCTCCACGCTGGTGGCCTATGCGCTGCAGGGCCTTAGCAAGCTGCTGCTGGGCTGGCTGCCCGGCATCCTGGGAAGCTTCCCCCTGCTGCAGGTCGGCCTTCCGGCCATTCTATCGCTGTATTTCGATATTTTCAGCGGCCTGATGCAGGCGTTCATCTTCGCCATGCTGACCATGCTGTATATCGGTACCGCCGCCCCCGAGGAGGAATAACCCGGCGAACCCCTGAAAAAACAGGGAAGCCGTTTCTGTCCACACACGCTGCAAACAAGGAGGATTCTGTTATGGAACTCGCTATTGGTATCATTCTCGCCGGCTGCGCCATCGGCGCGGGTCTCGCTCTGATCGCCGGTATCGGCCCCGGTATTGGTGAAGGCAACGCCGTTGCCAAGGCCTGTGAAGCCATCGGCCGTCAGCCCGAGTGCAAGAGCGCCGTTACTTCTACCATGATCATGGGCTGCGCCATCGCCGAGACCACCGGTCTGTACGGCCTGGTCATCGGCATCCTGCTGATCTTCGTGGCCCCCAACCTGTTTGTGAATATTCTCCTGAAGGCCATTGGCTGACGGATCCCTGAATTGGAAAGGCAATAGTATATGAGCGTACAGTCATTGGACATCATTTCGGTGAACCTGTGGCAGATCCTCATTTCCCTTGCCAACCTGCTGATTATCTACCTGATCCTGAAAAAAGTGCTTTTCGCCAAGGTGCAGGGCGTAATGAATGCCCGCCAGAGTCAGGTAACGGAAATGTACGACGCGGCGGACAAGAGCCGTACCGACGCCGAAAGCATGAAGCAGGAATATGAAGAAAAGCTGGCCGGGGCCCGGGACGAGGCGGACAAAATCGTCCGCAGCGCCACCCAGACGGCCCAGCGCCGCGGCGACCAGATCGTTCAGGAAGCCAGCAGCCAGGCCAGCCATCTGAAGCAGAAGGCGGAAGAGGAAATCGCCCAGGAAAAACAGCGTATGCTTACGGACGTGCGGGGAGAGATCTCCGATCTGGCCGTCAGCATCGCATCCAAGGTCGTGGAACGCGAGATCCGCAAGGAAGACCAGGATACCTTTGTGGATGAATTTATCAGGAACGTGGGTGACCGGCAGTGACGGAGCAGAGCAGAGAGTACGGCGAAGGCCTGTACGCCCTGTGCGCGGAGGAAGCGCTGTCCGGGGACGTGCTGGAGCAGCTGGATGTGCTGAACGGCAGCTTCAAGGCTCAGCCCGATTACCTGCGGCTCCTGTCCAACATGTCTCTGGCCCGGGAGGAGCGGCTGGATATTCTGGACAGGACCCTGCGGGGACAGGTACACCCCTATGTGCTGAATTTTTGCAAGATCCTTCTGGAAAAGGGGCTCCTGCATGAATTCTCCGACTGCGCGAAGGCCTACCGGGCCCGTTATCTTCAGGATAACGGCATTGTGGAGGCCAGCGTCACCACCGCCGTCCCGCTGGACGACGGGCAGCGGAAAAAGCTCATGGAAAAACTGAGCGCCATGACCGGCAAACAGATTGTTTTGAAGGAACGGCTTGACCCGGCGGTGCTGGGCGGCGTTCGGCTGGAGATGGACGGCAAGCGCTACGATAATACCGTCCAGAGCCGCCTTACGGCCATCCATCGGGCCATCGGCGGTCAGGCCTGATAACAGGCGGTGAGACAATGCAGTTAAAACCCGAGGAAATTTCCAAGCTCATCAAAGAGCAGATCAAGCATTACGAAAATAAGATTTCGCAGGCGGATACCGGCACCGTCATCATGATCGGCGACGGCATCGCCCGGGCCTCCGGGCTGGACAAGTGCATGGCCAACGAGCTGCTGCGCTTCTCCAACGGCGAGTACGGCATGGCGCTGAATCTGGAGGAAAACTCCGTGGCCATCGTCATGCTGGGCAGCGACGAGGGCATCCGCGAGGGCGACGTGGTGGAGCGCACCGGCACCGTTGTGTCCGTGCCCGTGGGCGAAAAGCTCATTGGCCGCGTGGTCAACGCGCTGGGCCAGCCCATCGACGGCAAGGGCCCGGTGGAAACCAGCGAGTATTATCCCATCGAGCGCAACGCCCCCGGCATCATCGAGCGCAAAGGCGTATCCGTTCCGCTGCAGACCGGCATCAAGGCCATCGACAGCATGATCCCCATCGGCCGCGGCCAGCGCGAGCTGATTATCGGCGACCGCCAGACCGGCAAAACCGCCATTATTTTGGACACCATCATCAATCAGAAGCATATTAACGAACAGGCCAAGTCCGAAAAGGAGAAAATGTACTGCGTTTATGTCGCGGTCGGACAGAAGCGTTCTACCGTTGCTCAGGTTGTCAAAACCCTGAAAGACCACGGCGCCATGGATTATACCATCGTTGTCGCCGCCACCGCTTCCGACCCTGCGCCGATGCAGTTTATCGCGCCTTATTCGGGCTGTGCTATGGGCGAGTATTTCCGCGACCGCGGCATGCACGCCGTCATCTTCTATGACGACCTGAGCAAACAGGCCACGGCATACCGCCAGATGTCGCTGCTGCTCCGTCGTCCGCCTGGGCGCGAAGCTTATCCCGGCGACGTCTTCTATCTGCATTCTCGTTTGCTTGAGCGCGCCGCCAAAATGAACGATGCCGAAGGTGCCGGTTCTCTGACCGCTCTGCCGGTCATCGAAACGCAGGCCGGCGACGTTTCCGCCTATATTCCGACCAACGTCATTTCGATTACCGACGGTCAGATATTCTTGGAAACCAGCCTGTTTTATCAGGGCGTCCGCCCGGCGGTAAACGTCGGCATTTCCGTCAGCCGCGTCGGTTCCGCCGCCCAGATTAAGGCCATGAAACAGGTAGCCGGAAAAATCAAGCTGGAACTCGCGCAGTACCGCGAAATGGCCGCCTTTGCGCAGTTTGCCTCCGACCTCGACCAGTCGACCAAAAATCTGCTGGCTCGCGGCGAAAGACTGACCGAACTGCTGAAACAGCCGGTTTATCATCCGATGCCGGTTGCCGAAGAGATTATTGCCATTTTCGCCGGTGTCCGCGGCTATCTGGACAAGATACCTGTCGGCGAGGTCAAGTCTTTTGAAGCAAAGGCTCTGGCTGCCGTCAAGGCTTCCCGTCCGGAATTTTTGGAACAGATTCGCGAAGAAAAGGTTATCTCCGAAGAATTGGATAAGAAACTTACCGAATTTTTCGACGGTTTTCTGAACGAATTTATCGGTGAAGAAAAAGCAGCGTAAGGAAAAACGATGGCGGGCTTAAAAGAATTAAGAACCAGAATCGAAACGATTAAATCCACGGAGAAAATCACTTCGGCAATGAAGATGGTCGCCGCAGCCCGTCTGCGGCGCTCCCAGGGTTTAATCGAAAAGTGCCGGTTCTACAACAACAATATTTTAGCCTCGGCAAACCGTGTCCTTTTTGAACTCCGGCAGGAAGAGCAGAAGAAAAACGTCCGTTTTGTCTATCCCGAGCTGATGCGCGGCAGCGGCAAAGCCGAAAACTATCTGCTGCTGGTCTTTACTTCCGACCGCGGCCTTTGCGGCAGCTACAATTCCAATGTGGCGCGCGAAGCCTCAAAGCGGATTGAAGAACTTCTTGGTGGCGGCAAAAACGTCAAAATCCTGTGCATCGGCAAAAAGGGGCGCGACATTCTCAAACGCAAATATGCGGGCATGATTGTCGACACGATTGAGGGGATTGCCAGAAAAGGCGCTAAATATTATGAGGCCGTCGACTTGGGACAGCGGGTTCTGGATATGTATGCCAAAGGCGAATTTGACGTCTGCGAAACCGTTTCCAGCCGTTTTCGCTCGGCCATCAACCGCGAAATCGTCGTCAGGCAGGTGTTCCCGGTGCAGATTGAAGATTTTGAATATAATCGCCTGCATGCGCCGGTCAATGTCTACAAGGGCGCTTTTTACGATTATGAACCGGGCTTGCTGGAAATACTGGACGGCCTTCTGCCGCTTCTTTTCCACAGCAGCCTGTTTCAGGCGATTGTACACAGTCAGGCATCCGAACACGGCGCGCGCATGACTTCAATGGACAACGCCACCCGCAATGCCAAAGACATGATTTCCGGTTTAACCCTGCGCTATAACCGAATTCGCCAGACGGCAATTACCACCGAGCTGATAGAAATTATCGCCGGTGCCGAAGCGCTTTAAGTGATGATTAAAGGAGAGATTAATGACTGAAAAGAAAACAGCGGCAAAAGCTCCGGCCAAAAAGACGGCCGCTCCGAAAAAAACGGCCGGCAGAAAAAAGGCCGCGAGTGTTGCCGAATTTGACGCCAAGTCGATTAAGGAACTGAAAAAGGAAGAAAAGGCCGCTGCCGCCAAGGTTAAAAAGATTGAGAAAAAAGAGCGGGGCACCGGTCAGCTCGGCCATATTTCGCAGGTTATGGGCGCGGTTGTTGACGTTAAGTTTGAGAATGTTGACGAACTGCCGAACATTCTGACCGCTTTGGAATGTGACAACCACGGCAAAAAACTGGTGCTTGAAGTTGCCCAGCATTTGGGAGAGAGCGTTGTTCGCACCATTGCCATGGATACGACCGACGGTTTGGTCAGAGGTTTGGAAGTCGTCAATACCGGACACCCGATTCAGGTTCCCGTCGGTCCCGAACTTCTCGGCCGCATCATCAATGTCATCGGCGAACCTGTCGACGGTCTCGGCCCGGTAAAATCAAAAACGGAGTTTCCGATACATCGTCCGGCGCCCGCTTTTGTCGACCAGTCGACCGAAACCGAGATTCTGACGACCGGCATTAAGGTCATCGACCTGCTTGAGCCTTATGCCAAAGGCGGCAAAATCGGTTTGTTCGGCGGTGCCGGTGTCGGCAAGACCGTTCTGATTATGGAGCTGATTAACAACATCGCCAAAGGTCACGGCGGCTATTCCGTCTTTGCCGGTGTCGGCGAAAGAACGCGCGAAGGCAACGACCTGTATCACGAGATGATTGAATCCGGCGTTATTGACCTCAAGGGGGGCAAATCCAAAACCGTTCTCGTTTACGGTCAGATGAACGAACCGCCGGGAGCCCGTGCCCGCGTGGCTCTGAGCGGTCTGACTCAGGCCGAATATTTCCGCGACGAAGAACATCAGGACGTGCTGCTGTTCATCGACAACATCTTCCGTTTCACCCAGGCCGGTTCCGAGGTTTCCGCACTGCTGGGCCGTATCCCGTCCGCCGTGGGCTATCAGCCGACTTTGGGCACAGACATGGGTGCCATGCAGGAACGTATTACTTCTACCAAAAACGGTTCAATTACTTCCGTTCAGGCGGTTTACGTTCCGGCCGACGACCTGACCGACCCGGCGCCGGCAACAACTTTTGCCCACTTGGACGCAACCACCGTCCTGTCGCGCCAGATTGCCGAACTCGGCATTTATCCGGCGGTTGACCCGCTTGATTCGACCAGCCGCGTGCTGGACCCGACCGTCGTCGGCGAAGAGCATTATCAGGTTGCGCGCCAGGTGCAGGAAGTTTTGCAGAAATACAAGTCGCTGCAGGACATCATCGCCATTCTGGGTATGGACGAACTGTCGGAAGAGGATAAGCTGACGGTTGCCCGTGCCCGCCGTATTCAGAAGTTCCTGTCGCAGCCGTTCCATGTTGCCGAGGTCTTTACCGGTACGCCGGGCGTCTTCGTCAAACTGGAAGATACGATTAAAGGCTTCAAGGGTATTCTGGAAGGCAAGTACGACCATATTCCCGAGCAGGCTTTTTATATGGTCGGCACCATTGAGGAAGTGCTCGAGAAAGCCAAGAAAATGGAGGAGGAAGCCGCTTAGCGGTTTCTCCCGTTTCCTTAAAAGAGGTTAAAAGATGGAAAAAGGCATTATCTTCAGAATATCGCGCCCATACAAAGTGTATCGTACGGCCATGGCGCCGAAAATCGTTGTTCCCGGCGTTAAGGGCGATTTGACGGTTTTGGTTGACCGCGCGCCGACGTTGGTTCAACTGCGCAACGGGCTGGTGCAGGTGCTGGACAAGGCCGATAAAGTAACCGAACGCTACTTCATCAAAGGCGGCATTGCCGATATTGCCCGCAACCGCTGCGCCATTTCGACCGAAAAGGTTGTTGCTTACGAAAATACGGACGTCGAAAAAGCCACGGCCAAACGCGACGCCGCCATCTATGATGAAGACAAGGCTTATTATCAGATGATAATCGATTATCTGACCACTTTCGGAAATAAGGAAAAATAAGCATAAAGCCCCGCTGTTGCGGGGCTTTTTTCATATCAGGGTAATCTTGACTGCTTTGCCGTAGGCTTTGGCCAGCTGGTGCAGATGTCCGAGGTCAACCGGTTTGATGCCGACTTCCAACAGGTCGATAATATTGGCAGGTATGCCGGACAGCTTTTCGACCTGTGCCAGCGACAGGTGCGCGCTGATACGCGCCTCACGCAGCTGGCGGGCAATGCCGTTCCTGATTTTGATGATTTCGTGGTTTTTGGTTGCCATTATGTTCAACTCCTTCAATGTTTTGTTATAAACAAAACCACCTTTCCATTTAGAAAAGGTGGGAGGAGTTGGAAACTGCGTAAGAACAGTACACTTATTCGTCCGCAAGGCGGCTTATTTCATGTCATCCTCCCTTGCAGGAGGTTATAATTGGTTTCTTACGAGGAGTTTCCACACTCCGCCGTCGGTCTAACCGCTTCCGTCGGCAGAAATGATTATAAAGGCTAAAAGCTATTTTGCAACGGCTTTTTTGCAGGTGTCATTCCCGGACTTCCCTCCCTCTGTCATTCCCGTGCACTTTTTCTTTTCTCTGTCATTCCCCGGCTTGACCGGGGAATCTATGGATGTCCGGGTCAAGCCCGAACATGACAGAAAGAAAAGCAAGCCCGGCAATGACAAGGGGGGATGGTCAAGTTATGCTTCCCAAGTTTGTCCTGTAAGCCTTGCGGTTTTCGCTGTCGCTCGACCGCTCGTCAACAGGACTGCACCGCAGCCGCCTCGCAGCTTCACCGGAGCTGCTCCCCACGCTGCGCCCGAACATGACAGAGAGGAGGGCGAACATGACAGGGAAAGGAAAGAGAGTGGCGGGAAAAATTTAAGCGTAGCTGTACTGACGAAACTCCCGGTTCTGAAGAATTTTGGCAATGGTAGATTCCAAATCCTCGTTTTGGCGGGATTCAATGATTTCGATAATCTCGACTTCCTTTTTATCCAGACGGCGGTTAATGCCGATGGAATCGTAATACTGCTTGGAACTGTTATAGAGTTTGGCTGCCTGCAGGCTATTGCCCTGCGCATAGTAATACTGCGAAAGCATTTTGCCGGCATTGGCCACCTGCCGCGGATAAATTTCCTCGTCGGCAAGGTTCAAAACATTTTCATAAGCCCAAATGGCTTTATTGTTGGATTCCGCCCGGGCATACATGTCGGCGGCACGGCTCCAGGCGTTGATATTCTGCGGCGCAAGCTCAATCGCCAGTTCAAAGGCGCCGGTTGCCAGATGAATGTCCGACAGGCTGGCCAGCGTGCCGAAAGTGCAGGCATAGTTGGAAACTTCCTGAAACAACATATCGCGTTTGTCGCCCTGACTCATGGAGGCGCCGCGATCAATTTCGACGTCCATCAGAGCTTCTATCAGAGCCAAAGCCAGCGACGGATCGCCTTTGGCCAGATGAAACAGCGCTTCGTCCTCGCGGGGCAGCGGATTGTCCGTTGCCGCGCGAATCTGTTCGAACCGGCCGTTGACGCACAGGGCAATAAAATCCTCAATGGCTTCGATAACCTGCAAAATATCGTCTTCGGTATTCTGTCCCTGATTACGGAACATGACGGTCTGGGCGATTTTAAGGTCATCGACGCCGCGGCCGGCCATGTCGATTATCAGCCCCAGAAGTTCCGGCAGGCCTTTGCGGCTCTGCTGATATTGCAGGCTCTCAATATCGAGCCGGACGCGATTGGCTTCGAGTTCGCTGAGTTTTCCTTTTTTCCAGTCCAAGTCTATGCCGGAAGTTTTGATTCTTTCGTTGGTTCGGATTGCGTCTTTTTCAAGCTCCCGGTCGTATTTTTCTTTCTTCTGACGGCCTTTTTCCTCGTCCAGCGCGGTCTCGCGTTCCTGTTCTTCATTCAGTCGGCGCTGATTTTCCTGTTCGTCAAGCTGCTGTTTTTCGGCACGGGCCTGTTCCAGCTCGCGCTCCAATTCCTTTTCAAGTTCCTTTTCAAGCTCCAGCTCGCTGGCGATGCTGTCGTCGCCTTCCGGCGCGCTGCTGTCGTCAAACAAAATGCTGCCGCGATTTTGAGCAGCCTGGTCGCTTTTCAGAAAAGAGACGATGGATTTGACATAAAGAATGATTATCAGGAACAAAAACAGAATGAATGCCAGCAGCATCAAAATAATGGAAACGATGCGGAGATTGTCGGCGCCGGAAAAATAGCGGCTGAAAATCCCGGCCATGACGTCCAGATTGCTGGACACCGCGCTTAAAAAATCTCCTGCGGAGAGAACAGTTATTACCTGATCCGGCATAATTTCAAGGCCACCATTTACAAATTGTCAATTAGTGTTTAGTATACCTTACTGCAACGCATTATATTACAGGTGCGGGCAAAAACACAACAAGAAAAAGAACTAGCAGAAATAGATTAAAAATGGGTTACTTCAGCCAGAGAAAAAAACACGAGAGGGCGAACCTGATTCTTAACATTACGCTGACGGTCATCGCCGTGTTTACCGTGCTGTCCTTTTTTGACAGCTCAATCAGCCGTTTTTTCGATTTGCTCGGTTTCTGGCGCTTTCATTATTATATAATTACGCTGGCGGCGTTTTTCTACGCGTTGGCCGGCAGATTTTTCGTTCATGCGGCAGCGGCATTTGTGCTGCTGACAATCAATTATGCGGCGATAGCCTCTTCCGCCAACATTTTCAGCAACGCGGCGCATGAAGGCGAAAACAGGCTTACCGTCCTGTATCAGAACAATGTGCGGCATACCGAGCCGCTGGTTCGCGATGCCGAGGAAGCGAACGCCGACATCATCGGCGTCAACCACCGCCGGATTCCGGCATATCTGCCGGAGAGTTTCGGCTCCTATCAGCTGTTTCATCAGGAAGGCGACGCCGAAAAGAGTTTCATCTTGACCCGGAAAGCACCGCTCCGCGCCGGCAAACTGCGGCTGACCGCAGAAAGGACCGCATCGTTTCTGACTTTTGAAGAGGGCGGCAGAAATCTGAGTTTCGTCAATGTCAATTTTGCCGGACTGACCGGCAGCGAAGAGAAAACTGTTTTTGGCAACCTGGCCGAATTTGTTCTCAGTCAGGACGAGCCGCTGATTATCGTCGGCGATTTCGGAATTCCCGCCTGGTCGGAAACTTTTCGAACATTTTTGGCTCAGACCGGACTGGAAGTAAAAAACCACATCATCATGAGCGACGGCAGCAGCCGGTTCAACCTGTTTACGGTGCCCAGCGTCAATGTTCTGGGTTATCGCAGCCTCGGATTGGAAAATATTGACATTTTGCCGGCGCACAAAGGCAGCCGTCCGTTCCGTTTCGACCTGATCTTTTAGTTCAGTTTCTGCAACTTTTCATTTAACATCCGGGAAAAACCGTTTTTTCCGAAAGTTTCGGCGCAGGCAACCGCGGTTTGCAAATTTTTGCGCGCCTGTTCGGCGTTACCCTGATGAAGCTCAATCAGGCCAATGTTGGCATAATCGGCTGCCGCCGCGGTATAGCGGTCGTTTTTCCGTTCCAGCGCTGCGGCTTCCTGAAACCATACCTTAGCCGCCGTTTCTTCACGGCGGCGCAGAAAAATCAGCCCCATCAGATTATA
>ERZ773139.3457-NODE-3457-length-14131-cov-4.204035_pt1 | contig 14131 bp, 7 predicted proteins | sample MGYA00580854_ERZ773139 | MGnify/ENA primary metagenome ERZ773139 (study PRJEB29015, sample SAMEA2737809) | human gut metagenome | biome: human gut; feature: human-associated habitat; material: faeces | place: China | collected 2012 ...
AGCATAAAAATAATGGTAGGCACTTTCGTGTCTACCATTATTTTATCACTTCACATCTCTTTCGAGATACGCGGGCTTTTTTCGTTGATTATTCGCCGTATTCTTTAGGCATCACGCAGTTTTGGATAATGGCTATCCCACCACCGGCGGCAAACCGCACCAAAAAGGGCACGGAGAGAACTCCGTGCCCTTTTTCACGAGCCTTGCTCGTTGTGTCACTGTTGCAGCAGCTGCCGGAAATCAGCCATCGGCAACGGCTTGCTGAAATAGAAGCCCTGCATATCCACACATCCGATCGACTGCAAATAGTCCGCCTGCTCGCGCGTTTCGATTCCCTCGGCGATCAGCGCCAGATGCAGCGAATGCGCCATGCTCACCACCGATTGCAAAATCGTGTTGCTCTTGTCGTGGTCGCCGCCGATCTCGGCAATCAGCTTGCGATCCAGCTTCAGCACATCAATATCCAGATCCTTCAGCATATTCAGCGACGAATACCCGCTGCCGAAATCGTCCATTTCCACCACAAAGCCACTGTTTCTAAAAGCCTCCACCATCGCAGTCAACTCGCGGGGATCCTTCATATACGCGCTTTCGGTGATTTCCAACCGCAGCAGTCGCGGTGGAATATCGTACCGCTGCACCAACCCCGTCAGCGCGGCGTACACATCCGACCGGTTCACATCCTCGCGGGAAATATTCACCGAAACCGGCACCGCGATGCCCTTGTCGCGCATTTCCGCAACAAACCGACAGGTTTGCTCCCATACATAGGCATCCACAATTGTGATCTGCTTGCTGCGCTCCAACAGCGGCACAAAATCACTGGGCATAATCAGCCCGCGCTCGGGATGCCGCCACCGCACCAGCGCCTCCGCACCGATAATGCGGCGATCGGGATACCGGTACTGCGGCTGGAACCACACCTCCAGCTGGTGATCCTGCACGGCGTTTTCTACCTCGGCAAGCAGCCGCTGCTCCTCTTTGGTGGCTTGCAGCAACCCTTTTTTGTAATAAGCAATATGGGTGGACATATCCCCCTTGATGGATTGCAGCGCCAGATGCGCCTTGTAGCTCATGGTAAACGAGTCGCACTCCGGCTCGCAAAGATCATACACGCCAATATGCAGCGACAACGGATATGGCAGCTCATAATGGCGGAAATATTCCAAAAACTGTGCATAACACTCGTCCGGCGACGGAGAATCCGCCGAGCAGAACCGCACAAAGTGATCCGAATTCAAATGTCCGGCAAAGCTGTCGGCACTGTCGCCCCGGTGCAGATATTGCCCGATGTCGTGCAGCAGCTTGTTGCCCGCCTCATATCCGTAGGTTCCATTGATGTTGCGGAAACCATCAATATTGTAGCGCATCATCCGATATTTTTGCCCCGGATGCCGCCGCACCCACTCGCGCACCTGCTCGTGGAAGCCGACATAGTTGTACAATCCGGTGTCGGTATCGATTTTGCTGTCCAACAGATCGGTGATATCCTCGCACGAAACCATAATGCTTTCGTGCCGGTCATCCAAATAGGAATACCGCGCCTGATAATGGGTGGGCGTGGCGTGACCGTCCCGCATAAAGTGCAAAACCACTTTATACTCGCCGTCGATTTCCAACTGTTCCTGCACAGCTTTCAACGTGATGTGGTCGATGATCTCGGCATAATCATGCGGTGTCAGCAGCTTCTTCAAAGCGCGATGCGCCACCTCGTCATACACCAGCGTTTCAATGATTTGGTTGGGTTTTCCGGCAGACAGCGCCTTGACCCCATACACACGCCCCGACCGCACATCCAGCAGCCCCATCGCAGCGAATTTTTCGTTGATCAGCTTTTGTCCCGCCTGCATCAGCCGCTTCTCGCGGTTGACATTGAGCACGCAAACCACTGCCTCCAGATCTTCGGTCATCGGGTTTTGCGCCAGATCCACCGCTACCCGCATCCACAGATAGCCCACACCCTCGCGATAGAACAGAAAATCCTCCTGCGCGCTCTTGGTGCCTTTGTCAAATGCCGCCGCAAGACTGTCGCGCGACAGCCGCTCCTGATACCGCTCCCAATCGCCGGGATAAATATGATCGTGGACCCATGTTTCAATAGCCTGCGTATCCACCGGGTCGTTTCCCAAAAACGCCCGGCGTCCCTCCACACGATCTTCCTCGCAACGATCCTGTGTCAAATTTACATGATACGACGCCACCACACGGGCGTGTTCGCCCGGGCGCTTGTTTTGGAACCGGTAGTAATCCTCCAGCTGCCGCCGGTGCTCGGCTTCGCGTTGCTGCACCACCGTGATCCGCCGCCGCAGCTGGCCAATGGTAATGATCGCGGCCGCCAGCATCAGGAAAAACAGGCCGACGATCACCGTCAAGCTCCATTTGATGTAGCTGCCCGCCAAATACGAGGCATACGACTTATCCGCGACACTGAAAATATAAATGTCATCCAAGCCGGATGGTGTGCAGATGCCGTAATACTCCTTGCCGTCGTGCCGGAAGGTCGCCACATCCTCCTGTGCCCCTTGGACGACCGAGGAGAAACCGGCAAAATACCGGCTAAGCTGATCGCCGGTGGTCAGCGCCTTGCCGTCCAGCGTTCCGGAAATGATTTCGCCATCCGCATAGCAAAGAATATTATTTTGGCTATCTATTTCTTTGCCGGATTCCAGCTTCGCGCTGATTTCCCGCATATTCCGGGTTGCAACCACCACCCCGTCCACGCGACCGTTCACATACACCGGCGATGCAAACACAAATACCGCATCGCCGCTCATCCGACCATGGCGCAAAAACTGCACATTCTGTTCGCCGTTCAAAGCGTTGGCAATATACGGCCGATCCGAACAATCCGCGGTCGTACCGTTTTGATACAGCAGCTTTCCGCCGCGTTTGGCAATGCCCAGATTATCAAACTGGCTTTTCTCCACTGCGGTTTTCATCTTCGCCAGTGTGTCCGCATCGGTGTACACATCCTGCTCCCAATCAATTCCCGCCGCGATCAACTCCAACTGCTCAAAACAGGAATTCACCCGTTCCTCCATCGCGACCGATTGGGCGCGGGTGGAATCCATCAACAGCCGATAGACCCGCCGCTCAGCAGCATCCCCCATCCGGTTATAATGCACGCCCACGACAACCGCTGCCACGATCAGCAGCAGCACCAGCGGAAAGACGATGCTTTTCACCACCATCCACTTTCCGGATCTTTTCGGTTTTTCGCTTGAAGGCATCTCTTTCCGCCTCCTTTCAATAGTCACGAGTATGTGCCATCTTACGCCGATGGTATCTGCCCTAAGTATAGCGTGTGGCGTACAAAAGTGCAAGTCAACTTTACAATTCTCTTGTTTTCGACACAAGCTTTTTACCCAAAAACGAAAAAAGCTTGCCGAAAGCAGTCGATTTCCGCTCGCGGCAAGCCCTTATTTACAGCAAATACCGATCAATCGCCTCGGCGCAGCCATCGTGGTCACAATCCGCCACCACCGCACCTGCCAGCGCCTGAATATCCGGCTCGGCGTTGCCCATCGCCACCGCCAGCCCCGCCACGCGGAACATCCCGATGTCGTTGTTGGCATCCCCCACCGCGATGGTCTGGTGGATCGGCACCCCGATCTGGCGGCACAGCTCGCGCAATCCGGTACCCTTGTCCACCCCCGCGGCGGATATTTCCAGCGAGGTGCGCTCCGCGCGCACCACCTCCACCGCCAAGCCCTTGTCGCGAATGCGCCGCTCGGTGCGGGTGCGCGACGCGTCGTCGGTGTGGTACAAATTGCATTTGCTCACCGGGAACGGTGCCGCCTCGTATTGCCGGCGCACATCCTCCCATTGATCGGTCACCCGCTGGTACATGGGCTGATACACCCCCATCCCATACTGATCCATATGCGCACAGTGATCGTTTTGCACAATCGAGCGGTCGGTCAGCAAATGCATCATCGCGCCCTCCTGCGCCGCCAGATCCAGCAGGGTACACACCTGCTGCGGCAGCAGCGGGCGGTGGAACAACGCTTCCCGCTGCGGCAGCCGGTACGCCACCGCCCCGCTCGCGCAAATGCAAAAGGACAGCCGCTGCAGCAGCTCCGCAAAATCCGCCAGCTCCGCCAAACCGCGTCCGGTGCACAAAATCACCTGCTTGCCCGCCGCCAGCGCGCGGTCGATCGCCGCCAGCGATCCGGCGCTCACCTGTTTTTGGCTGTTCAGCAGCGTGCCGTCCATATCAAACGCGATCAGCTGATACCCGCTCATTGCTCTGTCTCCTTTTTCGCTATCACGGCGTTATCCCGAAATTCCTGTCGCCACAACAGCGTGGCGCCCACCATAAATAGGCAGCAGATCACCCAGGTGACCGGCTCGCACGCACACACCGCCGGGTATCCCCACACCGGCACCAGCCACAGTGCGAACACGATCTTCCCGAGCAGCTCCAACCCGCTGCACAGCAGCGGTGCCACCCGGTGGCGCATCCCCTGCAGCGCGTTGCGCATGATAATCAAAAAGCCCATCGGCGGAAACACCGGAATACTCACCTGAATATACAACAGCGCATACCGGATGATGGTGGCATCGCGGCTGCCGGTGACCCACCGCACCGCCTGCGGCGCAATGGTAAAGGCGAACACCATCGACAGCCCCCACCACAGCATATACACCACACAGGCGGCTTTCACCCCCTGCGCAATACGCGACCGCCGCCCCGCGCCGTAATTCTGGCTGGCGTAGGTCGCCATGCTAGTGCTAAGCGCCGCGCCCGGCATCATAAACAGCTCCACCAACCGCCGTCCGCCCACCTGCGCGGCGATATACGCTTTGCCCAGCGCGTTGATGCTGCCTTGCAAAATCACGCTGCCGATACTGAAGATGGTGCTCATCATCGCCATGCTCAGCCCGGTCAGCAGCATATCCGATACAAATCCGCGCGGCGGGTGCCAGTCGCGCCGCCCGAAATGCAGCTCCGGACACCGCCGCCACATATACCAAAGGCCGCCCACCGCGCTGATGCCCTGCGCCAGCACGGTCGCCACCGCCGCGCCCTGCACCCCCATGTGCAGCGGACCCATAAACAGCACATCCAGCCCCACATTCAGCACCGTGCTGCACAACAGCAGCAGCAGCGGGGTCATGCTGTTGCCCACCGCCCGCAGCAAGCCGGATTCCAAGTTATACGCCATAGTCAGCGGAATACCCGCCAAAATCACCGTGATATATTGCAGCGCCCCCGGCAGCACCTCGGGCGGCGTTTGCAGCAGCGAAAGCAGCGGACGGCGCACTCCCAGCAGCCCCCCGGTCAGCAACGCCGCCACGCCGGTGCCCAGCACCACCATCCAGCAAACCGCGCGGCGCATCCGCTCCCGCTCGCCGCTGCCCCAAAAACGACTGACCAGCAGCGCCATACCGCTGTTGAATCCGAACGCGAAGCTGGTAATTAGGCTATACAGCGCGGCGGTCGCACCGATCTCGGACAGCGCCGCGTCGCCCAGCATATGCCCCGCCAGCGCGGTATCCACCAGATTGTAGCATTGCTGCAGCAAATTTCCCAGAAAGATCGGCATGGCAAACCGCAGCAGCAGCCGTGTCGGGTGCCCTTTTGTCATATCCAGCGTGCGACCGACGCTCATCACCGATCCCTCCTGTCTTTTTCCAAGAATGCGCTCCTATTATACAAAAAAACAGGGCTTGCGGCTTGCACACAAACGGCGTATACTATAACAAAAGCGACATTGCAAAGGTGAGAGCCATGATCCAAAACACATCCTTTATCCGGGTGGACCCCCACGGGAAAGAGCTGACCGACCAGCGCCCTCTTTTTCCGCTGGTAGCGAACGACGGCGACGTGCACCAATACATCGCCGGGTGCATCCCCTCCCACTGGCACCGCGACTTCGAGCTGTTCGTGCTGATGGAGGGACAGGTGCAGGTGGCGGTGGGCGACACGGTCTGTACCCTCGCCGCGGGCGAGGGCTGCTTTATCAACTCCGGCGCACTGCATTCCTTCACCGCACTGACGAACACTCCCTGCCATTACCGCTCGTTTGTGTTCGACCCGAGTTTGGTGGGCGGCGCGCCCGGCAGCGTGTTTGATGCGCTGTATGTGCGCCCGCTGATGGAAACCGGCCCCACCTTTTGGCGGTTTTGCCCGGCGGATGCGCCCGCCTTTTTTGCCCCGTTCGAAAGGGCGTTTGCCGCCTGTTTGAGCGAAGCGCCCGCCTTTGAATTCCGCGTGCGCGCCGCCTTGTCCGAGCTGCTGGTGCTGATCCTCCAAGCCAGCCCATCTGCTCCTGTCCGCTCGTGGAGCACCGTGCAGGAGCAGCACCTCAAGCAGATGCTGCAATTCATCGATGCCCGCCGCGACACCGCGATCGAGCTTGTCGACATCGCGCATTCCGCCAACATCTGCCCGCGCGAATGCCAGCGGATTTTCCGGCAATACCTGCATTGCAGCCCGATGAGCTATCTGCAAAACCAGCGCCTTTTTGCCGCCGTTGCCGATCTGGCGTCCACCGACGAACCGGTCACCAACATTGCCCTGGCGCACGGCTTTTCCAGTCCCAGCTATTTTTCCAAACAATTCCGGCTGCTGATGGGGCTCACCCCCACCGCCTACCGCCAAACCGCCCATCACCCGCCGGATACGCCGGTGGGATAACGCCAAAAAGCACGCGAGGGAACTCTCCCCGCGTGCTTTTTGGTTACACAAGACGAATGAGAAAGATAAAAACGCGTTTCGTTTATGCCAGCGCGGCGATCGCTTGCTGCAACGCCTGCTGCGCCTCGTCCAACTGGGTCGGCGTTGCATATTCGGTATCGACCAGCGCCTGCGCCGCCGCCTTAGCATCGGTGTAGGCGCTGCGTGCCTCTTCGGTCGCGCCGTCCAGCGTCACCGATTGCTGCAGCAGCACCTTCAGCTCTTTTTGTGCTGCCCACACATTGGTCAGATCCACAATTTTGGCTTGTGCGACCGTCATCCGGAACGGATCGGTCAGATCGGTCGCCTGTTTGGCTTGATCCGACAAATCCGCATACACGATCAGCCGCTCCACCTGTGACCAATCCATCACCCCCCGCTTGTTGTTGCAAGCGGAGGACAGATCGATCGACAACCACACATTTTCGCGGTCCTTCACCGACTCTTTGCGGATAAACCAGCCGTAATTGTGCTCGGAATTGTTCTTATCCGTATCGCCGGGTTTGCCCTTGAGATCCGGCGACCGCAGCTTCACCACCAACTGGTTCCAGATGTTGCCCGCCGGAATCGACTCTGCCGTCGAGGCGAAGGTCACCTTCAGTTGCAGCCGCAGCGCCGAACGGTCACCGCTCAAATCATACGGCGCATAATCGCCTTTTTTCCAATCATCGTATAACCCGCCTTTGCTGTTGCCGACAAAGGTGTTGTCCGATTGCGAGAACCGTCCCACCAAATAGGTGTCTTTGACCAATCCCTCTTTGGCAGCGAGGAACTGCTGCTTCAGATTTTGCGCGGTGTCCGCCGCCAGCGGCTCTTTGTCAAACAGCACCGCTGCGATAGCCTCCTTCGCCGCATAATACGGCGGCAAGGTTTTCTCTACATACTGCGCATCAATGATCTCCTCGCGGATATACGACCACAGCTCTTCCCGCGCGGGGTCCAGCGAGCTGTCCACGATCATCATATCCGCAATGGTCGCTTCAAAATCCGCTTTATAATCCCACAACCCCTGAATGGTCAGCATCGCCCGCTGAATACGCGTCCAATCCAGCGTGCCCAGCATCGAATCGGTGGGTTGGGTCAGCGGCAGATCCACATAGTTGGTGCCCTCGTGCAGGTTCAGCGTGCTGATCTTCCAGCCGACATTGTTTTCGCCATTGTCGTCGGCGGAACGCAGCTTCACCTCGCCTTTGGCAAAGATGCGGTCCATATCCACCTTGCTGTCGTCCAGCTGGTGCACATCTAACCGGAACCGCAAATGCAGGTCGTCCAAATCATAATGGGTCAGATCCACCTGCCGCTGGTCGGCATACCGCCAATCGAAGTAGATTTGTTTGCCGCCGCGCCCTTCTTCGCGATGGCTCAGCCCCGAAAAGGTCGCCGCCGTATACGACTCGCTGCGTTCGGTGAACACAATGGTGTAGGTGGTGGTGGTTTTGCCCATCGTGATGGCAACGGTGGTTTTCCCGGGCACCGCCGCCGCGTTGCGAATGGTCACATACTCCGCGGGCAGCCCGGGCACCGTCACCGCCGGCGGGGTGGTGCCCTTTTCCAGCGGCACATAATAGGTCATCGTATCCGCCCGGAAGTTTTTCAACGGTTCGTCACCCAGCATCATCTGGTTCAGCTGCAAAATCACCGAAACCGGAATGCTGCCGGTCATGGTCTGTCCATCCACCGTTACCGACGCGGTGATGGTGGCGGCGCCGGTGCCCACCGGACGCACCACACCGTCGGCATCCACCGTCGCCACGGTGGTATCCGAGCTTTGATATGTCACGGACGCCTGCTGCAAATCGTAAAAGCTGTCGTCATTCATCGCCGCCGACAGGGTGGTATGGATCACCTTGTCTGGGTTCGCGGCGTTCAGCACGACCGCGTCCCCCTCCAGCGTCACTTGCGCCAACCGGCGAGCGAGCTGTCCATCCATATGGAAGGTGGTTTTCAGCGCCGTCGCTTCGTCCGACGACGGCCCCACAAACAGCGTATAGGTACCCTGATCGTACACATTGTGCTGTTTGTCCTCGTCCCAGAAATAGCAATCCGCCAAATTCACCTGCAGCGTCACCGTTTTGGTTTCGCCTGCTTTCAAGCTCACCTTATCAAATGCTTTCAGCTGTTTCAGCGGGCGTTTCACCCCATCCGCCTGAGGCGAAACCACATACAGCTGCACCGCCTCGCGTCCATCCACACCGCTGGTGTTGGTGACCTCCACCGTGGCGGTCAGCGTATCGTTGGGCGTGAATCCCTCGTCGGTCGCCACCGCGGGCAGCGAGGTCTGGCGGGTCGCCGCCCGCAAAATCAGCAGCGCATCGCCGGCGGTGACGGTATTGTTCTGATCCGCATCCGCGGCCTGACGCTGCGCATCGGTCAGCGCCAGCTTGCCGGCGGCCGCCTGCAGCACCATCAGCGCATCTGTCACGCTCACCGTGCCGTCACGATCCACATCGCCCAGCTGGCAGCTGCCGCCCTCCACCTGCAGGTTCTTATAAGTATAGGTCGAATAGCTGAGCCCGTATCCAAACGGATAGGTCTGCTCGCCTTGATAATATTGATAGGTCCAGCCGGTTTTGCCGCCGATTCCGCGAATTTCATAATCCGTAATCTCCGGCAGCTGCTCATCTTTGGCGTACCAGGTGAACGGCAGCTTGGCGGTCGGATTGGCGACACCATACAACACCCGCGCCATTGCGTTGCCCTGCGCCTGTCCGTTGCAGCAAGTCCACAAAATGGCAGCAGCGCTGTCTTGAATCTCCTCCAGCTCCACCAGCCCGACGGTTTGCAGATACGCGATGGTGCGCGGATTCAAACCGGCAGCGGTATTGACCAGCGCGCTTTGATACGCGGGCAGCGCAATACTGGAGCGATCCGCTCCCTCGCCCGAGCCATTACCATCCAGACACACCACCACCGCGTCCGCCTCGCGGATCGCTTTTTGCTGCGATTCCGAAAAGGACACATCCTGCTTCACATCGTTAAACGCGATGTACAAATCTTTGACTTCGTATCCGCCCAGATCGCTGACGGCACAATCAAAATTCTGATAAATCTGCCATCCGCCGGTCTGCGCGGTTTTCACCGATGCCAACTGCATCCCGCTGGTGGAATCCATCGTCATGGTCACCGTGCCGGGGCGCACCGTCTTGTCACCCGCGAGCTCGAAGGTCACCGAGGTCAGTCCCTTGATGTTCACATTTTTGAACACCAGCGTCGCCCCCGGCACAATATCGCCCACATTGTTGGTGCCCTCCAACCGGCATTTTTTCAAATCCTGCGCCATCGTCGGTTTCAGCGTTACGGTCGTTCCGTCCGCCTTGTGCAGCAGAATATTTTTCAAATTACAGATATAGGTACCGCTCACGCTGCTGGTGGAGCCGCCCTCGATATAAGTGACATCGGCGCCCAGATTTTCCATGCCCTGAATCGGGGTGGTGGTGTTGGCGGCAGTGGGGGTGCCGGAATAGTCGCCCAACACCACCTGGTTCGCAATCTCGCCGATCATCACGATCTTTTTCTGCTGCGTCCGATCCAGCGGCAGCACCCCGTTGTTTTTCAGCAGCACGATCGCATCATCCGCCGAATCCTCCGCCAGCTGTTTGTGCGCCGCATTCTCCACCTGCCGGTCATACGCGTATTCCGCGCTGCGATACGGCACCATATCCGCCGGATCAAACTCGCCAGTGCGCATCCGCCCCGTGAAGGTACGGGTCAGCGCCACATCCAGCGTATCCTCGGACAAAATGCCCTGCTTGACCGCGTTCAGTGCATACGAGCTGTACACATTGCCGCAGTCCACATCACAGCCCGCCAGCAGGCAAAAATTCACCGCTTCCTCCGCTGTAACCGACCGATCCATGCCGTCCGGTTTCCATTTGTGGTCCGCATACACATTGCCGATCGCCCCGCAATCGGAGGTGATATACCCGTCAAACCCGAAGGTCCGTCGCAGCAGCGTATCCAGCAAATAGGTGTTAGCCGAACAGGGAATGCCGTTCACCGCGTTATATGCGCTCATCACCGATCCCACACGAGATTGCTGCACAATTCCTTTGAATGCGCGGGTATAATACTCCCGCAGCACTGTGTCCTCCATATCCGAGCTGGTGGAATTGCGCCCTTTTTCGCGGTTGTTGGCAGCATAGTGCTTGATGGTGGCGATGGTCTTATAATAGGTAGTATCATCGCCCTGCATACCATCCACAAATGCCGTACCGATTTGCGTGGTCAAAAACGGGTCCTCACCATACGATTCGTGGTTGCGGCCCCATCGCGGGTCGCGCGCCATGTTGATGGTCGGCGACCAATAGGACAACCCCTTCCCTTTGCCGTTGTTGTATCCGCGCGCCTCGTCCGAAATCGCCGTCGCGATCTGTTCGATCAACGGCGCATCCCAGCTGGCCGCCATGCTGATGGCATACGGAAACGAGGTCGCCTCGCCGGATCGCGCCACACCGTGCAGCGCCTCCGACCAGAAATTGTAGCCGGACACACCCAGCCGCCCGATCGCCGGCGAGGAGTTCGCCATATGACTGATCTTTTCCTCCAGCGTCATTCGCGACACCAAGTCGGCGGCGCGTTCCTCAAACGAATACCGTCCGGACGCATCCATATAAATCATCGGGTCAGCATCGGCGGCGGTGCTGTTCGGCACCCATACCGCTGCGGCGCCGCCCACCGCCAACACCATCGACAGCGCACCGGACAACGCTCGTGTTCTCCATCTCTTCATCTTGCAGCCTCCTCACAACCGCTTTATTTGGGGTTGTTTTCAACCATAGTATACAAAAATTTTCTTTCGGCTGTCTATTCATTATTTGCTATGCACCAACTGTTTTTTGCTTTTTTCTCTGTTCCAATAGATTTTTGAATCAGGTCATGCTATACTATAAGCAACCTTTAGCAAGGAGGGGGAACCGCCGTGAACCCGTTTTATGAAAACCGCAGCACCGAATATTATGCGTTCGACTGGGAAAAACCGTTTGCCTGGCCGCAGCATCTGCACCACCACATCGAGATCATCTATGTGGTTCACGGCGAAGCCGAGGTCACCATCGACCTCCAGCCCGATACTCTGCGCCAAGGCGATCTGCTGCTGGCGTTCCCCTATTGTGTCCACAGCTGTGCCATTCCGGACAATTGCCTCCCCGGCACCCATGTGCGCGGGATGCTGCTGGCGCTGTCGCTGACCGGCGATTTTGCCGAAACTCTTTTGAAAAGCCAGCCCCGCCACCCCATTATCCGCGCGGAAGAGTGCAGCGCGGAAATCACCTTTGCGTTGGAACATTTGCTGGATGAACAGGATCATTTTCGTCCGCAAATCGCCAAATCGTATAGCCAGCTGCTGCTGGCACTGCTGTGGCCACTGCTGGATGTGGTCACCGTCAACGAACGCTCCGCCGACGATGCCTATCGGGCGGTACGCTATGTGATCGAACACTATCGCGAACCGCTGCAAGCCCGCATGGTGTCGGAGGCGCTGGGCATCTCCCCCTCGCGGCTGGCGCGGCTGTTTTCCTCCCGACTGCACATCGGTTTCAACGAGTATCTGAACCAGCTGCGGGTGCAGGCTGCGCAGGATCTGCTGCGTTCCACCAGCGACCCCATCATTGATATTATGATGAAAACCGGTTTTGAAAATCAAAGCACCTTCAACCGGGTGTTCCACGATATGTTGGGAGTAAGCCCCCGCGAATATCGGCAAAAGCAACAGGAGCCAGTCGAACCCTCCTCCCCCGAAAACACGAAATGATATTGACAAACCGGATGGGAAAAGCTATAATGTACCCATTCCGTAACAATAAAAGGGAGTAGCTGCCAGCCTCGGCTGGAGCAGCGGCGTCAGTACGGCGATCGTTTTCGCCCGCCTCTGTTTGAAATAGCAAGACTTTTATTGCGGCTTGTGGGCTGCAATAAAAGTCTTTTTTTGCGTGCTTCTTCCGAAAAAATTTGTCGAAACAAAGGACGGTGGCCTTCGCATGAACTTTTTTCAAACCCTGTTCCAGTATGTGACCCAAACCACATGGCAGCAGGTGGTGATGTGGGCGATCGGCGCGGTGCTGATCTACCTCGCCATCAATAAGGATATGGAACCCGCGCTGCTGTTGCCCATGGGCTTTGGCGCGATCCTTGTCAACCTGCCGTTTTCCGGCGCGATCACCCAAGGGCTGCAGGAAGGCCCGCTCAGCGTGCTGTATGATGCGGGCATCGCCAACGAGCTGTTCCCGCTGCTGTTGTTCATCGGCATCGGCGCGATGATCGACTTCGGTCCGCTGCTCGCCAATCCCAAAATGATGTTGTTTGGTGCGGCGGCGCAGTTTGGTATCTTCGCCACGCTAAGCCTTGCTTCGCTGTTCTTTGATATGAAGGACGCCGCCTCCATCGCCATTATCGGTGCGGCGGACGGCCCCACCTCCATCTTTGTCGCCAACTTCTTCCACTCCAATTATACCGGCGCGATCATTGTGGCGGCGTATTCCTATATGGCGCTGGTGCCAATCATCCAGCCGCCGTTCATGAAGCTGCTTACAACTGAGAAAGAACGTAAGATCAAGATGGAACAGCTTCGTCCGGTATCCAAGCTGGAGAAGATCCTGTTCCCCATCGTTGTTACCATCGTTGTATGTCTGATCCTTCCCACCACAGCTCCTCTGGTAGGTATGCTGATGTTAGGTAACCTGTTCCGTGAGTCCGGCGTTGTTCGTCAGCTGACTGAGACAGCATCCAATGCTCTGATGTACATCGTAGTTATTCTGCTAGGTACTTCCGTAGGTGCTACCACCAGCGCAGAAGCATTCCTGAATGCAGATACCTTGAAGATCGTAGCTCTTGGTCTGATCGCATTCATGTTCGGTACCGCCGCAGGTGTTCTGTTTGGTAAACTGATGTGTGTATTTTCCGGTGGTAAGATCAATCCTTTGATCGGTTCCGCAGGTGTATCCGCAGTTCCTATGGCAGCACGTGTATCCCAGAAGGTTGGTGCAGAATCCGATCCTACCAACTTCCTGCTCATGCATGCTATGGGACCTAACGTAGCCGGTGTTATCGGTACTGCCGTAGCAGCCGGTACCTTCATGGCGATCTTCGGAGTATTTTAAAGCTAATTAAAAGAAAATTATATTATGGAGGATATTCGTAATGTCAGAAATTGAAAAGAAACCGATTAAGATTACGGAAACTGTTTTACGTGATGCACATCAGTCTCTGATCGCTACCAGAATGCCGACCGAATTCATGCTTCCTATCGTAGATAAGATGGATAAAGTTGGTTATCATTCCGTAGAGTGCTGGGGTGGAGCTACTTTCGATGCTTCCCTTCGTTTCCTGAAAGAAGACCCATGGGAAAGACTCCGTAAATTACGTGACGGTTTCAAAAACACAAAACTTCAGATGCTGTTCCGTGGACAGAATATCCTTGGATATCGTCCATACGCAGATTACGTAGTAGAATAC
>ERZ773139.3460-NODE-3460-length-14124-cov-4.178122_pt1 | contig 14124 bp, 2 predicted proteins | sample MGYA00580854_ERZ773139 | MGnify/ENA primary metagenome ERZ773139 (study PRJEB29015, sample SAMEA2737809) | human gut metagenome | biome: human gut; feature: human-associated habitat; material: faeces | place: China | collected 2012 ...
CGGTTGAAAGTCCTATTGTAGCTGACAACGAAACTGAAGGTGTTCTTGCTAAAAAGGCAGAAGAAGCTCATAAGAATATAGAAAAGATAGAATTAAATGAGATGTCATTTTCTGAAATAGAAAATCAACTACCAATTACGCAAGCGATATCCTATTTGGTTTCTAATTTAGCAACTAACAGTAATATATCTAATGTTGAAGATATATTATCTAAATTAGACGATATACAATCGACATATATAGATCAAAATCAAGATGAATTAACTCGTAAAACATTTACTGAATTAATTGATGAACTTAAAAAAGATCTCCCAGATAAAATTTCTAAAAATGTTTCTGAGGACGAAAACAGATCCAAAACAAATTATAATGCGCTATTATTGTCTGTAAATGAAGTATTTAATAAATTTATAAATCAAAATCTAGAAGATGATTTAACTCGAATACATCAAGAACAACAGATTAAAAGTAATGACCCAGTAATAGTCAGAAATACAAAAGGATTAATCGGAAATCCAATTACATCTGAACAACTTCAATATAATATTTTAAAAAGATTATCTAAACAAAAAAAGTATGCTAAATATAAAGATGTATTTGAATCTAAGCTAAGTCAATTAACAGAACAAGATAGAAAATTATTTGAAGTCGTTAGATCTGAAATAGATATAGAACCATATATTACTACTTTATTAAATGATATACAAGTAAAATCTGTTATTGGTAATTTAATAGGACAAACTGGATTGACAGAACAAATATCAGAAACCATTCAAGATCTTTCTGTTGCCGACGTTGTTGCTAAAAAAGTTGTAAATAACGAACAAACAACTGAAGATGCTAAAATAGATGTTCAAAATTCAGAAATGTCTGAAGATTCTAAAAAACAAGAATTACAAGACTTAGAGGAGTATCAAAAATATAAAGATTCTTTAATACAAGTAAACGATTTAGTAGATAGAATTAATGATGGATTAGATATTCCAAATGATGTTCCTAATCCAATATTAGCTAAAGCTATATTAAATTCTAATATTACTAATAAAGCAGAGTTAGCTTATAGGTTTTTTAAAGGAGATTTAGCTAAATACATATCTGATTTTTATAAGGGATTCAAAATAGATACCGGCAATAAAGTTCTATTAGATGAAATAAGAAAAGAAAAACAAAAAGATGCAGATATATATTTGGCAGATAAATTATTAAATCCCCAAAAACTATCTGATTCAGACATCTTGAATCTACTACAAGGAATTAAAAATCCTTTAATGTTAAACAACAAAGATGTACTAGCGTTTTTTAACGAAAATTTAACTAAAAATATTAGTAAATATAAAAAATCTTTTTTATCTTTGTATTTTAATATGCAGGAAGAAGTTCCTTCTGAAATAGTTAAAGAAATAGAATCGTTTATAAATGAATTAAACACAAATCAAATAACATCTTCAACTAACGAAGCTCAGGAATTACGTGATGAATTAGATTTTAAAGAACCTAATAACAAGCCAATAAATCAAGATCAAATATCTGATTTTAAAAATATAGGAGAACAAATAGAAATAGATGGATCTAAATATGGTTTTATTAGTAACGGAAGTGAAATTTTAATTTATGATTACAGTAATAGTAATATAATTCCAAACAATTCTTTTGAAGCCGGTGCTATTGTTTATTTAATGCCGTCTACCGCTATATCTGAAAGATCGGGTATATTTAATTTTATAGTAGATGCATTTGGAGAAAAGAAAGCAGTTGCGTTTGAAGAAACTGATAAAGGAATAAACTTATACTTTACAAATCCTTCTTCTATATCTAAAATAGAAAAAGAAACTAATGATATAGTTGAAGAGAATAATGACTTCAGTTTAGATACGCAATCTCCATATAAGAGATTTAAAAATCTTTTTGATAGTTATATACCAAAAATTAAAAGAAGCGCTGTAAATCCAATACAAACGAACTACAGGGTAAATTTAGGAGATGATTATACCGTATATCCAATACAAAAAGACCCAAATACTAGCGGATCCGTTGAAGTGCGGCTTGAGAATAATAAAACAAATCAGGTTGAAATATTAAGACCTGAAGATATTGCTCAGTATTTTGAAGATAATAATATAGATGTTTCTTCATTGATGAATCCAAAACAAGATGGATTAATAATAAGAGAATTTGAATTAGTCCCATCTATAAATGCGTATTCAAATCCTGAAATAGAGGTGCCTTCAGATGACTTTAATATAGAAGATTTACCAGCTGATACAAGAAGTTATTATGAAGAAATATTTAGTTTCTGGAGTAATATTTTAAATAAAGGTATTAATAGGGGAAATTTTCAAGTTGGATATTACGAAGAGGTTTATGATAGTAAAGATAGAAATATTAAAGAATTAGCTGATTTAATTAATGATAATGATATCGTTTCTATTGATAAATTCAGTGAATATTTAGAAATGTTTTTATCAGATGGAGATAAGGATGCTAAATTAAAAGCATTAATGGAGTTTCCATTTAATATTACTTATACAGATGGTAAAATATCATCAACTGTAAGAGTACAAAACTCTTATGAAGTTATAGATGGTAAAAACATTGAAAGAATTAATATTAGAAAAGAATTAATTAAAGCTCTTTGGTATAAGAAGAATATAGATCCTAATTTTGAAATAGATGTAAATCCAATAAGCTTTAGTACTCAAAGAGTAAAGTCTAAAAACGTTACAAGCCCTAAGACTAAAATATCAGATGTTTCTAAGTCACTATTAGATAAAAGTACTACTTCTATTATTACATATGATAAAAATAGTGAAACTGGATATTCTGAATATTCTCCATCTACAAATGAAACTATTCCTTTTTCTGGATTTAAAAACAATCAATATTTTACAACAGGACATGTATTTTTAAACTTCAATATTGAGAATCAAAAACACAGCATAGAAGTTCAAGGTAGAAAACTAACTGAAAAAGAAGCTGTATTATCTTTAATTTCTTTATTAAAGAATGAAGATATATTAAAATTATATGAAGCATCTAAAAACAAACCTATTAAAGTTCATGGTATAGAAATAACTAGAAGTGATATAGATTCGTTTAATGAATCATTAAAAGATAAGTCTATTGTTTTAGATGTTGATTATACAGATTTTTATGATAGTATTCAAGATAAGTCTAGAGCATTATTAAGAGAAACTAAATTTGGAGATATTTCTGTTTTATCCAATAGTGTAAAAAGAATGACTGAACAAGAACGAAAACGTAGAAGTATTGGTTCTGGTCAGTTTGTGCCTATTGAAATAGAATATACTGATAAAGGAATAAATTTATCTTATCTACCAGAAGGAGAAAACCAAAGTCCTATAATAATAAAGAATGTACAAAGTAATCCAAAAGCACTATTAACAAATAAGAGATTATTTGATATATTAGTCGCTTCTCATATTAAAGTTCCTTTAGATTTAAAATATATATTAGAACATCCGGATGATTATTCATTAGATAATCTTTCTTATCCTGATATGAATCAAAAAGGTAAAAGAATGTTATTTTCTATACAAGTAGATTTTACATATTCTTTTGACATCATAGAGAAAGAGAAAACTAATAGTAAAAATAAAATAAAAACATCTAAACAACAGAACGGCGATCCAACAATTAAAGCGCCTACTGTTGTAGAAACTAAATCTATAGAACAAACAAATATAGAAGAAGAGCAAAAAGAAGTATCATGTCCTAGTCAATTAGGAGGTGTGTCTCATCAATCAAAGTCTAAAAGTACAAATATTAGCGAAACTAGACAAGCACGTAGAAATAAATTAAAGAATTTAAACATTAGAAAATGAGTAATTGTATAGTATTAAAAAAAGGAGGGGCGTCCATAGCGGCCAATCAGATTAAGGCTGAGGTATCAAGAATATTGGGAGATTCTGATACTAACGGAGATCTTTCGTTAGACGTAGCAATCAAAATACTATCTGATTTTAATATCATAGCTAAAACAAATAGTGAAGCTATACTTTCAGTTGAAGATCTTTTATCTACAGTAGAAGAAAATGTTCAAGAAAATAAAAATGAAGTGCCAGACGTATCATCAGATGCGTCTGTCGCTTCTGTTTTTATAGACTCTAATGATAGCTTTATTACTGTTAGAATTGGAAGTATGACAAAAGAATATTCTAAAGTTGATTATATGATCCCAACTTATAGAATGAATAGCTATTTGGATAGAGCTAAAGATATTTATTTCCAATTAAGATATGAACATAATAAATCTCCATTTGAATCATTAGAAAATGCTTTAATTCAGCTAAGTTCTGACATTGAAGATCAAATATCTATTTATTATTTAAATAAAAACATCAATAAAACATCTTCTAGAAATGAAATAGATTTAAATGAAGAAATAGTATTTGGATATAATAATGAATTATTTTATAGTATTCAAGAAGCACTCGATAAATATAGTGATAAATATTTAAATGAAATATTAAAAAAAGCATTAACCCAAAATTTATCTTCAGATTTTGCTAGAAAAATATTTGAGACAAATAATAATAGTATAAATTTAGAAGAAATTAAAAAAGAAATATTATCTTCATTTTATATATTAGAAGAAAATTCTTTATTAAATATAGAAAAAGATTTAGAAGTAATAAATGAAGCCTTAGATTCTAAAGATTTATCACTACTTACTAAATTAGCTAAGACAATTAATAATACCGGAATAGAATCTATTAATGCTTCTTATTTAAATGAAGAAATAAGAAATAAAATTTTAAAAGAAAAACAAAACCAATTAGAATCAGAAGAATCAGAATCTGTGTTTCAAGCAGATGATGAAAATGTAAAAGAATATATTCAAGAGCAAGATATTGCTTTTAACAAACAGTCTCTTAGTGCTGAATTAGTTGCTTTTTGGAATTCATTTGATGAATTAAAAAAGATAGAAACAACTGAGGAAGACATTCAAAATGATATAACAAATCTAGAAGATGCTTTTGAAATAGAAAACGCTGAAGGAAAGAAGTTTGATAGAACAAGAGGTGAAGAAAAACCAAGAATAGACCCATTTATAGCAGCTAGATTAGCTTCTATTGCAAAAAAGACATTTGATATTAAGGATGGTAAAATAATATCTTATGATGCAGTAAATCCAGAAACAGGATTTAAAATGTATGCAGACATGCAGAATCTACTAAGAATTATTATAGAAGATTTTGCTCAAGTAAAAACATATTCTGATGTTTCTGGCGAAAGAGGAAATACAGACGTATACGAAAAATTAAAAGATAGAATTGCCGAGTTAGCAAAAATAGATCCAACATTTAATAATATTTTAGATATGTTAAATGAATTTGGAAATGATAAAATTGCTAAAAGTAAATTTGTAACATCTTTATATCTAGAAAATATTAATTATATAGATATTTATAAAGACACCACATCGTTTGAAGACGGCGATTCTAGCATTGATGTTGTAGAAACAAATAAATACAATAGAATCAAAACTATTTTTGGCAAGAAACTAGCGAATATATTCAGATCTAGATTTGTTTCTTCTAATAAAGAATTAAAATTAAAAACAATTAATTCTTATAGAGAAAGATTAGATAAAATAGCCACTGAATTAACTGGAACAGTTGAGGATGTTTATAAAGTATCTCAAGTATTAAATATTATAATGGATACTGAAATAACTCCTATTTCTATATACAATGTTATTAATGAAAATCTAAAAGGTAAATCTGTTATTAGTAATGAACATAATACAGACGTTGTAAGATATCTAAGAGAAATACTTGGGCAATTTACAACAATGTTCTTTAATAATCAAGCTTATGTAACAGAAATATCTGATTTTGGTCCTGGTATTTTTAGTGTTATAATGAATAAATATCTAAAAGTATCTAGAGAACAATCAGATAATATGTTAATTGGACCAAATGGTAAGGTTTATTCTAAGGCTAACGCATCATATTCTGAAAGATTCTTAGATCAATTAATTAATAAACCATCTAATGCTCAGAAGAAGTATTTAGGGCTTATATCTGGCATTAGAGAATCAGGAAAGTTTCTTTGGGCTAAATCATATGCAGCTATTAGTAGATTAAATAAAATTGCACGAGATGCTAAAGCTAGAACAATAAAAACCATTACTGTTTTACAAGATAAAGTTAAAAATGATAGCGGTACAGAAGATTATAAAACTCGTAAAAATAGAACGGGATCTGAATTCGCAACAAACCAATTATCTTTAACATTAAACTATTTAAAAGACGGTAGAAATTTTGCTACATATCCAAATGCTGCTGATAAATCTGTAAACAATGTAAGTTTAGGAGAAGAAAACACATTGTTAGACGATAATGGAGGCGATTCTTTTATTGTTGAATTAAATGATGCTATTAAATTAATTAAAGAAGGAAAGACGGTAGATTTAAGGAATACCAACTTTTTTAAGAGAATATTAAATTATGCTGAAGCTGAAGTCTTAAGATTTATTGGCGCTTATGAAAAATTGAATGATCCTAATGAAACAACAAATAATGTTATGGGCAAGGCTACTTCAAAACAATATCCTTATATTGTAGGAGATAAAATTGTCTATTTAACTAAAAAAGAAGGGGCTTCATTAGGGTTGGAACAATCAACAGAGCCGGCTAGATTAAAAGGATTTGTAAAAGTAATTGGTAAAAAGGGTGATATTATAATTAAAACTAATACTTTACAAGAAGCTATAGATCTTGGATTGACAGATATAAAATTTCTAGGTAATGCATTTTCTAATTTCTTTTATAATACAACCGCGTTAGAAGATCCTGACTTATTTGAAAAAGATAAAGATCATGGATATTATAAACCTAAAGATTATGATAATATCACATCTTATTTAAATAGATTTAGATCTAGTAAATTTGTTCAAGATAGATTAAATAGAGAACTAAATTCTGAACTTAGGCAAATAGAAGAATATTTAGTTCCTAATAAAACTATTAAAACTTCTAATGAAATATTAAAAAAATTATCTAAAATCACAAAAGAAAAAAATCAAAATCAACTAAGAAGAATATATATGGTAGCAGCATCAATGAAATATAAATTAGATCAAATAGAAAGATCTTATTTATATGGAGGTGGTGTTGAATATTATAAAAACACAAATAAAGATGATGCAATTCTTTCTAGAGAACAAAATCAAGGAGCTAATGTGTCTGTAGATTATTTTAAACGAATATATGCATTATCATCTTCTGGCATAAGACCATATTTTCCAAATGGAGAAAGCTCTAAAATAAAAGTATTAATAGTTAATGATGTTGTCTATCAATCTGAAATGGCAAAAGATACAGATGCAACAGATGGTGGCGGATATATTCATTATTTAGAAGCTATTAAATTTAGAGAAAGGATAGGAAAGCTTACAAAGAGAGAAAAAGATATTATAAAAAGATTAAGAAAAGGAGAAGAAGTTAGTGATAATGAAATGAAATTCTTATTTCAACCAATTAAGCCATTCTTCTTTAATCTTGAAACGAGTGGTCCTTTGTTAATGAAAAACGCTTGGACTATTTTAACTCCTTGGCTTGGTAAGAATACTAGTCTTCCTGTATTAACTAAATTGTATAATACAATGGAGAATACAGGAATTAGAATGATATTACCATCGTCTAATATTAAAGTTGGTATTCATGATGCAATAGATATCTCTAATGATTTCAGTGGAAACAAATATGATATAATTGATTTCTTAGATCCTGAAAATTCTATATACAGAGAACAATTGTTAGAAGCTTCTTTTGATGTTGATGGTGGATTCTTTATAGAACATACTGCAACACCAGAACACGGGGTTCATGAGATGGATTTACCGCGTGGTATTGTTGAAAATATGATGACAATACTTGAACCTGGTACAACAGTAAATATGTATGATAGAAAAACAAGATCGTATAAATCAGTTGATGCTTTAACTGTTAAAAATAATCTTACAACAGCAATAGAACAGCTAAGAGATCTTCAAGTTAAAAAGATATATAATGAACTTGGATTAGTTGTTAATGAGAATGGAGAAGTAATTGCAAAAGAAAACTTTGCTGAAAAACAAAGAGAATTTGCTAAGAAATATCTTATTGATGAAAACACAACACAAGATATTATAGATGCAATTGAAAGCGGAACGCCATTAATGTCTATTATTCCATTACAGAATATAATATTAAACAAGTTGTCTTCTACTGCAAGAAAAGCTGTTAATACAGTTCAGATGTTAGGCGGACAATTAATACAATCTCCTCAATGGGGATTCTTGGCACCAAATAATATAGCTGCTCAATTTGGAGATTTAGTAGGAGAAACTTCTAATGGTCAATATTATTTCAAAAAAGGTAATGAATCTCAATTAGAAGAAAAAGGCGTTAAATTCTTTAAAAATGGATTTAATGGAGTTCAAAAAAAATCATATGAAATACGAAATAAAAATGGTAAACAAATAGTAACGCCATTTGAATGTTTATGTTCTACTAATTATGTTAGAAATCAAATACCAGAACTAGCGAATGCAACAGATGAAACAATAATGGCTATGATGGAGAATAAACCAGAACTAAGAAGAGTCTTAGCTTCTCGTATTCCAAACCAAGCTGTTGCATCTAATAACGTAATGGAAATAGTTGGTATATTACCTCAATCTATGGGAGATGCAATAATCTCTTACTTAGACATGACTAGACTTACAGGTTCTGACTTCGATAGACGATCTATGTCGAAGTAAAATAGGGTGAATTGCTGGAAGTCCCTTAGAGTCGTTTTAACTACAAAGTAATTTGAAAAGATAAGCTTGAACGTTTAAAAATAAAACGAATTGGGTAATCAGCAGCCAAGCATTAATTTAAATGATTAATGAAGGTTCAACGACTACGTATTGAAACTATTAATAGAATATAATATACGAAATAGCGCCCTACATGATAACTCATGAAGATATAGTCTACTCCAATATGAAAATATTGGTATTTACGATAGATAAACTCTACACAATATTCCCCTATGTTAAATTAAAAAATGGAGAATTACAATTAATTACTCCTAGATTCGGAGAGAAAGCAACTCAAAAACAATTATCTAACTATATTCTACAAACATTCATTCAATTAGGAATGGATGAAAGAATTAGGGAAGAATATTTTAAAAGAAGTATTGATACATCTATAAAAGAAGATATCATTTTTAACGGCTTTAAAGAGGCTCCTAAGAATCTTTCTGAATATACCAAAGGAGATGTTCAATTCTTACCAACTATGCTTCAAATGCCAAATGAAGCAGTATATAAAGAACCTATTTATTCTTCTAGGAATAGTGAATTTAATATGTTTACTCTTCTTCATCAAATTGAAGTTGAAGAATCTGCAATGCAAGCTAAAGAATTATTAGGCAGATTAGTTGTAATGCGTAAATCTCTTATGTCAATGGTTCACGAATCTATAGCTTACAAAGGCAATGTTCCATTTGCTGAGAAGTTTGGTGAGAATGAAAAATTTACTAAATTAGCTTATAGAAAAAGTCTTGATATCCTTGGTAAAGCATTTGAGCTGGCAGTTATATTGTCTGAAGAAACAAACTTAACTGCTGACAATATGAAATCGATGATATTGCCTAAAATAAATATTAATCTTAATACTGTAAATATTTGGACTGCATCATTAGCTCATACGCTAAATCCTGAGTTAGTGTGTTGCTTATTTACACAAAAAGCAATGCAGTATTATTCTCAAGAGAAATCTAATTTAGTAGCGGCTGGAAATGTAGTAGAGGCTGGTGATGTTGCATTACAAGATCTTGTCAAAAAGAGAATATTTAAAGAAACTATTTCAGAAGAACAATTTAATAAACAAGGTGGAAAAGAATTAGTAAAACAATACTCTGAACAATTATTATCTAATAGTACATATTTGCCATTAAAAGCAGTTTCTATTCAAAGAAATAAATATGAATCTTTAAAAATTAAAGGAGAAATAAATACAAAGGAATTTAGAGATCTTGATAAATACTTTAAATCACTTGAATATGTTGCTCTGCAATTAGCTGTTTTAGAAAATATCGTCAAATTAGATATAATAGGAGATGTTGATTCTAAGTTTATTTTAGGAACTAAAACGAATATAACAAACAAAGAACCGTATTCATTAATTACTAGTATATTGAATTACAACTCGTTTATAAACATTTATAACGAAGATTCTCAAATATACAAACCAGAAGATTATTTCTTTACAGAAGATGGATCTGCTAAATTTGAAGCCATATTTTCATTGTATGCACAAAGAGATATATTAAATGTATTTAAATCTTTTTATCCTGAATTTGAAACAGAAATGGTTCAAATTTTGTCAGAACAGTATAGAAAAATAACTGGGCATAATATTAATAATAGTAAGGAAATAAAAGCTATTTATGATATAATAAAACTACATACTTTAATGACTGGATTTGGATTAAAAACTGGAAGTGATTTTAGTTTTTATATTAAACAGTCAATGAGTAATCAAAATACAATTTTCGATGATCATTTAAAAGTATTAGAATTATTTAGACAACATCAAATATCTAATCCTATTATTTCAAATATAGCTCTTAATGGTTATGGTGCAAAATGGAAAACTAATGAAAAAGGATATAAACAAAAATCACATCCTACAATTTATAGATTTGAATTATTATCTTCTAGAGCCGATAAAATAAGTAAAGATGAATTAGTTCAAGGGATGAGGCAATTGATATTCTTTAAAAATAGTAATATGACTAAAGAAGAAAATCAATTAATTCGTAAATTTGGTAAAGATTTAGCTATTCAAGCTTTACTTACATCTAATGGTAAATTCTCTCCATTTTCATTAAAAGAATATATTCCAATGGATTTCTATAAAACTATTGGGTATACAGAGAAATTAGATAAAATATTCTCATCTGCTGTTAATGTAGATATGCAAAGCGCAATTGTTGCTTCTATTAAAAATGGAGATGTAAAAGTTCCATTCTTTTCAAAAGAAAACTTTGCTCAAGGAATTGAAGTTGCTCCAGAAATTAATGGAAAGAAAATGGCTAATGTAATTAAGGTTTCTGATTTCGTGGTTTCTAGTAATAATGCGGCTAAGTTTGATTTAACTTATTATGAAGGGGTTTATTCTTCTTTAACATCTGTTTCAAAATATATTAAAACTAATATAAGTGGATCTACAAAATTATATGAATTAATTGGATTTAAGAAATATGTAGATTCTGAAGGTAAACCAAGGTTGTCATTCTACTATATTAAATCGGATACACAAGGCATAAAAGATGGAGCATTTGATTTTACAGAATATAATTACGAAGATACATCTATATTTAGAGAAAATCAAGTGAATTATGATATACCAGATATAGGAAAAACAAAAGATGAAATCAAACAATATGTAATTGATAATATTGACGGAATTCAAAATGAAGTTAATATGAGGCAAAAAGATATTGTAGACATGAATGAAATCATAGATATTTTAAGAGATATTAGAACTAAAGATATTATAACAGAAGAAAACGCTGTTGAAACTTATAAAGATAATTGTAATTAATAAATAATATGAGTGCAAAATATTGTGCAGTAAACACTACTAAATGGAAAGAATTAGCAAGTCAAGCATCTGAAGATGTAGTAATAACAAGATATGCTATAACTGGTCAACAAGATTTAGAGTCTGTTTACGCGCCAGTAGATACTATATATGATTCTGTTTTAACTGATGGTAAGATTGATGTGACAAAACTTAATGGATATAACGTTATGCATCAAACATCTCATTTTAAAATGGAAATAACAAATGCAAAAGGAGAAACTAGAGAGGTATTGGTAATCAATCCAATACCCTCTTCTTTTGCTTCTATTGGTGGAAATAACATAACAAAAGAAAAAATAGATAATAATCCATATATAACCGTTAGAAAAGGATCTGAATCAGGAAGAGAATATTATTACGCCTCTTTTGCTGGATATACAACATTACAGAATTTAAATGATTCTTTAAGAAGAGACGGATTAGCAACAGAAGGCTCTGTGTTTAATAGCGATATTGTTCTTGATGAAAATATTATAAAAGAAAAAGCTAATTCATTAGAAACTAAAGTTAAGTTTTTTAGTGAAAGATTTGATGATGCAGTTGTTAAGGATATTGATATTGAAAATGTATCTCAAGTTACTGGTAAAGATAAAAAGAGATTAGAATATCTTTTTGGAGCTTCTGTTTCTAAACTGATTGACTTAAAGGCAAAATATCGTCAAGACATCGCTAAATTTAATTCTTTATATAATAAAGTTCAAGACCCTTCTAAAAGACAATATTATTTAGATAGAGTTAATGAGCTTGAAGGAGACATTACTGATATAGACTCTTTAATTAATCAACTTACAGAACAAAAAGTATATGAATTGTCTGATAGATTAAGAGCGTTTAGTAGTGCAATAGAATTGTCTGAAAGTAAAGTGGGGACTATTGTTAATCAAATTAAGCGTAGTTCTAAAAGGCTTAAAGAAAAATTAGGACATAAAAATGGCGGTATAATTAAAGCTATTGATTATGTTAGAAACAATGAATCAGGCCTTATTCCAGCTGAACAATTATCTATACTGTCTAAACAACAGCATTTGCTTTCTTTATATACTAATCTAAATGAAATAAAAGAATCTATTTCTATTTTAAGAAACAACATATCAGAGCAATTAAATAAATACGAGGATAATAAAGAAGCTATAGTTTATTTAAATTCTTTAGATTCTCTATTAAATGATATGTTAGTTAAAATAGAAAATGTAGAAAAAAATAAAAAAGGAGTTGATTCTGAGCTTGACCATATGATTAGAGAGACTACAATTGCATTATTAGCAAGCAATAATGCTGAAGCTCAAGCCAGATGGCAAAGTTTAGTATTTGATAAATTAAAGAAAGAGGCCGAAGATCAATATCATAAAGATATAGAAACTATGTCTGAGAAAAAAGCTAAAGACAAATATAATAAATCAATTGAAAAACATGCTTTATGGAAAAAAGCTATTGATGAAGCCGCAAAAGATACCCCTGAAAAAATAGAATATATATTTAAAAAATCAGAACAAGAAGTAACTGAAGTTGATGATATTTCTCAAGTTCATGCGTTCTTATCTCAACAAGGAAGAATAAGTGATACTGCTTCACAAATGGTATTTAATTTATTGGCCATGACTGAACAAAAAACCAGAACCCAGTATATGGAAGACATGAATAAAAAAGGAGGTTTATTAGATCTTCAAAAGGCATTTGATGAAGCCGGTTTAGGATTGTCTAACTTTAAAGATATCATAGCTGAAAGAAAGTATTTAGATGGAGAAGGTAATGAAAGAACAATATATGTAATTAAGCCTATTTTTAAAGAAGAAACCACAAATAAATATAACGAACTAAGAGATAGATTAAAGATTCTAAAAACTGAATTAGATGAACTTTATGAAAAAGATCCTTTAATTCAAGATATAGAAGCTCAAATTTATGCTCAAGAAGGAATAATTTCAGTTACAAGAAATCTTATTAATAAAGTTGATACAGTAGAAGAAAGAACTGAATATAAGAAAAAATATGATGTTGCACAGCAAGAACTCAATCTATTAAAACAAAAATTACAAGAAGCAAAAGATAAAATAAACTCAAAAAGTGATTTATATAAAGAAGTTTCAAAATTAGAAAAAGAATTAAATAATTATAAAAAATTATTAATAGAAGCCGCTGATGCTATAGAAGAATATTACAATAAAGGAAAATCTAATTTAATAGAAAAATATAAAGACCTTTTAGACTTAGATATTGTAGGCGATTACAAACGATTTAAGGCTGTTTATATGATCTCTAAAGGATTATTTGATATGGAGCAAAGACTTCCATATTCGTTACAAAATCTATCTCACAAATCAAAAATATATAAAGTTACAACACAAGATCAACAAACAGGAGTATCTAAAATAATCCGTATTAAAGATGATGCTATAGTTAACTTTCTTATGGATGAAGTGGTTTTGCCTAAGATAGAAGCTTCTAAATTAGAAATATTAAAAAATAGAGGGGC
>ERZ773139.3463-NODE-3463-length-14121-cov-2.897412_pt1 | contig 14121 bp, 7 predicted proteins | sample MGYA00580854_ERZ773139 | MGnify/ENA primary metagenome ERZ773139 (study PRJEB29015, sample SAMEA2737809) | human gut metagenome | biome: human gut; feature: human-associated habitat; material: faeces | place: China | collected 2012 ...
GGTCTCTTATTTTTACGTTTCTCAGGTGGGCAAAATAAATCCTGTCGCCGACCTCTCTTATCATCGCCGGCAAATCGTTATCCGTACTCGCTCCGAGAGAGCCTGTGCAGAACGTCAGTCCGTTATACGGCGAATCAACAAGATTAAGAAAACGTCTTATATCATCAATATTTTTTATAATTCTCGGCAACCCGAAAATATCCCACGGCGGATCATCGGGGTGAATTGCCATTTTAACATCACATTCCTCGCAAACGGGAATGATTTCTTCGAGGAAATGCCTGAGATTTCTCCACATATCCTCATGCGTGATGTTTTTATATTTTCGGAACAGCTCCTTGATCTCGCCCATGCGCTCCGTTTCCCAGCCCGGCATCGCATAGCCGTTGGAGTTACTGTCGATCTCCCTGAACATATCCTCGGGGCTTTTGCCCTCAACCTGCTTTCCGTCATAGCAAAGGCAGGTTGCGCCGTTGCCCATATCCATTGCAAGATCGGTTCTTGTCCAGTCAAAAACAGGCATGAAATTGTAGCAAATCACCTTCACTCCCGCCTTGGAAAGATTTCGGATACACTCCTTGTAGTTTTCGATGTATTTATCGGCATCGCCGTCACCGAGCTTTATGCTCTCATGCACATTGACGCTCTCAATACATTCCATTGTAAGCCCTGCCGCTTCGATCTCTTTTTTCATATCAAGAATCATGTCAAGCGGCCAAACCTCTCCTGCCGGCAAGGTGTGCAAAGCAGGAACAACGCCTGCCACGCCGGGCACCTGTCTTATCTGCTCAAGCGAAACGGTGTCCTTACCGTCGCCGAACCATCGCATTGTCATCTGCATAAGATCACCTCTTTCCGAGAATAACTTCTTCTCCGCTTTCAGAGGACTCATAAATAGCCGCAAGCTCCTCGACGGACTTGCCGCCCTCATGGGAATCTATCGGAAATCTGCTGTCCGAGGCAATACAATCGTAAAAGTCGTGTATAAGAGCCTCATGGCCGCCGCCCCAGTAATCCTTACCTCTTGCGATATCGCTTTCGGTGCCGAGAAGCTCAATTTCTCCGTCGTTATAAATAACGCAGGCATTGTCGCCCTCGACCCTGAGCGTCGCTCTCTCGCAGAAAATATCAATTATAGGCTTTGCGTTAAGGCTGAAGGCCGTCGTTGCATCATAAAGACCTATTGCTCCGTTTGCAAAAACAAACCTTGCGTGAGCAGTTTCCTCAACCTCGATTTTATCCTTCAAATGGTCGTTGGCAACATGTCCCGTAACGCTGACAACATCGCTTCCGACAAGATATCGAAGCAGATCCTGCGTGTGGATTCCCTGATTTATGACAACACCGCCGCCCTCTTTTCTGAGCGTTCCGTGCCAATCATCGGAATAATAATCCTCGTTCCTGCACCACTGGACAACCGCCCTTGCGCCCTTAATTGTGCCGTATTTCCCTGTTTCAAGAGTATTTTTTATCGCTCTTACAGACGAATTGTAGCGGTTCTGGAAGCAAACGCCGTATTCATGCGTGCTCATGAGCTGAGCCATGCGGATTTTCGCAAGCTCCTCCCTGTTCATGGCGCACGGCTTCTCGCAAAGGACGTGGATATCCCTTGAAAGAGCCTCGACCGACATTTCAACATGAAGATAATGCGGAGTGCAGATATGCACGGCGTCAGGGTGATCCTCATCAAGCATTTTTATATAATCATAGTATGCCTTGCAACCGTATTTTTCGGCAGCCTTGTCTGCTTTTTCCTCAACGATATCGGCAACCGACGAAATCTCGATTCCCTCCATGGAATTCAGTATCTCCAAATGAACCTGCGCAATGTTGCCGCAGCCTATAACAGAAACCCTCATAAAACACCTCAGTATGTATCGCTCATATCGTCGGCAACCTGCTCGACAACGTTTGTTTTTGCTTTGGAGTTCTTAACGTGCTCCATGAGCAAATCGTAATATTTATCCTCGTCAAAAGGAATGGAAACCGTTTCATTCGTCCAGCTTGAAAGATGAGCGGCATTGGAAATCGTAAGTCCGTTAATGCCCTCCTTGCCGTCGGCGACAAGCGGAGTTCCGTGAAGAATCTTTCCTGCAAACGCATTGAGAACACCGGGATGCTGCTCGTTCTTTCCGTCGGTCTGGACATCAACAGTATGAGTTCCGATCCTTACAAAGCCGTCCTTGGCATTTTGTATATTGTGTGTCAGACCTTCCTCAAGCTCGATAAGCGTGATTTTCTCAGCCTTCTCGCATATAATTTTAGCCTTATCAAGCGTAATTTCAAATCTGTTTGTACCCGGGTAATCTCCCGTCGTGGTGATGAAAACGCCCGTTGCTCCGTTCGGATACTCGGCATAAATCGTAACGTCGTCCTCAACCTCGATATCATGCCACTTGCCCTCGTTGCAGAATGCACGGATTTTTGAGGGCATTCCGCAGATCCACTGCCACAAGTCAAGCTGGTGCGGACACTGGTTAAGGAGAACACCGCCGCCCTCGCCTGCCCATGTTGCGCGCCATCCGCCCGAATTATAATATGCCTGGGTGCGGTACCAGTCGGTGATTATCCAGTTTACACGACGAATTTCACCGTATTTTCCGCTGTCAACAATTTCTTTCATCTTTCTGAAAACGCAGTTTGTACGCTGATTGAACATCATTGCGAAAACCTTGTCGCTCTTAGCGGCAAACTCGTTCATCTCGCGAACCTGCTTTGTATAAACGCCTGCCGGCTTCTCTGATACAACGTGCAGTCCGTTTTTGAGAGCCTCAATAACATAAGGCGGATGGAAATAGTGAGGAACAGCGATTATAACAGCGTCACATTCACCGCTTTTAAAAAGCTCCTCGGCAGTTGAATATCTCTTAGCCCAGGGAACATTTTTCTTCGCCCATTCAAGTCTCTCGGGGTTAATATCGGCAACTGCCGTAACTCTCATCTCGCTCATTTCGCCGTCAAGGAAATTGCGGATATGGCTCGATCCCATATTACCTACACCGACAATACCCGTGCGAATAGGCTGAGCTTTTTCAACAAGCCTGTGCATGGCATCTGCGGCAGCCTTGAAGGATTCTTTATATGAAGCATAGGTATGCTTGTCCATACCCTTCTTGGTTTCGTCATCGTTTTCAAGCGAGTCAAAGCCTTCAAACACTTTGAGGTGAGGCTCAAGCGAAAGGATAATTCTTTCCCACTTGAATGAGAGCTTTCCGATTATCTTTTCAACCTCTCCGGCAGGGACAACCTGACCGTCGGAATACATTGCGTCCTTGACGTGCATATATTCGATATAATCCTCAAGAAGTTCATAAGCCTTGAGAGTATCGACGCCGCACTGAACAAAGTTAGCCGGGTCAAAAACAGCTCTTAATTTACCGCCGCAGGCTTCAAGAACCTCAAGGCAGCGCTCTGCCGTGTCGCCGTATATTCCTTTTTCGTTTTCATGGCAGCACATTATACCGTTTTCATCTGCATAGTCAACCATTGCCTTAACTCTGCGGAACACTTCTTCCTTATAATCATCATAGCTGTCCTCTTTGTCAAAGAAGAAGCTGAAAATTCTGATATATTTAGCCTCAAGGATTTTTGCAACTTCAACCGTATTCTTAAATGCTTCAAAATGCGGTTTAAAATCGTCCTTGATATTGATTTTGCCGTAAGCCGAGCCAATCGAGGCAACCTTCATGCCCTCATCGTCAATTGTTTTTTTGATCTCTTTGGCCTGATCAACAGTCATATTGTTGATGTTAAGCTCCTTGCCGAAACCGCGAAGCTCCATTTCGGAAATGCCGTTCTCCTTGCATGCTGCAATTTGACCTTTTACCGTACTTTCACCGGATTCGTCGCTGAAAGCGGAAAAAATAAAATGTGCCATTGATTATCCTCCTTATGCTGACTTTGCGTAAACATAATTTTACAGAATGATTATATCACACAAAAAATAAAAAATAAAGATATAAATACAGTAATTACCGATTATTTTGAACAATAGCAAATTATTTTTCGTTTCATATAATATAACGGAAGCAAAAGCTTCCAAAAAAACAAAGGAGGTCTTGCAATGGCTCTTTTCACAAACCAAGCGACCTTGACCTATAACGATAACGTTATCAATTCCAACATCGTTACAGGCGAGATCGTTCAGGTTCTTACAGTCACAAAAAATGCACTTTCAAACACCTATGAAAGAGACAAAGCCATAACCTATATCATCAACATCGTCAACTCAAGCGATACGGAATTCACCGGTCTGACCGTAACCGATAATCTCGGAGCATACGCCTTTAACACAACGACACTCGTTCCGCTGACCTATGTTGCCGGCAGTGTGCGTTATTTCATCAAAGGCGATCTTCAGCCACAGCCGACAGTTACGGCTGCTTCACCGCTGACAATAACGGGAATCACGGTTCCTGCCAACGGTAACGCAACTGTTGTTTACTCGGCAACGGTGAATGAATTTGCGCCTCTTGACGGCGAAGCACGTATCACAAACACCGTCAGCGTAAACGGCGGAGGACTCTCCTCACCCGTCACGGCAGAGGAAACCGTTACGCTTGAAGCAGGTCCGCTTCTCTCTATCACAAAGGCAGTTTGCCCGCTTTCCGTTCCCGAAAACGGAACTCTGACTTACACCTTTGTTATCAGAAACAACGGCTTCAACGAAGCAACAGCGGCAGATAACCTTGTTATCCGCGATACCTTTGACCCGATTCTCAATATAACAGGCGTAACTCTTGGCGGAACAGCCCTCACGCCGACAACGGATTACACTTATAACGCCGAAACGGGCGAATTTGCTACAGTTGCCGGTGCAGTTACCGTTCCGGCGGCAACCTATGTTCGCGACGCAGTGACCGGCGCCTACAATGTGACTCCGGGTGCAACGGTTCTCACGGTTACGGGTACAATTTAACCTCTCGCAAAGAAAAAAGGCACGGTTTTCCGTGCCTTGAGCGATGAAGAAGAATGATAAACCTGCAAAATAACACGGCGGAAAACGGGATTAACCGATTTCCGCCGTGATTTAATTTACTTCAGGAATTGAGCAATACTTTAGCTTGCCTTACCTGTCTGCTGGTTGATGACCGAGACCTTGTAAATTACGTTGTTGAGCATTCTTACGTCAACAAAGTTTACATATCTGTCACCGTTTACGTTTGCGGCAAGCTTCTGAACTGCCGTGAACGTTGCTCCCTTGTTCAGGTAGCTGAGAAGGATCGAGGAGTCAAGCATTGTGATCATTCCGTCGCCGTTGATGTCGCCGTAGATGAGTATTACATACTCGCCGATTACGGAGTTATCAAGCGTTGATTTTACCGTGATCTTTGTGCCTGTTCCGACTGTTCTGCCCATTACCTTCTTAATCGATACGGTTACGTTCTCCATTACAAAGAAGTTGCTCTTGAGCGCCGAATCCGTAAGACCTGTTCTGAGTCCGATTATGTATGTTACTCCGCCTGAGGTCTTGTACTTAGCTCCGTTCTTAAGCTCGAACTTTGCTACCTGCTCAGGTGTCTTGAGCTCAAGCATATTCTTGTACTCTACAAGCTTATCGTAAAGCTTATCTACCTCACCCTGCTGGCTGATTCCGGTATAAGTCTTCTTTGCGTCCGCTACCTGTACCTCATAGAAATCGAAGATATATACATAGAATATCTCGTCGTAGTTTGTGTAAAGGTCGGGATCATAGGCCGCGATCTCCGCATAGAGTGCGTCGATTTTTGAGAAGTCGGAAGGCTTCTCTACGAGTGCTTCTGTCTTTGCAACGATCTCTGCCGCATAGCCGTCTACTACCGACTGCTCTTCGATCTTCTTGCCCTCTACCACTGCTGCTATTGCCGCATTGAGAGCTGCTACGGACTCGTCTGTGTAGATGCCCTTGTCGATTTCTGCCTTTGCTGCTGTCTTTGCCGCTTCAACTGCGCTGTAGTCTGCGTCCTTCATTACAAGAGCTTTCGTCTTTGCAATGATGTCTCTTGCATATCCGTTTACGGTTTCCTGCTCGGTTGCCTTGAGGTTTCTTACTACCGCATTGATAGCATTGTTGAGTACCTCAACAGACTCGTCTGTGTAGTAGCCTGTTGCTATCTTCTCTTTTGCCGCCTTGATAGCATTGTCTACCTCTGTATAGTCTGCATAGCTCTGGATAAGTGTTACCTTATACGTTGCCGTGAAGCCCTGATAGGTTACAGTGATTGTCTGCTCGCCTGCTGTGTCTGTGTTATAGCCGCTTACGGTGTAGCCTGTATCTGTTATGCCTGTTGTGCCGTTATTGTACTTGAGTGTAAGTACAAGACCTGTTGTATCAAGCTCATCGCCTGTGTTGAACGTTGTCTTATTCGGCTGCTTGGCTATCTCGATACCTGTGAGCTCTACCGCCTTGATCGTTACGTCAAATGTTGCCGTAAAGCCTTCGTAGCTTACCGTTACGGTGTTCTTGCCTGCCGTTGCAGAGCTGAAGCCGCTTGTTGTGAAGCCTGTTGTGATATCCTTGTTCGTACCGTTGTTGTATGTTACGTTTACTACAAGGCCTGTTCCGTCATAGCTGTCGCCTACGAAATATTCCGTCTTGTTCGGGGCAGTCTTTACGGTGATTCCGGTCGGCACGATTGCCTTTACCTCTACCGTGAAGGTTGTTGACTTTCCGCCGTACGATGCTGTGACTGTCTTCTGTCCTGCCGTTGCAGAGCTGAAGCCTGTGCATTCAATACCCGAGGAGATTGTCTCGGTATTGCCGTTGTTGTATGTTGCGGTAAGTGTGAGACCCGTCTGATCGAACGGCTCGCCTGTGAAGTAGCTCGTCTTATTCGGCATTGTCTTTACCGATACGGATACAAGGTTTACGGCGATTACTGTTACGCTGAACGTTGTCGTAAGTCCCTGATATGTTACGGTTATTGTCTTCTGTCCTGCCGATGAGGAATCCAATGCAGAGCATGTGAAGCCTGTTGTAACCGTTTCCGTATTACCGTTATTGTATGTTGCGGTGAGGGTAAGTCCTGTTGAATCAAGCGCATCTCCCTGATAGTAGCTCATCTTTGTCGGGTTTGTCTTTACTGCGATTGATACAAGCTTTACCGCTTCGATATCAACGTTAAATGTTGTTGACTTTCCGCCATAGCTTGCCGTTACTGTCTTTGATCCGACTGCATCCGAGCTGAAGCCTGTGCATGTGATTCCGTTTGCGATCGTCTCTGTCTTGCCGTTATTGTATGTTGCGGTAAGGGTAAGACCTGTCTGATCGAATGTATCGCCTACATAGTACTTTGTCTTATTCGGCATTGTCTTCACTGCTACGGATACGAGCTCTACGGGGTTGATGACTACATCAAATGTGCCGCTTACTCCCTCGTATGTTCCTGTCATTGTGATCGTCTTTGCCGTTGTTGTATCAAAGCCGCTGTAGCTGATATTAAGCTCTGTTGCGTCGAAGTCCTTTGTTGTTCCGTTGTTGTACGTTACATGAACATCAAGTCCCGCCGCATTGAACGCCGTTGATGCGTCGCCTACATAGAACTTCTTTGTCGGTGCGTTAAGGAATTCGATCTTTGTCGGCTTAACGGCAACTACAGTTATTCTGAACGTTGTCGATACCGATGTGCTGCCTTCCTTATATGTAAGTCTTACTGTCTTTGTTCCCGCTGTTGTTGTCGATACTGTTGCGAACGTTACCGTTCCCGGAAGTGTGCTGAAATCGTATGTTGAATAATCCGACTTCGTTCCGTTGTTGTACGTTACCTGTATCTGCATACCTGCAGGATCAAATGTCTCGCCTACAAAATACTGTGTCTTTGTCGGCTGTGCAACTACCTCAACCGCTGTTACCTTCTTTGCCGTTACCGTTACGGTACAGCTCTTTGAATATGTCTTGCCGTTGTAGGTTACCGTTGCCGTTATTGTTGTGCTGCCTGAAGAAATACCCTTGATCAAGCCCTTGTTGCCGTCCTGTGCGGTCACCGTTGCGATTGCCGGATTATCCGACGTCCATGTTACTTCGCTGATTTCCGGCTCGTTCGGGCTGAATGTTGCCTGTACGGTTGTTTCGTTGTCCTCATATATCGACACGCTTGCCTTATCGAGGATAACGTTGATATTTATTTCTTCGAATACGGGTTCAATGATAAGATCCTTTGTTACCGCTGAGAAATCCGTATCCCATGAGCTGAACGTATAGCCGAAGCGCGTCGGGGTCGTTGTCGGTGCATTTGCGGCGCTGCCGTATGCTACCTCCTGCTCGCTGATGATCGTTCCGTCATAGTTACGGAAGATTACCTTGCAGGTATCCGTTGCCCACTGTGCCTCTACTACGTCAATTCCCGTGCCGAACTTGTACTGATAAAGGCTGCCTGCAATCGTCTCTGTTACGCTGCCGTAGGCATTTGCACTGCCGTCGTTTGCCTTGACTGTCCAGCCTGCAAACTTGTAGCCCTCTCTTACGGGAATTCCAAGCGTCTTGAGGTCGCTGAATTTACCTGTGATCGTTGTCTTTGTGTCAAGGTTTGTTACGCTGAGGTTTGTTACCGTTGCTCTTGTGCCTGCCGGAAGTCCTGCCGCATAGCTTACCTTAAGCTGCGCCGCTCCGTCATCCGTTGTGCCGACGACGATTCTCGAGCCGCTTGTCGGGAGAGCATATGCTGTCGGAGCAGATCCGTTACCACCCGTGAAGGAGCTGTTAACAAGCTCGAAACTTACCTTTGATGCGTCCAAGCCTTCTACATCAAAGCTGAATATATATGTGTTGTTGGGTTTAAGTTCAACATAATACGGAAGCAACTGCTTCTGGTCATATGTGCTGCTGTTGTACTGAGATGTTACAACAAGCTTAGATGTACCTGTTGCCGTGTAGCTCATACCGGTCTTGTCGGCCGATGTTGCTACAAAGTTTGCGGGATACTCGGCTGTCGGGTTGAAGGAAAGCTCGTTTCTGTCCGCCTTTGCGAGACAAAGGTCGCTGATCATTACCTTCTTGCCGTTTCTTGCGTCGCCGAGCAGTTCGATTCTCAGGTATGCCTTGCCCGAATCAACCGCATTTGTTGTGATTACGGAGTCGGCTCCGTCGAACTGATAGTATGAGGTTGTATCTCCGTTGCCGCCTGTAAAGCCTGCACCGTAAATCGCAAATCTTACATTGGCTGCGTCCGTACCCGTTACCTTATACTTGAGAACGTATGCTGTTGATGCTTCGATCTCGGCAACATACGGAAGGAACTGGTACTTTGCAAGAGTTGTGCTCTCCGTTGTCCATGCCGTTACATCGTTGCCGATGACCTCATAGTTAAGGTCGGTCTCAACAGCCATGTCTGCCGCATAGGTCGGATAGCCCATTCCGCCGATTGACGGGAAGTTAGAGTTGATGATATTGAGATAGTTAAAATCTCCGCCTCTTGTATCTACAATTGTCGAATACTCCTTCTGAATGTAAAGGAAGGTGTACTGAACATTTGAAGATGAATTTGCAAAGTTTACGCTGATTGTTCTGTCGGCAGTCGTGATAAGCGATGAATAATCCTCACCGGTTTCGCTGTCAACTGCCTTGAGGCCTGCGCTTGCGCCTACGTAATCATAGCCCGCAAAATCAATAGCCGAGAACTTAACGTTCTGTCCGTATGCAAAGCTCTTTGATACGTCTGCTACATTTGAGTTGCTCTCAACGTCCTGAACATTGATAAGCTTGTAGCCGTTTGCCGTCTTGCTGAGTGCAAGGAAGCGAGCCGTTGCCGTTGATGTGATCTTTGCTTCCGACTCGATAGCTGCGATCGCGCTGTTGAGGTTCGAAACAGCTGTTGAAAGCGTGTAGCCCGAAACGGATGTTGTTGATGCAAGATCAAGCTTCGCAAGCATCAAGCCTGCCGTCCTGTAAAGTGAAACAAACTTTGTCCAGTTTGAATTTGATGAATTGTAGTAAATGCTTGTGCCGTCCGGCTTGAGGCCGTACTTTGCAACGATATTCGTGGCACGGTTCATTGCGTCACGAAGCGTTTCCTTATTGGTCTGAGTAACGACAAGAGGCATAACGCCGATACACGTTACTCTGTCCTTGCTCTGATAGTTATGATAACCTGCTCTGACCTTATATGTAACATTTCCGTTTGTGGTCGAGATCGGAATAACAACGGGTCCGTTGTACTTAACGCCTTCGCCCTCATAAGGTCCTCTGTTATCAAAGTCGCCCTGATTAGCCATATAGGTCTTGTAGTTGTTATAAAGAGTTCTTGCCGGAGTATCATTATTGTGGTTAAGATCAATGATTTCATCGGAAGAATCCACCTTGCCTGTTCCGTCGGCAACATACCATGCGCCGTTATCCGAGCCTTCGTCGCTTGTAACCATGAGACCTGCCGAAAGGTTCGGGACATTGCTGAGGTTGTGATAACGGCTGACGTCTACCGTAAGATATGCCTCGGGAGACGTTGCAAGAGTATACTGTGAAACGTCCTTTGAGCTTGAATCTATCTTATTCTCAACGAAGCGGAAGGACTTAGCCTTAAGGTACGGACTGCCGTCACCGTTGACCCAGTTATATGCGGATTCATTGTTCATTCCGGTATAGAAGAAGTTACCGTTTGAAACGACCTGAGTTGCAAACTGAGCATAAAGCCTTGTGCCTGCCTCGCCGAGCTGAACGCCCTTGGGATTTGATGAAGAAAAAGTAACAAGACTCTTTCCGCCGTTTGTCGAGTTGGGGGAATGAGTAGCTTTTGTACTTGAGGTATTAAATGAATGAATACCCGAAATCCATGAAATATCATATCCGTAGGAATTATTTCCGCGGTAGTTATTGGTATTGATGGCTGTACCTACGGGCTGAAGGTACGGCTTATAAACATATGTATAAGCGTAAGCAACCTTGGTCTGACCGTCAAGCTTATCGACAAATGTTGCCTTCCACTCAATATAATATCCCTTTGTTCCGGCGGCAAGATAGGGAGAAGAACTTTCTCTCGTGATCGTTGTATCAATCTTGTTGCCCGCCTTGGTATAATAGATGTATGACGCAGTACCGCTTGTGTTATAAGCTCTGAGCGGTGTGGCATACTCATCAAGCTTGATGTTACAATTCGCATTTGCGTAGTCGCCCGATGAGGTCTGGCTCGTCTGAGTATAAGCGGTCATATCGGTCATGCTGTTCGTAAGATATTTGTACGATACAGTAACCGAGCTGGCATTCTCATAATAGAAGTAAAAATTACCGGTAGAATTTTCACCTGTTCTGAGCGTCTGCAGTTTTGTTGAGTCATTTACCGTTGAGTCAACAAACCACTGATAATTGTATTTGTCCTGGGTTGTATATCCCGTCAATGACGGCTCAAGATATATCTGCTCCGGGGCATAGAAATACACATTGGAAGCACTGTTGTCAGATACCGTGATTGCCGAGCTTGCGTCAACAGCAGAGCCGAAAAGCGCTCCGATATCAAAGCAAATAAAGGTGGTCAGCATAAGCGTTAAAGCCAGAATGACAGATAACGCTTTTTTGCACGTTCGATGAACTTTCTTCATTAAAACTCCTCCTTATAAATGAGAGTATTCCGGTTATTGTGATTATAGCATTTTTATTGTGAATAGTCAATAGAGATTATATCTATTTGTCACTTTTAAAGCATATCCACTGATAAATTTTGAAAATATATGACAAATTCAATAAAAATATTATAATTATAAGAATATTCTCACATAATCGTGAAATGCTACTGTCGAGAAACATTTAGGAGATGAAAAAATGATAGATAAGATCTCATTGATATTGGTCATCATCGGGGCTGTTAACTGGGGTTCAATCGGACTTTTCAAGTTTGATATCGTCGGCTGGATTTTCGGCGGTCAGGACGCAATCGTGAGCAGAATCATTTTTACGATTGTCGCACTCGCCGGTATCTGGTGCATTTCGATGCTTTTCAGAGACAAGAAAGAGGTTGAGGTCGGCACCTCGATGGAATAAGAGATCAAAAACGCAGGGCGCATCAAACGTCCTGCGTCTTTTTTGCAGCGCCGCACGATTGAGGTGTACGGTGCGTGCAAGCTGTTTTTATTTTCTGCTTTTATAATCCTTGTCGATTTCTTCGCTCCAGCCCGACGGCAGCGGAGTTGAAGTTCTTATGTGTTTAACCGCTTTTGAAACCGCTTCATACACTATCGCCGTTCCCTGACTGTCCGCATTATAATTTACGGCTCTGTCGCTGTCGATTCCGAACCTGCCGGCTGTTTCGACTGCATCAATATTAGCTCCTATAAAAATGAATTCCCAGCCATATTTTGATTTCTGTCTTTTGATTGTTCTTCTGACGCTGTCCGCCGAATACAGGTGGCTTGCGTTTTCATAGCCGTCGGTCATTATGATAAACATTGTATGCGCCGGAATGTCCTCTTCTCTTGCATATTTATGTATATTGCCGATATGGTGAATTGCGCCGCCGATTGCGTCGATAAGAGCCGTACAGCCTCCGACCGTATAATCGCTGCCGGTCATCTCAGATACGTTTTCAAGCCTGACCCTGTCATTCAAGACCTTTGTGCTGTCATTAAAAAGAACAGTCGATACATAGCATTCGCCGTCCTGCTTTTTCTGCTTTTCAATCATCGAATTGAAGCCGCCTATTGTATCATTCACAAGTTTGAACATTGAACCGCTTCGGTCAATAATGAATACAAGCTCCGTTATGTTGTTTTTCTTTTCTTTCATGCTGATTACCTCCAAAAAAAATAATGCGGTCGTTCGGTCTTTCAACCTTACAACCGCATTATAATCATTTTTGGGGTCATCATGGTCGCTTGCCATGCGACACTTTTTAAGCTCCGAGCAAAGCTTGGTCAAAAGCAAACAGCACTTCGTTTATTTCAAAAATATTGTAATTGCCGTTCACTATAAAATATTCGATTATTATATCGAATTTGTTGCTGTGGGAAAGCGCAAAGCCCGCTTTCATAAGAAGCTCCTTGGTTTCGTCAAGATCAAGCTCAAGCGCAATCGCAAAAGCAATTGCCGTATTCTTGCTTGTTTTATAATGTATATCCGAACGAATCTTTGAAAAAAGCTTTCTGTCCACATTTGCCTTTTTGTAGCACTCGGAATCGGTCATGCCCTTTTCGTCAATTTTACGAAGAAGCATTTGCGAAAAGCTCTCGTCAATCTGCTTCAAGGCGTTGTCAAGACTGTCCAATGACTCCTTCGACGCCGTATCGGACACAGCCATCGGCGGCATCATCGTAAGGCGTATTGATTCCATAGCAGCATGCTTTTCAACATAGCGCTCGTCTATATATTCCCTGATGTCCGAAACAAGCTTTTGGCTGATGTTAAAGCTCTTTTGATCGAAAACGACTATATAAACGGTTATATCGTTTTCAAACAAAAACGAACTTATTTCGTCCACTGCGACCTGCAATGCCTTATCCTTAGGATATCCGTAAACTCCTGCCGATATCAGCGGAAAAGCAACGCTCTCGCAGTCATTTTTCTTTGCCAACAAAAGCGATTCACGGTAGCATGAGCGAAGAAGCTTTTCCTCGCCCGAGTGTCCGCCCTTCCAAACGGGTCCGACGGTGTGAATAATATACTTGCACGGAAGATTATAACCTCCCGTAATTTTTGCCTCGCCCGTCTTGCAGCCGCCGAGCTTCATACATTCAAAAAGAAGTCCTTTTCCCGCCGCCTTATGTATTGCCCCGTCAACTCCGCCACCGCCGAGAAGCGTTGAATTGGCTGCGTTAACAATGGCATCGCATTTCATTTTTGTTATATCATTTCTTACAATCTGTAACGGCATTTAAGCTCTCCTTAGAAATATTGTTATATCGGCATTACCGATTTTTCGGAGTTAATCGCATCAAATATCGAATCGGCCGTGATGCCCAAAGCGGTCATAATAACAATCATAGCTATCGCAAGTATTGCAGCGAACAAATATGCGCACCAAAACGATCTTGCATAATTCCTGCGATTGATGTTTCCGTCACTGAAGCAGAAAACGAGGTTAACTATCAGACCTATGACAGGAATAGAAAACAAAATCGAATAGCCGAAATATGCCCATGCTCCTAACGGTCTGTACTCCTCCGGACCCGTGTAGTTTTCTGCAAGTTAATGAATTAAATTAGTGTATGTTAGTTACTCTTCCG
>ERZ773139.3465-NODE-3465-length-14109-cov-3.950619_pt1 | contig 14109 bp, 14 predicted proteins | sample MGYA00580854_ERZ773139 | MGnify/ENA primary metagenome ERZ773139 (study PRJEB29015, sample SAMEA2737809) | human gut metagenome | biome: human gut; feature: human-associated habitat; material: faeces | place: China | collected 2012 ...
ACATTTATATAAGATGTTAGTTGAAATGGATAAATATAAAAATCAATAAAAGCGGAAAAAATATACGGTGTTACCCAAGCGGGCAGCACCGTATTTTTGTATATGATATAGTTTTATCTTAATTCCGTGCGCCGGATTACGGCATACGAGCCGATTCCAAAAATCATTCCGATTACGAGAAACGAAAGAATAGGGAAAAACAGATTGATTGTGCCATCACTCATAAATCCCATTGCTTTCATCATAAACTCCCCAGTCTTGCTTACAAGCTCATCTGGAAATACAAACTGAAACAGCGCAATCACGAGAAGAATTAGACTGCATACTCCAACTCCTATTAAAAGCGAAACTGTTTTCCCAACTCTGTTGATAATTAAAACCACAAAGTAGAAAAGGCTGCAAAACATCAAATATAAAACAGTAAGCCATAACCAATTTGCAAAAACATTACCGAATCCGTAAAGACTGCTATATAGGGTAAAATAGTTACTATTGAAAAAATGAAGGGTGTTGCCGATTATGGTATCAATAAGCGCCATTGTCCCTGCCAGCAATGTAAACATACAAATAGTTGCCCCAAAGATATATTTTCGGGTATATCCATTTTGGAGCAGCGCTTTGAAATCTTCTTTATAGCCTAATACTCCGATCACACTGACAAAAACAACGGAACTAAACTCTAAAGTATTTGAGCCGGTTTCCTTTCCTTCGGTACAAATCGCAACAATCGCAAAAATAAGAGCTACAATCAAATATTGGATCAAATAGAAAATTCCTATCGCCCTTACTTTAGTTAAGTATTCATATAAAACAGCAGATTTTAGTTTATTCATTTTTGCCGCCACCTTTCTCTGTCATCTTGACAAACAGCTTTTGCAAATTCATTGCCGTAACTTGCAGATTGCTTCCTTGAGGTAAAGCCGTTTTTTCTCCTAATACATAGGCAATTTTCAAGCCGCCCAACTCGTCATATCCGATGACATTCTTGCCTTCGCAATAACGGTCAACTTCCTGAGCCACCCCGGAAATGCTATATCCTTTTTCAAGCAGCTCCTCAACCGTTTCCTGAAGAAGAATTTTCCCTTTATCAATCAAAACAACTTCTTCAATAATATTGGAAACTTCCTCTATCAGATGTGTCGCAATAATAAGCGTTCGCTCATTGTTTTCAAATTCTTTAAGGAGCAGGCTGTAAAACAGTTCCCTGTGGTTTGCGTCAAGTCCCAAAACTGGCTCATCAAAGATTACATACGGAACATTTAGTGATAGCGCAATAATCAGCTTGAAAATGGACTGATACCCTTTCGATAACGCCTTGAACCTTTTGTTAATATCAAGATTGAACTTTTTGGAAAGTTCAAGGGCTTTATCCAGATCAAAATCGTTATAAAACCGATTTGTCCACTTGAAATGATCCTTAACCTTCAAATCTCTGTCATATAAATCTGCTTCACTCATGCAAAAAATCTTTTCGTGGACACCCATATTTTCTTTTGCAGGAATACCATCAATCAGGACTTCGCCCTGATCTGCAAAAATCCGGTTTGCGATAATATTGATAAGGGTAGATTTTCCTGCCCCGTTTCTTCCTAAAAACCCATATATTCTCCCGAACTCAAAGGAAAAAGAAATATCGTCAAGCGCTGTGACATCTTTATATCGTTTCGTTATATTTTTAATTTGAATGGCATTCATTGTCATAACCCCTTTCTATCAGAGAAATAATATCCTCTTTAGACATTTGCAGCTTCAATGCTTCGCTTATTAAAGTCGAAACATACTGCTCATAAAACTGACTTTGCCTTTTTTGTCGAATTTTTTCGACTGCACCTTCTTTCACAAACATTCCAAGACCTCTTTTCTTGTAGATGATTCCCCCGTCAACCAGCACATTCATTCCTTTTAGAACAGTATGTGGATTGATACTGAGCAGCGCAGAAATTTCATTTGTCGATGGGATTTGTGTTTCTTCAGGAAAAGCACCAGTAAATATAGAATCTTCAAGCTGCTCTGCGATCTGAAGAAAGATCGGTTTATCTATATTCGGATTTACATTCAATCATAGCACCTCCTAGACATGCTTGTCTGTCTGTTAGTTGAGTAACTAACTATCTTACAAGCAAAGTATACCCACTGAGATTCTATTTGTCAATACCTTTTTGCGAATTTTTATGTAATCAAGCCGCCTGCATTTAAGCAAGCGGCTCGTTTTTACCTTCCGATCAATAGGCAGGCGCACCATAACCGAGTATTTCGTAATACCCAACCGGATAACTATTCTGACGAACAGAATCCCCGGAGTTGCCCTCGACCGTGTAAACTCTGCCGTTTTCTACCTTTTGGACGATACCCGTATGGTCGGATAATCCGTCCTGACCGCTTTCGTCCGCCCAATCGAAGAAGATAATCATACCCGGCGTAGGCTCGGCGCTGTTATCCAGCCATTGCCCTCTGTCCTTAAACCATTGTACGCCGTTGACGCAGCCTGCGTATTTCGGAATTACGCCAGCGTCGATATACCCGCACTCGTTAGCGCACCACGAAACGAAGCAAGCGCACCACTCGACACGGGAATTAAAACCGTACCAAGACCAGTACGGATCGCCGCCCATCGTCCCGATTTGTGAAAGCGCAACGGTTACGATCTGATCGTCTGTCCCCGTAATCCCATAAAGCACCTGCGACCACAATGAATTGTTTTCATCGGCAAGCAACTCTGTGAGATACTCTTTCTGTTCCTCATTAAAACCATACTGCGCCGCCATCTCATCGGCGGTTTTATGACTGACCGTGATATACAGATAAGTTTGCGTGACTGTGCTTTCCGTCTCCACGATATTTCCGTGACCGTCATCGGTTTCAGTAATGACCGTCTCCGTTTTGGTGTCGGTGCTGGAGCTTATTTCGTTCATCTCCCAAAAGATGTCCGTGAGAAGCTGCTTTTTCGATTCGTCCATCGTTGCGACTTCTTGGGGATTGTCCGGATCGGTGTTGACCTTGACCGAGTATACCGCAAGCACCTCTTTCCAAACGGCACGGCTGCCGCTCATTTCAAGGACATCATAAGATACCGAGTTTTTTTCGTCCTGCAATTTGGTATCGTATTCGGTATTGATTTCCTGCACAACGGTCTGCATACTCATACCCGTGCCAGAATCCTCTCCTGAGAAAAAGATACCGAACACGGAGCCGATAATCATACCAATCAGGCAAATCACGATAATCACCAAAACCGCTATCCAGCCGCCTGCGGCGATTGCGGCAATCAACGCCTTTGTTCCGGCGATAATCGCCTTGACCGCAAGCGCTATCGCTTTTGCAATCGCTTTCGCTGTAACGACTGCCGCCTTTGCAGCCGCCCGTGCTGCCTGAACTGCCCTTTGAGAAGCCTTGACCGTAGCCTGCGCTGTTTTCTGCGCCGCCTTTGCGGTACGCTGTGCTGTCTTGACGGTCGTTTTAGCGGTGCGCTCTGCGGTTTTTACCGTTTTCTGCGCTGTTTTCGCCGAGCCTTTCCCGACCGTCTTAATCGTCTTTTTCCCTGCGGAACGGGCAGACTCCTTAACCGTCTTTTGCGTTTGTTCTGCGACCTTTACTCCTTTGTTTCGGACAGTACCCGCCGCCTGTTTTTGAAGCGACTGCGCCGCCCGTTTTTCCTTGAATTTCTGAATACCGTCCTTTGCTTTGACGATATTCTGCTTTGTCGCCTGAACGCCCTTGCGCCCCTGCTTATCAAATTGGTGTACGGCTTCGTGAGAAACTCGGTCGATACCGCTTTCCAAACGGTTGGAAGCGTATTCCTCCGCACTGCTTTCAGGGACATCAACGGAGTGTTCCGCTTTTTCTTTGGTCTGGATAAAGGCGGATTTCATACGCTCGGCGGCAACTGCCGATTTGTCAATCGTTTTGATCGTGCCTTTTGCTATATCCCTTGTCTTAATATCCGGCATAGAAAACCTCCTTTCCAAGCGCCCGTGGACGCTTTGAAGTAAAAAAAGAGGGGAAAAGGTATCAACACCTTGCCCCTCAAAGTGCGAGGGCTGAAAAGCCGCTTAAATCAAGGACTTTTTACCCTCTATTTTTCGATTCTGTACGCTTTTTCCTTGCGTACTCTGCCTGCTGCCTTTTGTATGCGATATTGGCGCATTTCTCACAATACTTTTTCCTGTTGCCACGCTTGATAATGGGAGCGCCGCAGAAAACGCACCTGTCAGGGTGCATTCCAAGTATCTCCGCTTCCAACGCCGGATCTGCCGGAAGCACCGCATTGCGGAAATACCTGCATAAAAGCGAGTAGGAGATACTCTGTACGCAGACGCAGCCTTCCCCCTCATCAAGAAGCAGACAGTTCCCGTCATCATAATTGGCGCACAGCTTCTTTATCAGGGCGTTAGCTCGGTATCTCTGCCGCCCCGTCATTTGCGGGAGCATTTGCACCACTGCTTTCTGTTACTTTTTTCGCCACAACGACAATCCTTCCGTTTGTACGGGAGTATTCACAGGTGGAAAGCGTTATCAGCTTATCGCCATATTCCGCCGATACGCCCGTGTCATAAAGGGAAAGCTCTTTGCATTTATCAATAAAAGCCTTAAATTCCTCCGGCGACTGAGCGTCCGTAAAGCGGTAATATTTGAAGGCTTCCGGGCTGTCGGTGTAGACAACGGTTTTGAAAACCGCAAGGATTTCATACTCATTTTTCTCTGTCAGGGTGTGAAAGGCAATCGTTTTATGTCCCCGCCAGAAATCCTCGTCCTTGAATTTTTCAAGGTCGGCGAACATCGAGCCGTTGTTCATATGATGACCGTAGATCACTAAATTGTCCGAGGGCTTTAAAACATCGCAGTCCTCCTGCACATACGGGCAGCCGTAAGAGCTGTATTCTTTATCAAATCCACGCTTCAGATAGTAGTTCGGATTATCAACCGTCTGCATAACGGGATAATTGATGTTCGTATCTTCCACGCAAATCCAGCCGACCAAATCATTGTTTTGCCGGTACAGCTCGGTAAGCTCCGGCAGTATCGTCTTATCTTCCGAATAGATGATCGGCTCGGCAGGCTCGGTTTCGCTGTCCTCTACAATCTGTACGAGGGAATCGTACATCTGCTCCTGATGTTCCGCCTCCCTGTAATGGTCGATAATGAAATAGCTGCTGACGCCGAGCAGGACGGTAAACGCTGCCATCAACGCAATACAAATCTTTTTTCTCATTGCCATATCCTTTCTGAAACAAGGGGCGGGAGCTTATGCGCTCTCGCCCGGTTTGGTTGTCATCAGCTTATACAGCTTCGTATTTTTCGGGAATTTATTTGCGAACGGTACAAGGGAGCTGCCCACCTTGATAAGCCCGTGTCCGGCTTCCACATTCGTAATATACGACATCTGAAGGTCGGAGATATTTAAGAGCTTCGCCAGCTCCAGCCTGTCCGTGGAAGCCTGATTGAGCATAATGATAAATTCGGAGTTTGCGAGCATTGTCCTTGCCGTATGGCTCTGCAAAAGGTCGTCCACATTCTGCGTAATACCCGTAGCATAAGCACCGTATTTACGCACACGCTTCCAAAGGGTAAAAAGGAAGTTAGCGGAATACTCGTGCTGGAACAGCAGATAAATCTCATCAATGAAGATGAAGGTATTTCTGCCTTTCGCCCTGTTCTGCGTAATGCGGTTTAAGATGGAGTCGAGAACGACCAGCATACCAATCGGCATAAGCTGCTTGCCGAGGTCTAAAATGTCATAGCAGATCAGGCGGTTATTGGTATCCACATTCGTATGCTTCGCAAAGGTGTTCAAGCTGCCGCTTGTAAACAGCTCGATGGCAAGGGCGATTTCCTGCGCCTCCGGCTCGTCCTGCTTGAGAAGCTCCGCCCTGAAATCCTGCAAGGTCGGTACTTCTCCCTGATAATCGTTCTGCTGATAAGTACGATACACGCTGGCGGTGCAGCGGTCGATAATGGATTTCTGTTTTGCGCCGAGGTTGCTGCCGCCGATGAGCTGCTCGCACAGGGACATAATAAACTCCGACTTCAAAATAACCGGATTCGCCCCGTCGCCGTATTCCTTCGTCATATCCATAGCGTTGATATGATTTTGGGAAGTAGCGGAGATATGGATAACTTCGCCGCCGAGTGCCTTCACAAGCTGTGAATATTCCCGCTCAGGATCAATGATGATAACATCTGATTCCGAGGAAAGAATCACATTCTCAATCTCGCCCTTTGCGGCAAAGGACTTGCCGCCGCCCGATACACCGAGGATAAAGGAATTACCGTTAAGGAGCTGCTTGCGGTCGGCGATAATCATATTCTTGCTGATAACATTCTGCCCGTAGTAGATACCGTTCTCGTGAAAAATATCCTGCACCCGGAAGGGGATAAACACGGCGAGACTTTCGGTTGTGAGGGTACGGAAGGTATCAATCTTCCGTACACCAAACGGCATAACCGTATTCAGCCCGTCCACCTGCTGAAATTTCAACACACCGAACTGACAAAGGTGTTTTCTTGCTGTGGTGAGCAGCGCTTCCGTGTCGTTATCAAGCTGTTCTTTGGAATCCGCCGTATGCACAAAGGTAATCACGGCGAACATCATTCTCTGATCTCTCGTCGTTAAATCATCGAGAAATTCCTTCATTTCCTTTTTCTGCTGTTCCATATCATAGGGAACGGTCGCCGAAAAGTTATTGTTGGAGTTCTGCCGCCTCTGCCAGTTGGTAATATTCGTCTCCACACCGAGCAGACGGTTTTCCGCTTCCCGTACCGCTTCGTCCGTCGGCACAGGTACAACATCAATGGACATCATCAGATTGCGGTTAAGATCGGTCAGCTCCGCCACCATACTATCCTTGATATAGGAAGCGTACTCACGCAAAAAAAGGACTCTCCCGTAACGGTCGCCCATTTTGAAGTAGTCCTTTTCAAATTCCATTGAATCAGGGCAGATATAGTCCTTGAAGCTGTGTCCCTTTTTGCGGGTTTCCTTTATATCAAAGTGGAAAGAGGATTCCTCGCCCACACGGTAGAAATCGTGAAAAATACGCAGCCGTTCGTCTGTTTCCAATTCCACGCACTGGCTGCCGAGCCTTCCGAAGTGGGCAATCAAATCAGCGCCCACACGGGCGAAATAGGTACGAGCGTCCTCGACATTTTTCTTGCTGACCGAGATCGTCATATACTTATCCTGCACAATGGCGTTTGCGCCCGTCGCTTTCTCCAGCAGGATTTTGTTGTATTCCTTCCGGTATTCGTCAAGGCTGTCTCCCTTCATCGGGATAAGAATGTTGTTCTCAAAATCCAGCCGATTTAAGCGGCGGTTGTTGATCGTGATTTTTGTCGTTGCACCGGAGTCGAGGGAATTGAGCAGCTCCGAGTATTCAAGGAACATCGCTTCCTTGTCCTCACGGCTGGCAACAGCATAGTTAATATCTGAAAATTTATAGGTCTTGGAAAACTTGTCTTTCCCGATCTGAAAAATACCGTCGTCATAAATAGCGGTAATGGGGATCACATCCTGAACGCCCTTCGGCACGACAAACTTTTCCTTTTCCTGCTTGCGGAGATTGGTAAGTGTTTTAATCATTCGATTTCATAGCCTCCTTTGCTTTTGCTTCGATACTTGGCTTGAACAACTCGTAGTAGGTATTCGTTGAACGGAAAGAGAGCTTCTTCGGCATTAAAAACTCCGACTTAATCCACGCATAAATGAATTTCTCAGCGGTCATTCCGTTGTATTTGACAAAACCAAGAGCCGCAAAGGGTGCGGCTCCCAAAATGCACATCCACGATACGGTTTCCGTGCCGACATAGGGCTTGAGCAGGAAATAGATACCCACCGCCACCACGCAGGCACAGGCAGAAAAAATGAACTGCCGCAGTGACAGTCCGAAAAACATCGCTTCTGTGTAATTCCTGATTTCTCTGTTGATTTTGACTTCCATTTAGGAACTCCTTTCTTTTCGTTTTTGTGCCTGCCGGATTTCATCGGCGCAGACACATTCGTCCGCAAGGCAAGTAACTTTGCCTTTCCGCCGCCCTCCGTAATACAGGCAATATCTGCAATCGCAGTCTGCAAGGGTGTAGCCCTTGAATTTGTTGTATATTCGTTTCATTCTGTTCTCCTTAAAGTCCCATCATCTCACGGATAATCCGGTCACTCATTCGCACTGCACCGACCAAGACAAGCATATTAAAGAGCAGCTCGCCGATATATGACCAAACCTGCGTGACTGCCGCCGCATTGGGATCGACCACAGGCGGGGAAGAAGCGAATAGTGAGAAGATAATACAGGCTAAAACGATCACTGCACCTTCAAGGCACACGGCGCAGTAGCTTTTGATAAACGATTTACCTACATTCTGACTCGGCTCTCCCGCAAAAGTAGAAAGCGGAATCGGGGCAAGCGCCGTATACATATATAACTTAAAAAATCTCCCGTACACCGTCATAATGAGCAGGAATGACATAACCGTAATGAACAAGCCGCCAATGAGCGTAACCGCCCAAAGCGGAATTGACTCGAAAAAGCCGCAGCTTTCTATGGTGTCAATCATTTCCTGCGGCAGAGTGGTCTGCTGTGCGGAAGTAAAGCCTGCGGCGGTCATAATCGTGCCGATTGTACCCTGCACGATATTGAAAAGGGCAAGCATTAGCTCCATACCATAAGTAATCGCTGCTTTTGCAATAGCAAATCGGATAAAAAGCTTGACAGCGTGTTCCGGTTTCTTAACATCGCTGAAGCTGCCGCAGGTGCGTACCATACCGACCACAAAAAACAGCACCAAAAGCGCAAGACCAATCGCCTGCACAGCGCCGTTGATATTGACAATGACCGCCCATATCCCGCCGCCTTTGAAGTTCTGCGGCGTAGTCGTAATGAGCTGCCATATCTCAGCGAGTTTTTCATTCCAAGTTTCGAGGGCGTTCTGGAGATTCTGAACTACCCAGTTATCACTCAATTTCGTAGCACCTCCTTATAAAGAAAAATGGGGCGTCCCTGAATTGTTTTTCAGGAACGCCCCTGAGCGTCGTTTGCGTAAAGGTTAGCCCGTAATCAGAGTGAGGATTTCTTTAGCGAAAGTAATGATGACGCCGCCCGCCAGCGTCAGAAATCCGTTCGCACGCTGCGAAGGATCGTGGGATTTCAGGGAAAGACCTACCTGAACGATACCAAAGCCGAGCAAGATCAGACCAATCGCACGGATAAAGCCGAAAATGAAATCGGACAGGTTATTGACAACGGTAAGCGGATCGCCTGCGGCAAAAGCCGTTGTAGACATCGCAAAAATAGCGGTCAGGCTCAAAACCGCCATACAGTAGTAACGAAAGCCTTTCTTTACCTTTCCGGTCATCGGCAGTCTGCGGGTTTCTTTCTTCTGCGTCTTATGAAAAATGTTCATTCTGTTTTCCTCCAATCAATTTGTTAAGTTTTCAAAGTCCTCATCGGACAACAGCTCGTAAGTCGTTTCCGAAAGCTCCATTTCGGGAACGCTGTCGAGATCAACATACAGGGTTTCAATGGTCGCCACATTTTTTGTGACTTCGCCGTGCTGATACACGCCGCCTTTCCCGTCTGCGGTATACGCCACATTCGGGTGCTTCAAAATGGCGTACTTCAAATCCATTACCGGAAGCTCGCCACGGATAAACAAAATAGCGTAGCGGTTGTCGAGCATTCTCACTTCGTCAGGGGTAAGCAGCTCACGACCGGAAATCTGATAATTGGTCGAGTAGCTTCCGCTCCGTCCTTCGCTTTTCCCGTAGGTGTTGGTATCAATCGTTTCCTTGCCTAAAAGCTCGGACACATACTTGTGCGTACTCTGCTCATTGCCGCCGAGATAGAGAAATTCATCGCAGTTGCCTATGATGGATTCCCATTGCTTCTCAAACAAAAGTAAACTCCATCGTTACGAGATTACCGGACGGATCATAAATCTGGAATCCTGCGCCCGCATATGGAATGGTCTTGCCTGTTTCTGCGTCAACCTTTACCACTTGGATATAGCTTTCAAAATTGCTGTTGTTAATCAGGTAACGGTAGGTCTGAGCGTCCTTTGCAATGAACACATCAAAATCGTCCATCAGCTCCCTGCCTTCCCAGCCGGATACCTGATGGACGGTATATACGCCATACGGCATATCCTTTGTCTGTGCAAAGCCGTTTTCATCACAAATGAGCGTATCACGCTCGGATTCCTTTGCATTGGCAAAGCTGCCTGCGGACTTGAGATATACTTCAAAAACTGCGCCTTCTTCGGGTGTTTCAATCTGCGTCTCGCCATCGTCCGTATGTTTGATAATGGCGATATTGCCCTTGATGACCTGTTCCGTTACATCATTTGCGGTCTGGTTATGCTCAATGGTATAAAGCTCCGGCTCTGCGCCGACCTTATGGACGGTCGGATCGAGCAAATAGCCCTCACTCGGCTCCAGTTCCTTGATTGTCCAGTCCGCACCGCAGATATATTCTTTTGTGGTAAACTGACCGTTTTCATCGGTATAGTATTCATCAATGAGCTGTTCGCCCTTGAAAATCCCGTATTTTGCTCCCGCAAGAGAGGCGTTTCCCTGAGCCGTTCCCGTCTCAGCGTCGCTCTTGGTCACGGTAACGGTAAACTTCTTCAGGATATTCGTGAAATTGCGGGTAGTGACCTCGTTCCACTTGACGGGTGCGCTCTGATCTTCGGGAATGACATAACGGATTGCTGTATCCACTTCCTCAATGGTGTACGGCGTAGTGCCGCTGATCAGCACATCTTCAAAGGTCGCCACACCGTTTTTATCCGTAACCGCATACTCGTCCACGGCAATGCCGGAGAGCGAAGTGCCGTAAAGGTGGAAGGTCACGCCCTCATTAAAGTTATCCTCCGAGGATTTGATAACCTCAATATCGCCACGCTTCAGTGTGTTGTTGAAGTTGACGGTCGCAACCTGTCCCGCAACTACGGTTACTCTGCGGGATTCCTGCGGCTCATATCTGTCATATTCCTGCTCGGTTACGGTATATACTCCCGGCATTAGGTTATCGACCTGAATCTGACCGCCGTTTTCTGTCTTAACGGTTTTATCAATGCCGTTGCCCTGAATACGGAAGGAGATACCGTCCACCTTTCCGTCCTCGCTGGTTTTGACGATTTTCGCCGAGCCGTAGGAAACCTTTAATTTAAGAAATCCTTTGACCGGATCATTGACCGTCTGAGCATAGGTTACGGTATCCTGCACACCGCCGTTCGGTCCATAGATACCGTCCGTCCAAGTGATAACGCCTTTTCTCTGCGCCGTTTTCTCTGCGGTGATCGTCAGCCCGTCGCTCGGCGCTTTCTCGGCAGTAATCGTCAGCTTGTTTCCGCTTACGGAGAACTGAACGCCCGAATCATTGGACGAAAACTTATATCCCGAAAGGACATTGTTGCTGTCCGTCAGCGTAACCGTGTACTTAGAGCCATCCCATTCAAGCTCGATCTCCTGTGCGCTCCCCGGCGTTTTGGCAAGGAAGCTCGGCAGCTTGGAATGCTTCTGCACACTTGCCGCCATTGAGTTGTAGTAGCTCATAATCTTGTCATAAAGCGGGTGGTTAGGGCTGATCTGATCCAGAACAGCGTCCTTGCCGCCTGTGCTGACCTTGTTAAAGTTTTCATCACGCTCGCCGATGACGGTTTCCCAAATGAGAAGCTGTGTAGCGACTGCGTGAGCCAGCTTATCGCCGCCCTCGTTCTGAGAACGCCACGATGTTGAGATTGTTCCCGTGTAGCCGTACTGGAAGATACGACCGATGAACAGCTTAATATCGTCAGGAGAAATGGTACTGTTATAGGACGCAGGGTAGTTGTCCCAAAAATCCTCGCCTTTTTTGGTAAAGCTGTCTCCGGTCTGCTGCGGGACGCCGATCTCAATACAGTAGCAGATATTTCCGTTGTACGATCCCATCGCACGGACGGTTGTATAACGGGAAGTGCCTGTTTTCCAGCCGTTCATAAAGGTAAGGCTGCCGTGTCCCCATTCGGCGTTGTAATTCGAGTCCCCGTCACGGGGATACGAGATAAGGTACACATCGTCCGTTTCCTCTGCGGCATAGGCAGTCGTACCAATCCCTACAAGGGAAGTCACGCACATTAGCGCCGCAAGAAACAGCGACATAATGCGCTTTGGTTTCTTAATTTTCATCTGAAATCCTCCTTGAAATGAAAAAACGCACCGTTTTTTCGGTGCGTCCTCAAAATGGAATATTTAATTTAAGCGTAGCCGATATAGATGTCGTAGATTCCGTCAGAGACTTCCTCCGCCCAAATCCATACGGCTGTGATTTCTTCGTCAGCCTTGTACCGATCCAAGCGGCTGTGAATATCCCTTTCAAGATATTTGCAGTGCGCTCCGGCACGGATCGGATTATCCCAACAGTAAACCGCCTCGCTGTCTAACAGAAGCCCCACGCTCTGAGCGTAGCCTTTTGCAAAGGAAATCCAGTAGTTAATGTCAAAGTCGGTTTCGCTCGGTGCTTCTTCCGTTTCAGGCGGCGCAGGCGTTTCGCTTTCTTTTGGTATATCCGGCTGCGGTGTGGATACGGAATGTTCGGTCTTATCCGCTTTATCGGGCTGTTCGGCGGACTGTGCCGCCTGCCCGCTTTCAGAAACAGTCTGAGGCTGTTCGGAGCTGACCGTATCCGTTTCCGTCGTTTCTTCCTGCTTTTCCGGCTTTACTTCCTGCACGGCTTCAGGCGTTGTTTCAACCTCCTTGCTTTCCTTTCCCGCAGGCGCTTCGGATTCAGGAGAGCTTTGAACACTCTCCGAAAAAGAAAACGGCTGCGGCGTATCTTCATTCGGCGGGGCATTGTTGCAGCCTGCAAGCACAGTCAGCAAAAGAGCCAATAAAAAAACAATCGTTTTTGTTTTCATTGCGTTTCACTCCTTTTCTGCCGCCATTGTAATGCGAAACAGCATTTCAGGCAAAGGTGTGAAACAAGGGTTAATCTTACATCATAGGGCATACCTCCTGTGCTTTGGAATGGTGCGTTTTCCTGAGATAGATTGAGTTAGGTGAGATAGCTGTAATCAGGAGAGATAGTTTTATTCTTTCGGATAGTGAGATAGTTTAGGGGTTGGAGTGTGAGGAAGGGGAAGAAGAAAAACACACTCCGCCTTACCTGCTGTCACGCTCGGCACGGTTACGCAAAAACTTGTTGTAATGCTCCAGCGCCTTGCAGACATACTCCTCCGTTTGGTTGATGGGGATATTTTTCGGGATCAGGCTTCGCACCCTGTCCCCACGCAAAACAATTTTCTCACGCTGATTCGGCTTTTCCTCACTCATAATCGCAGAGATCGCTTCTGTTGTCAGCTTGCCTGCTTCAAAGAACTTCCGCATACGGATCGCCTGATCGTGGGACGGGGTACAGTCGTTTAGGTCAATTTCGTCCACCAAATCCCTCTGGCAGTCCTCGTTCAGATAGGACAGCTCAACGGCGGGGCGCATTTTAATCCTGCCCTCGTCCACAAATTCGAGCAGTTCAGGAACAAGGTTTGTGAGGCGGATATATCTGTGTATTTGATTTCGGCTATCGCCACATTCCTCGCTCATTAAATCAAGCGATTGCTTACCCCGTAAATCAATCCCCACTGGGGATGAATTTTCTTTTCTCGGTCTGCCTGCCTGTCTTTTCATAGCGTCCAGCCGCATTTTATATGCGTGAGCTTTCTCCGAGGGAAGTATCTGCGACCGTTGAAAGTTGCTTTCGACCATTAAAATCGTAGCTTCATCACGGTCGAGGTCTACCACCTCACATCTGAGCGTTTCAAATCCGGCAAGCTCGCAAGCCCTTTTTCGCCTGTGTCCTGAAATAAGCTCGTATCTTCCGTCCTCCTTCTGCCTTACGGTAGCGGGAGTAATCACGCCACGCTCTTTGATACTTTCCACAAGCTGAAACATATCCTCATCTTCCCGCACCTTAAACGGGTGGTCGGGGAAATCGTCGATTTCCTCAAGCGGAATATCCCTGATTTTAGACAGCTTCGCTTCATCCCTTTCCTCCTGAGAGGAAAACAGCTCATCGAGCGTGTTCGTGGGCAGCGTGAAGTCGCTCTTTCTGCCTGCCATCGGCTAACACCTCCTTCGTAAAATCC
>ERZ773139.3467-NODE-3467-length-14100-cov-14.880812_pt1 | contig 14100 bp, 4 predicted proteins | sample MGYA00580854_ERZ773139 | MGnify/ENA primary metagenome ERZ773139 (study PRJEB29015, sample SAMEA2737809) | human gut metagenome | biome: human gut; feature: human-associated habitat; material: faeces | place: China | collected 2012 ...
TGGCCGGGAAAACTATCTTGACTATGTCGCAAACCGTCCCGGCGTAAAAGCGTTGGGCGAACACGGCCTGTGGGATGCCCATGGCAAGGTCCCGTCGCTGGAGAATGCCGTGGCAGAGGTGGCGCGGCACACGGGAAATGTGTGGACGCCAGTCATCTCCCTCTCCCGTGAGAACGCGGAGCGGCTGGGCTATACCGACCTTAAAAACTGGCAGGAGCTCATCAACGCCTCCATCACGGACATCGCCAAGGGCTATAAGATCCATCCGGACCGCCTTCGCTGGTACGCAGCTATGCACGAAAAGGAGAAGCACATCCATGTTCACATGGTGCTCTTCTCAACCGATCCGAAGGAGGGCTACCTCTCCCGGCAGGGTATCCGCAGTATCAAGTCCGCGCTGGTCAGCACGATCTACCGGAACGACCGCCTGCACATCTACGAGAAAAAAGATCATCAAAGAAGTATTCTACAACAGGAAGCAGAAGAACAGATGGCTTCTCTCATAGGGCAGATGTCGACTGGTACACTACAGAACGGCAAACTGGAGCTGTTGGTGACGGATCTCGCCCAGCGGCTTCGGGAGGTCAGCGGCAAGAAAGTCTACGGTTATCTGCCGCCTCGTGTCAAACGCATCGTGGATGAGATCGTGGACGAACTGGCGAAGGACGAACGGGTGTCGTCCGCCTATGTTCTATGGCAGGATCTCCGAGAGCAGCTTTGCACTGACTATAATCAGACACCGCTGCAGCGTGTACCGCTGTCGCAGCAAAAGGAGTTCAAGACTGTGCGCAACATGGTCATCCGGGAAACACTCCGACTCTCGGAGATGAACTTCATCTTTGAGGATGATGCCATATCGGATGAGCCGGAGCCGGAAGAACCGCCCGTGCCTCCAGATCCAAGTGCGGAGCGGATGATCTATCAGCAGGCACGGTCTTACCGCAGGGCAAAAAAGGTGCTGCACGACTTGGAGTCAGACCCCGGCGAGAAAGTTGCGGCACTGGTCACCCTCCGCCGTTTGTGGGAGGAGGGATATACCATTGCCGCACACCAGCTGGGAAAGGCGTATCGGGACGGGCTTGGTATATCGATTGACCGAAAAGCAGCGGCAGAGTGGTTTCAAAAATCGGCGGAGGCCGGGAATACTTGCTCCGCATACGCGCTGGGTAAACTGCTGCTGGAGCAGGAGCAGATCCCGCAGGCCATTCACTGGCTGCGGCAGGCAGCGGAGCAAAACGATCCATACGCGCAATACCAGCTCGGCAAGCTGCTGCTCACCGGCACAGAGGGTGTGCCGAAGGATGTAGATGCGGCCATTCAGCTTCTGAAGGACTCTGCCATACAAGGGAATTCGTTTGCCCAATACACGCTGGGAAAGCTCTATTTGCTGGGGCAGGAGGTAAAAGCAGACCGCGAAGAAGCTCTGCGCTATTTCGCACAGGCAGCAGCACAGGACAACACCTACGCGCAGTATTTTATCGACCATCAGGAGGACTTCTCCGGCGCAGCGGCGGGAACCGCTATCCTTCGGATGCTCCATCAGATGAGCCGCATATTCCGCGAAAACGCCGCCCAGCCTGCCATCTATGCAGGAATGCAGATCGACAAGAAGCGTCGCCGCAGATTGCAGGAGAAGCGCATGGCAATGGGACACAAGGCGGACGACCATGAGGATCGCGGACTGACGCAACAGACACAATAAGGGAGGAATTATGTCAAAGTACATTCCGTTTACAACCGAGCAAAAAGAACGAGCCGCATCGGTGGACTTGGAGGAGTTCCTCCGCCGCCGTGGGGAAAAGCTCATCACCTCCGGCAGGGACAAACGCCTTGCCAGCGACCACAGCATCACCATCCGTGGCTGCGAGTGGTTCGATCACGCCACCGAGCAGGGCGGCAGAGCCATCAGCTTCGTCAAGCAGTTCTATGGACTCAGCTACCCGGACGCCATGTCTCTGCTCCTCGGCGATGATCTCGGCGGAAGCTACCCCGAGGCAAGGGAGAAGGAGCAGGAGCCTGCAAAGCCCTTTGAGCTGCCGCCGCAGAGCGAGTCCATGCGCCGTGTGTATGCCTACCTGCTGCAAAAGCGTTGCATCGACCGTGAGATACTCAATGCCTTCGTGCGCAAGAAGCTCATCTACGAGAGCTGTGAAAGATCCAGGGACGGGACAAAGGAATACCACAACGCCGTGTTCGTCGGATTCGATGAACACGGCGTTCCCCGTCATGGGCATAAGCGCGGGCTGTACACCATGGGGCAAAGCTATCGCGGCAACATTGAGGGCAGCGACCCGAAGCACAGCTTTCACTATCTTGGCGGCGATGACACGCTCTATGTCTTCGAGGCCCCTATTGACCTACTCTCCTACATCTCCCTTTTCCCGGAGGAGTGGCAGGAGCATAACTATGTGGCCTGCTGCGGGACATCCTCCATCCCCATGCTGGAGATGCTGCGGCAGATCCCACAGCTCCGTCAGGTGTATCTCTGTCTGGACAATGACGCTGCCGGTCATGCTGCCAGTGAGCGTATGGCGAAGCTGCTGGAGGAGCGTGGTATCTCCGCGGAGCAGCTCGTACCGCAGCAAAAGGACTGGAACGATGATCTCAAGGCAGAACAGGAAAACAAAATGGAAAGGAGCGAGTTATGCCAAACCTTCTGCTGACAATGTGGGACACGATCAAAAGCTCCAACATCGGGATATTGGTCGCGGCAGGGCTGGGGATGTTCGCCATCATTGGGGGACTCTCCATGCTGTCCTACCACTATACACTCAGCGGCATCAAGTCCCGCACCGTGGGTGACGGGCAGCACGGCACGGCGCGTTGGGCGACCGATAAGGAGATCCGCAAGACCTATACCCATGTACCGTTCAAGGTCAGAGACTGGCGAAAAGGTCAAGATCTTCCCTCGGAACAAGGGCTGGTGCTGGGCTGCAAGGGCAAGAAAGATGAACTGACTGCGCTGGTGGACAGCGACGACATCCACTGCCTTATGATTGCGGCCTCGGGTGCAGGCAAGACCGCATTCTTCCTCTATCCCAACCTTGAATATGCCTGCGCGTCCGGCATGAGCTTTCTGGCGTTGGATACCAAGGGCGACCTCGCCCGTAACTACGGCTCCATTGCAAAAAAATATTACGGCTACAAGCATATCTCCGTCATCGATCTGCGCAATCCCACCCGCTCGGACGGCAACAACCTGCTGACGCTCATCAACCGCTATATGGACATCGCCAGAAAACAACCGGACAACCTCGCCGCCCGCGCAAAGGCGGAGAAGTATGCCAAGATCCTCGCCAAGTCCATCGTCAGCCCGGAGGGAAACTCCGACCACGGACAGAACGCCTTCTTCTACGATGCGGCGGAGGGCTTGCTGTCCTCCACGATCTTGCTGCTTGCAGAGTTTCTGCCGCCGGATGAGGAGCACCCGGAGGAACGACGGCACATCGTGTCGGTATTCAAGCTGGTGCAGGATCTGCTGGAGCCGGCGCGTGGTGCGCGAGGACGCTCCCGCTTTCAGCTGCTCATGGATAAGCTGCCGTCCGAGCACAAAGCACGCTGGTTGGCAGGCGCCGCACTCAACAGCTCCGAGCAGGCGATGGCATCCGTCATGTCCACGGTGCTGTCCCGGCTCAACTCGTTCCTCGACAGTGAGCTGGAGCAAATTCTGTGCTTCGACAGTGCCATTGACGCGGAAAAGTTTGCGGCGGAGAAATCCGCCATCTTCCTCATCCTGCCGGAGGAGGATCAGACGAAGAACTTCATGGCTGGCTTAATGATCCAGAACCTCTCCCGTGAGCTGTTCGCGGTAGCGGATGAGAATGGCGGCAAACTGAAAAACCGTGTTATCCTCTTTTGTGATGAGCTGGGGACCATGCCTCCCTTTGATATCCTGCCGCTTTTCAGTGCTGGACGCTCTCGCCGCCTGACGCTGGTACCCATCATCCAGTCACTGGCACAGCTGGAAAAGAACTACGGCAAAGAAGGCGCATCCATCCTGATGGACAACTGCCAGGATGTGATCTGCGGCGGCTTTGCCCCCAACAGTGAAGCAGCGGATACCTTCTCCAAAGCCCTCGGCAGCCGCACGGTGCTCTCCGGCTCTGTGAACCGAGGGAAAAACGATCCCAGCCAGAGCCTGCAGATGATGGAACGCCCCCTGCTGACGGCAGATGAGCTCAAGTCGATTCCGAAAGGCGGCTTCATCGTGCAGAAGACCGGATGCCACCCCATGCGTACCCGCCTGCGCCTGTTCCTTGAATGGGGCATCACCTTCGAGGAGGAATACCGTGTGGAGGAGCAGGCGGCCCGAAGGGTCTCTTATGCCGACCAGAATGCGCTGACCCGTGCCATCGTGCGGAAGTATCCGCCCAAGCTGACGGAGCAGAAGACTACCCGCTCCGTTAAGGGCGAGGGTCAGCTCCACGACGCGCCCGTGCAGGAGATGGTGGTAGCGGAGGACATCGACTATGACCGTATGCCGCACAAGCGTACCCCTTACAATCTTCCCCGGCAGGAGGTGGATCGGTGAGCTACTTTGACAGCATTTACGCCGACACGCTCCTGCCGCCCAGGGCTGTATCCGTCTATATGTACCTCAAGGATCGGTCCAATAGTGCAGGAAGCTGCTGGCCCGGTATCAAGACGATTGCGAGAGATATGAATCTCTCCCGCAGCACCGTCAAGCGGGCACTGGCGGATCTGGAGCAGCACGGTTATCTTGCCAAGCTGCCCCGGTATCGCCCCAATGGAAGCAATACCTCCAATCTCTATACGCTGAAATAAATGAAAAGTGGATCGTACAGCGCCCTGGTACGATCCACTTCATTAAGCCAAAAAACAAAAATCTCCACGCCAAGGGGTAACTATACCTGTTTGCTGAACCGAGGAGGGGTTCAATATGAACCCACCAGAACAGCCCACTCTATCGGAGATTAAGGCAGAGAAAGAACAAGTGTATTCTCTTTAAACAAAGGCACTATGCGCATAGGTAGAGGGAGCGCATCCTGAATTGAAAACCATCTTCTACTATGGACGAATTTACATTTTCCGAGGGCCTTGGTATAATAAAACAAAGCGCAATTTAAGATGTTTGATGCTTCTCGAAGCTGTCGCAGAGCACTCTTTTTCAGCACACTCTGCGGCTTTGGGAAGACGGCGCTTTGTGTTGCCCGCATGCGGCATACTGCCCACCTGTCTTATGGTGCATTTTAATACGCGGCATTCTGATTGACGGATGGTTTGGCTAAAAGTTTGACTTTTGCCTAACTAAAGTTTGCTATGCAAGCGATGTAAAATGGATTATAATAAGCATGGTATAGAGTAAACAGATAGGATGAAGACCATGGAAGAAAATGTAACACATCTGCGTTCTCAAAAGGAATTGGTCTGCATCATGGAAAAGGCCAGTAAAGAGGGACACCTGCCGGAAACCATCTTAAAGGAGTTTGCAGGGCGTCCTTTTCCCATGCCCGCGTTGTGGGCCTGTAGGGACTACTTTCACCAGCTTGACATGGAGACATGCAGAAGCCATCCGGCATTACCGCCGATCCTCGCCCTACTTTCGGCCATGGAGGGGGATCTGGATAAGGCAAAGGAATATGTGCTCCTTCTGGGAGAGACCCCAAGGCACTGGAAGCCGCAGGATTTTCATGAAAGAGACTATTATCGGATCAGTGCGGAGCTGGTCATGCCCTACATAAGCGATGGTATGTTTCTGCGGATCATATTCTTCCTGATAAAGGCGGGCATGGTGCCGGTCAAGTCGCTTACGCTGTCTGCCAGCCGTCCCAGCATATTGAACGGATTTCGGGACTTTACAAGATTCGGCCCCTATCTGGAACGGTACAAGGATACGATATCTGAGACGGTGCATCAGCTGTATGGCAGCGTCGGAAAGAACGTATATGAGATCCTGCTGGCGGAATGGTGCTATCAGAATAATGACTGCTTCAAGGCGCTGATTCTCGTGACCGGAACGATCCCCCTGATCGAACAGGAGAGCGACATGCGCTGCCTGTTCGTGGCGCTGGCGTTACAGATGAGGATCCTGCTCATGAACGGACAGGCGGGCACGGCAAAGCCGCTGGTGGAAAAGATTCGAAACCGTATTCATGAGACAGGCTGGGAGGAGCTGACCTCCAGCTTAAATGCCTTAGAATGCCTTGCGGCCTGCTACGACGGACAACAGGAAACGATCATCGAGTGGCTCGAAAAAACCGCGCCGGATGAAAACGGCGACATCTATATGATGGATATGTTTGCCTGGCTGGTAAAGGTGCGATGCTATTTGCAGACAGGCAAAAACATGGCCGCCTATGTGCTGGTCAAGCAGCTCATCAACCTTCTGGAGTTGGGAAAGCGTCCTATGGATCTATGCGAGTGCCATATGCTTCTGGCCATCATTTACCATAAAGCGGGCGATACGGGCCGCATGTGCGATGAGCTTGAGACAGCCCTGGCGCTGGCGAAAAGATACCGGTATATACGGCTCCTTTCGGACGAGGGCAGCTGCATGGTGCAGATGCTGTCTGTTTACCAGCGGGAAAGAGGTCCGGATGCCTTTACCGACCAGATCATTGAGCTTGCGGGGAGCGTAGGCAGATACTTTCCCAATTATCTGAAAGCCCCGGCGGAATGTTACGAGACGCTGACCGCAACGGAGAAAAAGGTGCTGCGGCTAATGGCGCTGGGAATGAGCAACGACGAGATCGCGGAAAAGCTGGGCCGAAAGGTGGGCACAGTGAAGTTTCACAGCAACAGCATTTTCCGAAAGCTCCGGGTGTCAAACCGGCAGCAGGCAGTGAACCGCGGGGAAACGATCGGCCTGCTGTAACACGCGGCGGCCGCGAAAAACAAAACATAAATTGATCAGAGACTTATGATGAGGGGGCGCGCCCCCTCATCCCGTGGGTACCCACGGGATGATACCCTTCTGAAAACCTTGCGACTTTTGCCCGCTGTGGTCAGACGGGCATAAACAAAACCTGACCACTATGCAAAGGAGGATACACACATGAGAAAACGTATCACAAGCCTGCTTCTTGTGCTGGCCCTGTGCCTGACGCTGCTGCCCGCATCGACGCTGGCGGCGGAGGCGCAGGGGCAGGCCGGTCAGGAGCAGACGGCCCTGACGCAGGGAAACGACGGACAGACGCAGGCACCCGGCCAGAATGGTACGGGCGAGGGCGATAAAACGTCCGACGAAGTACCTGATGAAGCGCCTGACGAGGAGCCTGACGAGGCGGTTTCGGCTGTACAGGCGTTGATCGACGCGCTACCGGCAGCGGAGGACATCTCGGACGCCAACGCGGACGAGGTCTCCGGCCAGCTGGACGCCATCGACGAGGCGAAGCAGGCCCTGACGGAGGAGCAGGCGGCCCAGTTGGACTTTGCCAAATATGACGCGGCGGCTGCCGCGGTGCTGGCGCTGGCGGGAGAGCCTGACGCCAACGAGCCCGTGCTGCTGGCTGCCATCGCCGGTACGAAACCCGGCGGCAGCGGAACGGCGGATGACCCCTATCAGATCACCGACGCGGCGGAGCTCATCTGGCTGCGGGACGCGGTGAACGCCGGTGAGGCGAACACCTGCGCGGAGCTGCGGCAGGACGTGGAGTATGTGGATGAGGTCTGGACGTCCATCGGCACCAGCGAGCACCCGTATACCGGCACCTTCAACGGCAACGGCCACACGATCCGTGTGTGGCTGCAAGGCTGGGGACGGGCCCTATTCGGCTATGTCGGCGCGGGCGCGAAGCTGACGGATATCGCCGTGACGAAGCGCCAGAGCGAGAATTATTCTCTCAATGCCAGCGCTCCCCTGGCGTGCATCAACGACGGCACCATCACCCACTGCTGGTACAGAGGCGCTATAACGGCCAAGGGCAGCCTGGGCGGTCTGGTCTATACCAACAACGGCACCATCGAGGCCTGCTATGTGTACGCGGGCCAACTGAACGGCGGCAGCCGCATCGAGATGTACAACGGCGGCTGGGCAGGCGGCATCGCCTATGAGAACACGGGCACCATCGTCAACAGCTATTTCTACGGAGACATGGTGCAGGCCCAGTCCGGTGGCACGGTGCGTGACATCATCGGCTGGGGCGCCATCGCCTATAAGAACAGCGGCACGGTCTCCAACTGCTATTACGGCGCGGACAGAGACGACGGCTACGGCGGCAAGACGGAGGATCAGTTCCGCGGCGGCGAGGTCGCGTATCTCCTGAACGGCGGCACGGCCCGGGACGACTGGCGGCAGAACTGCTACGCCGGTGACAGCAGCGACGCGACCCCCGTGCTGGACCGAAGCCATGCCCAGGTCCGGAAGTCCGGCAGCAGCTATGTCAGCCTGTATCCCCACGACCACTGCATCTGCGGCGGCGCCGCCACGTCCGGCGGCCATTCGCAGCACAGCGACGTGACCTACACCGCGTGGACGAACGACGAGGCGGCCAGCCAGTACGGCGACAGCAGCCATACCGCGGCCAACTCCCTGCCCAAGAATCCGGGCAAGTACTATCTGACAAGCGATGTGACGTTGCGTGACACCGGCACATGGCGTCCCGCGGACAACACGGTAATTTGTCTAAATAGCCATAATATCAGAGAGTTTGCTTTTTATAAGCCCGCGTATGACGTCATTACCGTTGACAGCGGCGTGACCTTCTCCCTGACGGAGTGCGCCTCTATCCAGGGGGATATCCATTGCGCCAGCAGTGCGGCGACCCACACCGTGAACAACAGCGGCACGTTCAACTTCTACAACGGACGGCTGCGGGACACCAAAAGCAAGGCCGACGGCGCGGCTGTCTATAACACCGGTACATTCAATATGTACGGCGGCACCATCAACGACAACAATACCACCGCGCGGGGCGGCGGCGTGTATAACGCCGGTGCGTGCAATCTCTACGGCGGCACCATCACCAACAACGGCACCGGGGGCGGCGTGTATAACAACGGCACGCTGACCGTGGGCGGCACCGCGACGGTCACAGGCAACAGCCCCAACGTCTATCTGGCTGGCGGCACGACCATCACGCTGAACAGCGAGCTGGACGAAAGCGCCCGCATCGGCATCACGGCGGAAAAGCAGAGTGACCTTACCGATACGGCGGACATCACCGTGGTCAAAGGCGGTGCGGCAGCCCTGAACTGCTTCTTCCCCGACGATGACGGCACCTATGACCTGTCTGATGCCAGCGGCAGCAGCGATATTATTCTCCATCTGATCCGGGATCATACGCACTGCGCCTGCGCCCACAAGGCGAAGTACGCCAAGGACATCGGCAGCCACACCGAGCATGTGGACCACGAGTTCGTGGCGTGGACGGATGAGCTGGTGAAGGAGCAGTACGGCAGCGACACGACGCGCACGGCAGCCACCGCCTTGCCCAAGATGGCGGGCTGCTACTACCTGACCGGCGATGTGACGCCGGCCAACGCCTGGTGGGCGGCAGACGGCACCATCATCTGCATGAATGGGCATAAGATCGTCAGCGCCGGCGCCATTGGCAGCACGGTGCGCGTCGACTCGGATGTCCATGTGATCCTGACCGACTGCAAGGCCAGCGGCTCCATTTCCGCAACCAGAGCCACCGGCGCCGCCGGCCTGGGCTTTGACAGCGGGGCTCAAAACGGCATCGCCGACATTTTCGGCGTTTCCTTCTCCGGCACCAGCAGCGGCGTCGCATGCAACACAGGCAATACCGTCAACCTGTATAACAGCACCATTTCCGGAACCACGAGCGCCATATACAACCTCGGCACGGTGAACATCGCCGGTACGGTCAAGACCACCAGCAGCACCGTCGGCAGCGGAAAGTACTGTGTGAACAACCTGGGTACGCTGACCGTGGACGGTACGCTGACGGCGGAGGGCGGCAACATAGGCGTGGCCAACAGGAAGGAAAGTAACGGCTCGCGGAGCGGCACCATCACTGTCGACGGTACGCTCACCAGCACCGGCGACAACACCGGTCTGAGCAACCTCGGTACGCTGACAGTTACCGGTACGCTGACGGCCACCGGCAAAGGCACCGCTACCCTGGCCAGCGGCCTGTTTAATAACGGCGGCACGCTGACAGTCACCGGCACGCTGACCGCCGCCGGAAATACCAGCGGTAGGAGCACCTACGGCCTATACAACACCGGCGAGGGCACGGTCACTGCCAACGGCACGTTCACCGCCTCCGGCGGCGAGTACGCCGTATATAACTTCGGCCCGCTGAACCTGGCCGGTACGGTCAATGCCAACAAGAATGTGTATCTCGGCACGGGCAGGACCATCACCGTGGTGGGCGAGCTGGCCGATGCCAGCAGCATCACCGTCCAGACGAAAGACACACCCGCCGCCGGCAGCCCCGTGACCATCGCCACCACGGAAAACGCCAACTGGATCAAGGCGGGCAGCTTCGTCAGCTGGACCCCCAGCAAGTATGCCGTCAGCCGCACCGACGAGGGCAGGACCGTTGTGCTGAAAGCACATGAGCACGCGTGGGGCTATACGCGCAGCGATGACGGTGCCACCATCACCGCCGCCTGCGCAAATACGGACGGCCTCTGCGGCGGCGCCGACGGCGGCAGTGTCACCATCCAGGCGCCTACTGACCTGACCTACAACGGCACCGCCAAGGCGGCCAGGCTGACCAAGACCGGGTGGACGGCAGCGGATGTGGGCGAGATCGTCTATCAGAAGGACGGCAGCGCCCTGTCCGCAGTGCCTGTTGATGCGGGTACCTACACCGCCAGCATCACCCTGGGCGGCGTGACCGCCAGCGTGACGTATGAAATCGGCAAAGCTACTCCAATGGCGAAGGACTTCGTCTTCGCCGCCCCTGGCAACCTGAACTACGACGGCAATTCCAAGATAGTAACTGTATCTTCCACTAAAATCAGCGTGGACGATGTCACCGTGAAATACTATCAGGGTGACAAGCAAGTGGAGAACCCCACGAACGCGGGCGACTACACCGTCAAGATTGACGTGGCCGAGAGCACGAATTATGCTGCGGTCAACGACCTGATGGCGGATGGCTGGAAGTTTACCATCGCGAAGAACACAACTACGCCGGATGTGACGCTGAGCGGCGACATGGTCTATAAGAAGAATAAAATCGAGCCTACGGTGACTGTGACAGTCGATGGGAAAACACTGACCAAGGATAAGGATTACGAAGTCACCTACGGAGACAATATGAACGCCGGTAAGAACGCGGGCACCGTGACCATCACAGCGAAGGGCAATTATGACTTCGCACAGATTGTTAAGATGTTCGACATCACCGCACAGATCATTCAGGTCACTGCGGAAAACAAATCCTCCCGCGTGGGGCAGGACATTGTTGAACTGACCTATACGCACGCCGATGGACTGCCTTACGAAGGCGACACCTTCTCCGGCAAGCTGGAAACGACTGCGGACAAGGATAAAGCGGGCACCTATGGCATCACGAAGGGCACGCTGACGCTGGGCAGCAACTACAACATCGTCTTCACGCCTGGCACCTACACCGTGGAGGATAAGCTGCCGCAGGACAGCTTCGCGTTTAAGGATGTTGTGGACGGCAAGGTGACCAAGACCTATGGTGACGCTGACTTCACCGTCGCCGCCACCGACGAGGCAGAGGGCAGCAGCGTGTCCTATGAAAGTACCAATACGAATGTTGCTACTGTGGACAGCACCGGCAAGGTGACGATCCACGCCGCTGGCACCACGACCATCAAAGCCACGGCGCATGAGACGAAGGACTACGCTGAAAAGAAGATTTTCTATACCCTGACAGTGAAGCCGAAAACGCTGACTAAGGACGACCTGACCTACTCCGGCCCGATCACCAAGGTTTACGACGGCAGCAACAGCGCACCCCGCGGTCTTACCGTTTCCGTAAAGCCAGACTCGCTGGTTGGCGATGATACCCTCGCGGTCAACGGTACGCTGAAATATAACAGCGCCAATGTCAGCGAGGCGGATACGATTACCTTCACGCCCGACGCCATCACTGAGGGCAACTACCGTCTGGCGGCCGCCGAGGTGCTGACCATCACCGGCGCAAGCATCACAAAGGCGACACCGACCTATAAAAAGCCCACTGGCGTGACGGCGAAATACGGTCAAACGCTTTGTGATATTGCGCTGGCAACCCCCGAAGGCACTACACCCGGCACATGGAGCTGGCAAACGCCGCAAACGGTGCTTGACAAAATCGGCAGCTATACGTATGATGCCAATTTTAAGCCGGATGACCCAAACTATAAGGGGGTAGTCGGTGCCGCAATCACTGTAACCGTTGGTAAAGCAGACGGCAATAACCTCAAAACGGTCGAGCTGACGCAGAAGTACACAGACGCCTCCGAGCATACCTACACGCCGGACTGGTCCGGTCTTCCTAATGGACAGACTTGGAGCTACGGCTGCGAAAGCTCGTCCACGCTACTGATCAAAAAGGATGTTTCCGCCGAAAGTGGCAAGCTGACCTACGCAATTTCCGGCGGCAAGGCCGGTGACACCGTCACTATCACCCTGAAAGCCTCCTGCAACAACTACGAGGATTTCACCATCACCCTGACCATCACCCTGACAGAAAAGGATGATCAGCAGGCACTGAAGCTCACTGGCGGCACCACCGTGGTCTATGGTCAGACCTTGCAGCTTGGTACCAGCGGCGGCTCCGGCACCGGTGCTGTGACCTACACAATCACCGATGTCGATGGTCAAGCGACCATCGATGCCGATGGCAAGCTGACTCCTGTCAAGGTCGGCACCGTAAAGGTAAAGGCCACCAAGGCAGAGGATGCAAACTACAATGCCATCACCAGTGCGGAGGTGGAGATCACCATTACCAAGGCCACGCCCACCGGCGAGCCAAAGTACACGGAGATCACCACCAGCGGCAAAACTCTGGCGGACGCGGCGCTAACGCTGGACGGCAGCACTCTGAAGCCCAATACCGGTACGCTGGAATGGGTGGATGATAAGGGCAATGCCCGGCCCGGCGATACCAAGGTGGAGGCCAACACGAGCTACAAGTGGCGCTTTACGCCCGCCGATGCCAACTATACGACGCTGACCGGCTCCATCGAGCTGTATCACAAGTCCAGCAGCGGTGGCGGCGGTTGGTATTACATCTACCACACCATTAAGGCAACGGCCGGCACGAACGGCTCCATCTCTCCCTCCGGATGGACCTCCGTCCGTGACGGCAGAGACCAGACCTTCACCATCACCCCGGATAAGGGCTACGCCGTAGCAAAGGTGCTGGTGGACGGCAAGAGCGTGGGTGCTGTGAAGTCCTACACCTTCAAGAATGTCACGAAGGATCACACCATCGAAGCCATCTTCATGAAGTCCAACGGCAACCCCCAGACCGGCGTATTCGTCGATGTAGCGGAAGGCAGCTACTATGAGGAAGCGATCGATTGGGCAGTGGAGAAGGGCATCACCAATGGCGTGAGCAGTAATATGTTCGCTCCCAACGATCCCTGCACCCGCGCGCAGATCGTCACCTTCCTGTGGCGTGCGGCCGGTTCTCCCGCCCCCAAGAGCATGAGCAGCTTCACGGATGTTCCCGCTGACGCCTTCTATGCCAAGGCTGTTGCCTGGGCTGTCGAAAACGGCATCACCAGCGGCACAGGCGAGAGCAAGTTCAGCCCCAACTCTACCTGCACCCGTGCGCAGGCGGTGACCTTCCTCTATCGTGCCTCCGGCAGCCCCGCAGTCAGCGGTAAAGCTGAGTTCAGCGATGTCTCCACCACGGCCTTCTATGCAGACGCAGTGGCGTGGGCAGCGAAGAAGGGCATCACCACCGGCATCGGCGGCGGACTGTTCGGCTCCGACAACGATTGTACCCGCGGTCAGATCGTGACCTTCCTCTGGAGGGCCATGGCTGAGTAAATCAAGCAACTGCCAGATCATCCATTCGCTGGCATAATTCCACAACAGGCAAAGGACAGCGCGGCGGACGGTCAACAACACCGGCCTCCGCGCTGTTTCCTTTTCGCCACAGGAAACTCTGTACGCCATTCACAACTCATGAGCCATGCCGCCATCCCACGCGGCAGGAGAAAACACTATGAAAAAGATCACTCGATTTCTGTTTTGCA
>ERZ773139.3476-NODE-3476-length-14069-cov-4.750321_pt1 | contig 14069 bp, 9 predicted proteins | sample MGYA00580854_ERZ773139 | MGnify/ENA primary metagenome ERZ773139 (study PRJEB29015, sample SAMEA2737809) | human gut metagenome | biome: human gut; feature: human-associated habitat; material: faeces | place: China | collected 2012 ...
TCACAACAATGCAATCCTTTTCCCAGTACAGGGCATAGTCTGCTTTTTTCGGCTTATATAGCAAATGCTCATAGCCAAGTTCCTGGAGGAAACGGAAAACAAAAACGCTGACATCCTTTTCCACCTGAATAAATACTGTGTTCTGTGCAACCAAATGATTCAGAAAATCATTCATCAATGCTGTCTCAAACACAGTAAAGGAAACTGAAGGATACTTATCTGAAATCTGTGCTGTCAGTTTTGCTGCCAGATCAGAATAGGCCGGATGGTATGTCGGCTTTTCCCGCTCGCTTTGCACCACGTATACATTGCGTGCAACCTTTGTAAGGTTCCCGCTTTTAAGCATTCCGCAGACAGCCCAATGATACGAGCTATTGCGCATTTGTGGGTAATCGCTTTTCAGCAGCCTGATTAATTCCTGATGGGAATAGCGATGCCCGACTTCGAGTTTTTTAGATGTTGCTTCATACCACTGCACGATTACTCACCTCCATTCTGCATTTCGGCAATTTAATATCAATATTGCCATAATGCATTATAATCCATTTGATTCAAATAGTCAATGCACATCGGCAATTTTTTATTAAATTGCCGATGTGCATTCACAAAATATGGGCCGTTCTTCGTTCAATCGTTCTTACAAAGCTGTTGATACCTTCTTTTCCCGACTCTTGCGGGTGTTCAGGATCTCTGTATTTATAGGCTATAGCTTTGGGGCAAGTTATTCATTTTTCACAAATCATTTTGATATTATTTGAAGTGTAGACAATTGTGAGAGTAAAAAAGCATCTTTATTGTTATTTTTTGCTTCTAATCGGCTAAGAACCGACTGTTCAGTTTCGGGGCTCCAATAAATCTTTAGTTTTTTTCTTGCTCGAGTTATAGCCGTATAAAAGATATTGTGGGTTATCCTTTCCTCTGTTTCATTCGTAATAACAATTTTTACAGAATCGTATTCTAAGCCTTGGGCTTTATGAATAGAAACTGCATAAGCTACCTGAAACGGAACAACCGTAGAATCATTATCGTCATCGTCCTCATCTGTACTTCTTAACTTATTGATGCTGAAAGAAATAATGGAGTGACCATTTTGTGAGATTCCTATAAGCTCAAAATCATATCCCTGTGCATCGATTTCGTTTATAGCTTCTTCTAATTCAATATGAAACGAAATCCTCTGCTCTTCAACCTTAATCGCAACAATTTTTCCCTTTGAGTTGTTATGAATTAATGGAGAGAATTTATTAGATTCATTGAAAAGAATTGGATCTCCAACTTTGTAAGTATTTATACCCCAGGTTATGCTCTCATTTGGATTGCTACTCTGCAAAAATCGATTAATGTTATTAATCCCATACAGTCCATCATAGTTTAAACATAGAATTATTTCATCATCACCGCTACGTTCGAATATTGACTCGTCGAGCCGAGCAACATATCCACTTTTAACCAGAAGCTCAAGAATTGAATCATTAAGCTTGCGCACGCGATCCCAGACCATTAGTAAAGCATCATCTGTGGTTCTATAAGGATGAGTAAGCTCAAATACTGATGTATTGGGAATAAACATTTGAGCAATGCTGAACCAATTACCGAAGTAGATTGATTCAATCTGATACACGTCACCTACAAGAACCAAAAGCTTGAACTGCGCTTTCTCCAGAATCTGTCGCATGTCCTTATTGCTCACCGTACTACATTCATCTATAAAAAGTATGTCACAGCTCACATTTTGATTCTTCTGTGAGAGAAACTTTGCTATCGTACTGTACTCACTTTTAGCAGCCGTCACCTTTCTTCGCATATTATCGACCGCTGGATGTGTGTTTGCTAAAAAAAGCTTGTCTCGATTTGCCCAGAAATTTGATATATGCCGTAATAATGTTGATTTTCCGGTGCCAGCCGAACCATATATAAGCGCCACATGAGAGGCAGAAAACATCTGACGCAGAGCTTCTTTTTTACTATCATCATCAATACTATATGATTCCGCATTCATCCATGAATCAACCGAAGATGTATATTGGGAAACTCCAAATGAAGATAGAGTTTGAAGCTTTTTGATGATTTCGGAACTATCATCAACATATTCTTTAATGTAAACATTTCCCTTATACTCTTCAATTCTTCGTCCTGTATGTTTATAATATAGGGATGAATTATACGTTCGAATAAGACTATCTTGGTCATCAAAGCCTTCAATTTCGGCTTTCGCCGTAAACAGTTTTCCTTCAATTTCTGTATTATTCTTTATGTGTCGTGCAAGTAATTCGTGTTCTCGGTTTTCTGAAGAGATCGATTCAAATAAATCATATATTCTTGGATTATGCTGCCTGAGAGAGGTGCAGTATGGCATTTTGTCAAACGGAATGCATCCATAGTGCAAATACAAGTCTGACAAGTGTTTACACTGTTCGTTTGAAAGCTGCCATTTAATAATTCTATTATTCATATTATGAAGCAGATAGCGCAAAACATTTGTACCAGGCTTGTTATGAATTATTATTTCTCTGCATTTGTCTAACAAGTCAAAAATCTTTATTGTTTGTGCATTTCCAGTTATCTGCGCCTTAATTATGTCATAATACTGTTGATCACTGCAAACGAGTTCTGTTAACGGCATTTTTACAGTAGAAAGAAAATGCATTAGCTCTCTATATTCGGTAGAGGCTGTACTATGCTTTACACGAGGCCCAAAAACTTCCGAAAGATTATCCCATTCGCAAGGGCGTATTGAAACCTCATATGCATCGATGACAAGAATAGACATATTCTTGTCCAAGATCCGGATTGTGTCATTGTGAATTGAGAATTTGACTGCATAATTATCCATTATATCTATTCTGGAAAAGGCTATCACCCGATCAAATTTGCTTGCTTTAGAAGCTGCGGCTGTAAAGGTAATCTCATAGTAGATGCTTTGATTAACAAAGAAAGGTTTTACTTTCTGGACGTAGTAACGATCATCATATCTTATGCGCGTACTTGCAGCGCTGGGTGATTCAATTCTTTCTGCGATCTTTGCATAATAATCAGATAGTTCAGTATCTGTATTGAGTGGAAAATCGTCTATATTGCTCAGCACATCCATGTTAAAGGTATTTTTCAAGTATAGCTTTACTTTAAGAAGATGCTCATAATACTTGAGCATAAGTCTTTCGGACCCATCTTTATCGAGGGTATAATGAGAAACAGATTTTTGAAGCATTTCATGAAAAACATATAGGAAACGCAGATTCCCACGCCGTTGCATTTCTTGAAGCGAATCAACATTCGACTTGTAATCATTAGGATCAACGTCTTGACCATTTGAAACAGCCTTGATAGCCACATACTCAACAAAATTTCTGATCTGGCCAAGTATGTTCTGACTCAACAGCCCTCGATCAGAAATGTTGAAATACGAGATGTTTTCGCAAATTACTTTATCAGTATCATAGATAGCTTTATCAATTCGGAGCATACTTTCAAACTCCTTTCCTGTGGTCAAGAAACTGGATGGCTGAATTACATTTTGCTTGGGAAAGGATAACAATCATTGCGCAGGTTCACAAGGTCCCACAAGCGGTTGAAGCAGGCGAAGAAACCGACCCGGAACTCCTCTCGCTGGTTGGCCGGTCCGGAAACGTTGGAAGAGCGGTACTCAAAAATGATCTCCGACTGTGGCAGCAGCCTTCCGAGCGCTTCCTTCTTTCCGAACAGGATCAGCGCTGCATAGGTGATGCCCTCATCTGTGATGGCCTCGCAGTCCCTAAGCAACTGTTTTGCGGACAGATTTGCCAGACGCCTGTTTCCACTCTTCTCAATCCATTTATCCCGGAATGCTTCAATCGCATTCTCGTCCAAGTCCGAAAGCTTCGCCGCAGGACAGATGCTGCCGGAGAAATCAAAGCTGGTCTCCCCATAGATCCGACGCCGGATCTCCTCCGGCATGGGAATCAGACTGTCTCCTTCATACCACCAGGCTATGCCGTCAACCTGAACAGGCAGACCCATGGGGCGACTGGCGACATCAAACACCAGGACACGTCGTCCTTCGTCATCATAAAGAGGCTGAAAGTCAACCATCACCTTCAGCTTGTCGATCAACCCTTTCCGCGTACGCTCAGGCTGGTCAAATGCCTCGCTGCCGACGACTTTACGGGGGCGCTTGTCTGTGATGCCAAGGACAAACATCCCGCCGCCACAGTTGGCAAGAGCACAGCAAATCTGAGCCGCCTCGTCAGAATCAAAGCGACGTTTTGCCTCTTTGAACTGATAGTGCTCTCCTTCTTTTGCATTCGGCAGGCCATCAATTGTTACCAGGCTGTTTAGCATGATGGTACTCCTTTGCTTTCTGAATCAGTGCTTATTAATCATTTCTTCTTATAGCTTTCTTTTGCGAAACAACTATGCATTACTCTTTACATCTAATCAATAGTGAATCGTCTCTTTCTTTTGCTCCCTTTTTGGTTAATCCCCAATATAGCACATGGTTATTGTTACTCCAAGTAGATTTCATTAAATTAAGTGCTCTGAATTGGTTCAAAACTTTTTTTATAAATTGATTATCAGATATTGAACATGAATATGGCTGAGACAGAAAGTGCTTTTTTATCGCATCTTCTGCGACCTTTTCAGTAATTGAAACATCCATCATTTCTGTTGCTATTGCTAAAAAGATATGCTTTAAGTCAGTATCGATTTCTGAATAATTGGTACGAGTTTGACGCCCGTCATTATATGAATGTGAATAAGGTATAGTTATTGGACAATTTTCAAATGCCAAATCTGTATGCATTGTAAATGCATCAAGTTCTTTTTTGCTTTTCTCCAGCTCCTCTTTTAAGTCTTTGTTCTCCTCCTGGAGAGTCATGATCTCACGTCGTAATGAAGCTTCATCATAGTCTTCCCCTCTTTGCCATCCGGGACGTACTATTTCGCTTTTGGCTTTCATAATTGAAACCGCAAGTCTGCCAGTTAGTTCGTCAGCTGAATGCCAGATACTTGCAAGTCTGTTTGTCATTGCCTTGGATCGGAATGCTTTTAGTTTCTCAATCTTTTCTGAATCGGACTCGCACTTATCCTCTGGTAAATCCACAGAATCATCTAATGCAAAAACAAGAACAGGAACATCTTTGCTGATAGCGTAATCATATTCCATCTCTGTATAGCTGATACCCGTTTCAGGGTGGATGGAGCCATAGCGTTTTCCGATTATCAATACATAATAATCGCAAAGATCAATAACTTTTTTTATTACTTCAAATTGTTCAATATCTGTTGCCACGAACGCTTCCATACCCGCTGGAATGCAATCTGCCATTAGCAACACATCAAGTACCTTTCTTCTTTCCTCTACCAAATCGGAATATGTGGAACTAATGAAAACCTGGTACTTCCTTTCCAAATCTCCCACCTCATTTCATTCTTCGCATAATGGAAACTTTTTTAGATTTCGTTAGTTCCATTGATAGACGAGTTTTTATCCCAAAATCAATATCTTACAGGGATATTCGACTTCATTATTCGACAATTAGGAAATTCATAATCAAGGGATTGCATGAATTGCCTTAGTCCTGCTTCTTTTTGATCCTCATTGCCAGATGGGCCTACCCGAATACTATTTATTGCCCAACATTCATCTTGATTCCAATCATTGAATGGCATTTTAATATATGGGACAAGAATGCCATTTACAATCCTGAAATCATACATCTTGTATTGTGCTCCTTTATACTCATAGTGAAGACGTTTCAATTTACATTTAGGCACTACAGCAACATATCGTGTTTCCCTTTCGTCTTCAAAACACTGATCCTTAAAGAATAATGCCTCAACTGATATCCAAGAAGTGTATTCTTTAATTATTTTGTTGTTGAGGGAATCCGAAAGCTCATATGATTTCCAAATGGAGTATAGACGCTCCACTATATCGAAAATGATTCCTTGTTTCTCTTCTGGATAGTATTTTACTCTATCTGCAATCACGGCCGTTCCAGTTGTTCTATCGATCCATTCATCAATAAAAGCAGTGTCAAATATTCCAAGACAATAACCATTGTAATTATCTGTTTTTGCATAATATTTCCACATTGACAAATTGTCTCCATCCAGAGATAATGATAAAACAAAATACCTGCATAGCATATCGGAATTATTGTCAATGTATGAGAAGCCATTATCCTCATGCTGTGTAACACGGATTCTCTTAAGCAAGTTCAAAAAAGCTTTGTTATAATACCGGCTGCGTCTACGCCAAAAACCATCAAGTTCCTCGTTAATATTTACCTTCTCTCTGAAATCATTCAGGAATTGACTGTCTGTAAAGAAAAGTGTGCGAGTTTTGAGAATCCCCATTAATCCTTGTGGCGACGTGTAATGAAATTTGGGATCATCTGAATCTCCACCATTAAAAGATGGAAGAAATGGTTTTGAAATTAATCGTTCCTGTACTTTTTTCTCGTGATTATCATTTAAACCTATACCTTCTCGAAGAAGCCTGTCATCAGAATCAATGCCCATGCTTTTTCTCCTGTTCAATATTTATTTACTCAGCGGTAGTAGTTCTTTCAGTTTTGCAACGATACACTTCAGCTCGGAAAGGTAACGATAAAAGGCTGTAGATCAATGCTTTACCACAATTACTTTTACCCCGTCCGTCATCTCAATATCACGCTTAAACTCTACTTCATCTCGAATCACTCCAAGATCATAAACAACAAATAGAATCCGTTCATATTGTTTTTTATAGGCAGTTATATCAGCGCTGATTTCCTCAACCATTTTTGAACGGCGGCCTTCTTTTAGCAACTTCACTTCAATGCATAGATTCATTTTCGGGATAATAAAGTCAGGAATATACTCTTTACCTGAGAATTCAAATTTGCCAGATTCGCGATCATAATCTGCACCTTTTGATAAATTACGTCCAATCAGCAGGTTCTCAATCGCATTCTGCACTTCAACTTCTTTTTCCGGCTGCTGGTAAATTGCTGCCCGAAGGTGAGTCTGAATAAAATTTCCAATGTTGTCGAATTCGTCATTGACAAAATCCACACTGCCTTCAAGAGCCGATAAAAGAAGCTTTGTGCATAATAATACTTGCTCCATAACTTGCTTCTGATATCCCCAAAGAGTATCCATGTATGATTTCATATCTCTGGTATTGAATGTGTAAAACACTGTTGATATTTTTAGTACTTGACGTGCTCTTTCAGCAAGGTCATTATATGTTATTGCATAACTTTTGAAGCTGACATAACGGCTATGCTCTTGCGCAGTAGAATTGTATAATGTACTTTGAATCGTATCACGTAATGCTTGTACTTGCGAAATCAAGACCATGATTGCTTTTCTTTCATCAAGCGTATTATTCATATCTTAATAATCTCCTTTGAGGAGAAATTACCTTTCTCCGTAGTTCCTGAAAATATTCCCTAATTCATCGTCATTATTTGCATGCAATACCTTATCCCGCACATCAATATCCGTCAGATCCAGCCTGATGAACCTATTTCCGCCGGCATCGGTGGTCTTATGGATCAATTGGACTCTGCCAAGGCGAGTCTCATTTTGTGCATACTCGGCTAATGCCTTTGCTTTCGGCAAATTATCCGTATACTGATTACCATGCGGTTCCAGAATATCAACTACATAATCCACTGTTGGGTCACTGCGAATGATCAAGAAATCCGGATAGAATGATTTCTTTTCACCATTCATCTCGTATGGTAGGCACAGTGCCCACGGGGCTCTTGACGGATTCCGCAGCCAGCAAAGGAAATCGCTCCGCCGGGATTCTTCTTCGATCAGGTCGGCTTCCCAGCCATTGAGCTTGATTTTTGCTATTCCTGTGGTTTCCGATGCAAGAAGATGATTGTCGTATTCCTTGCCATCCGGGTCTTCCCGAACCGAGATATTCTCCGGGATCGCAAATAGCTGTTCGCTGACCACGGCGCTGTCTGCCATGATCCGACGGTACTCCCGCTTACAGGCATCCGATTTGTTGGCTATTGCAACACGATAATTCCGAGACAGAATACGCAGCTTTTCTTTTGCATACTCACCAAGCTTCGCTCTGCATTCATCGTCGGCAGCAAAAAGCACACAGTCAATTTTGTGGGCATTCGGATCTTCCTCATCATAGTACCTGCTGCCATAAATATTCGGGAAACCAAACCGGCCCAGGCGTGCGTCCGCATTCCGTACCTGCCTGTCAAGGTCAGATTCAGACATCAGCACAAGATCTCCCCAATAATCTTCCTGCAACGCCTGCCCAAACGGATCAAATACCTGCACAGACAGCTTGAATTGCAATACCTGCTCAGCCAGCGCATCATAGCGGCCGCTTTGATGCAATTCATCCACATATGCGCGGATCATTCCGATCACATCGTTGATTACCTCATCCCGAGCGCCCTGGTATACCATATTGTGTGTCAGCAACGTAGCCAGATCGAGCAGAGATTTCAGGTAATCGTTGATCCGATCCTGGCGAACAAAATACGTGAGGAAACCTTTTGAATTGATATAATCAATGATCTCGATACGGTTGATTTCAGGCACAAGCGTCATCTGCCGTACCTGCACGGGATTCTCCTGAGGAACCACCGGCGTATGAGGGATGGCAGCAGAAACCGGCACTGTAACCGTCCGCGGCGGAATGTATTCAGGCGCACTGGTGCCGGGGTTCATTACGGGAGTAGTTGCCGGCGTGGACTCCGTCTCATTTGCTGCGCCTGCCATTGCCGGCGTTTCGATGCCTGGCTGATCAAACAAGGACACCTGATTGGGATTAGGAGTCACCACATGATTGCGTCTCGGGGTATGTGCTGTCCAAATGACATACGTCGGTTCTTCCAGCGATTCGCCGTTGATCTCGGTGGGAATGCTGCCGCCTTCGTTTGACTGCAATTCCTCCACAACTTTTTTAACGGTATCTTTATTGAAATGCGGCAAATACAGCTTCACATCATTCAGGAACTCATCACGGGTCACGCGCATTTGCAGCGGTGTGCGCACCATTCTCCCAAGTAGCTGGGCAATGTATGTAGGATCATTGCGCACAGCAAAGGACATCATCGTTTCCGCACGGGGGCAATCCCATCCGGTTGAAAGAGCTTCCTTAAAGAAAACGATCTTGATTCTGTGATCATCCGCGATCTCTGATGCCTTTACATGCGGAATATGCAGCCCATTCAGCTCGACTGTAGTGTTTTCACCGAAGCAATGGACAACTTCGCCCTCTTTGAAACGGACACCAGCCTTTTCCTCGATTTTTGCCAGCACGTCTTCCAGATTTGTATCCGAAAGCGCGCCGCCGCTGCCCTGGCATACCTGCACAACCAGCACGGGATCTACATTGGAATAATGCTGCTCGGTGGTATACTGCCGCCAGCGCGTACACTTCTTCAGCCATTCCTCAACTGCTGCTTCCAGCAGCACGATATCGTTATTCCGCGTGGGATCATCGGGATAGGTGATGACGATCCGATCTTTGAGCAGCCCGGTGCCGCGGACATCGTCTGCGGTAATCACATATTTCTGCAAGCCGACATTTGCGGTATTTCCGATCAGGGTATTAAACCGTTCCGCCGTGGCGCTGATGCCCAGGACAACAGGCATGGAGTGCATTTTGTGCCGGACCCCGTTTTCTGTGTATTCATAGCCCTTGATGAAGCGCTGCATGATCGTCGTATCAGTGCCTGCCTCACGCTTGGACTTCGCGCCGCGATGCGCCTCGTCTATGATAAAATACAGCCTATCGGCTTTGTTTTGAATCGTGTTTTCCAGCGTCTCCCAGATCGTATATTGCCGATCATCGGAATGCTGTGTCAGCTTGCCGCTTCTGCTGATCTTTTGCGTATTCAGGAAATAGATATATCCGTCCTCCAACATTTCCTTGTCGAAGGATTCCTCCGCAATGGTTACGCACTGACCGAAGCGCAGCTTGTCCGCTTTGAGCTCGATTTTCAGCTTTGATTGCGCATTCAGCTCGGGAGAATCGGACAGCCAAACAAAGATCGCATCCGGCTGTTCCTCAAAGGTGTTTCCATCGGCCAACGTCGTGCCAAAATAAATATTCTCGATCAGCGCGGCGGCGATGATGGTTTTCCCTGCGCCGGTTGGAGCCTGCAGGGAAACCACCTGCGTTTTCCGCCGGCGGCGATAGGCCTCCAAAGCGTCGGCAATATCCATGCGCAATTCTTTTACGGCTTTATCCTGGAAGGATATCAGGTTGACTTTCATCTTGCGTTCCTCCCTGCGTTAATGCGGAAGTTGTCCAGATAGTCCCGGTATAATTGATAGGTTTGTTTGCCCGGCAGCGCCGCTGTCATGGCGGCAAAACCGGCTTCATAATCGGTGACGAGGAAAACGACGTCAATTTCCGGGTGAGCGGCGAGCTGCTCGGCAAAATCCCCAAAGCAGTTTTCGTCATTCAGGATGGCCATCCTATTTTCCGGCAGGATCAGCATATCGGGCACCCCATCCTCGATCACGGGGCATGGTCCATGCGCTCCTGCCTTCATCCACAGCGTAGACAGCAATTCTTTGAATTGTCTGCCGACGGCGACGGCATTCTTGTCAAGGAAACCGAGCTTAAAGAAGACAGCATTGGCTTTGAAACCATCCGACATAGGAATATCGCTGCCGATATAATTTCCCTTGAGCGGCTGCCCATTTACATCATGTCCTTCAATGCTGCATACGGTACGCGGCCAGGTAACATACTTAGCAATGCCCAAACGCTCCCATTCCAGATCACCGGGATGATATCCCTGGGTGGAAAGGTTTTTAGCTTCATCAACGGAAACTTCGTTATTTGTCACCATGATGCAGCGTCGATGACCGCCGTCCTCGGCGTTCAGAAGATTGACAGCATGGAGGGTCGTGCCGCTGCCAGCGAAGAAATCAATAATTAGCGCAGTGGGCTTGTCAGCGACAAAGAAACGAATTGTATCATGGACAGCATATAAGGACTTGGGAAATGTGAATCTTCCGCTGCCGATTATTGCGTTGAGAAGGATAGTCCCATATTCGCTTGCTGAGTGCTCTTTTTTATGCCATATTGTTAGAGGACGAATATCTCGTCTTGATTCATCCTTTAATTCAATAATATAAGCTCCATCCTCATCAGTTCCAACGATATTATACATTCCATTTCGAAAGTTTTCTTCCATACCGGATGATAGATAATAACCTGTACGTTGCTTTCCATCCCATTTCCCGAAGCTTAAGAAGTGATCTCGGTACTTCCTCATCAAAGTTTCAGGTTGCAAATTCCAAGTCAGTTCAGTACCATTTGAACCGAGAGGCCACATGGCAACAGCGTTTTCAGGCGGGCAGTAATCTTCTCTTCTATCGCTTAATGCAAGAACAGGACCATGCCCTAAAAAACGACCTGTTTCTTTCGCGAACAGAAGAGGATAAAACAGATTTGGCCTATCTGTCCTCTTACCATGATTACTTGCTTGCCTTAGCAGGCCACGAAGGCGTACACTTTTATCCTTGCTATCAACATCATCTGTTTCATCATTATTGGAACGAAGCATGTCAGATCCATTAGATACCAATGCAGCATTTCCAATATATACATAAAAGATATACTCTTCGCACCGAGAAAACTGATTATCACGTCTATTTCCTTTGGGGTTTATCACAGAAGAAATCATCTGTATATTGGAATCTGAGAACAAATCTTCAAGTAAACAAGCGAGATGATGGTATTCTTTTTCATCAATAGTTACTATCAATACAGAATCATTTGGATTGAGTAGCTTTTTCGCCAGCTTTAACCGCTTCTGCATCATAGATAGCCATTTGCTATGACGGTATTGATCGCCATTGTCTACATAGTCATTATTATATTTCCAATCGCGCGCGCCGGTATTATAGGGCGGGTCGATATAAATACAGTCCACCTTTCCGGCATACAGGTATTCCAAAAGCTGCAAGGCGTGGTAGTTGTCCGCTTCGATCAGCGTATGCCACAAATCGCTGTCCGGTGCATTGCAAACAAAATCCAGCGGCTGCAGATAAGGATAGATCGGCTCACCAAATTCGGCTACGCATACCAGCTCGTCCAAGGGAAACTCCGCTGTTTCGCTCCGGTCCTGATTGAGGCACAGCGCCTTCCCATCCTGGATTTTGAGCACTATATAATAATCGCTGACCTTCCCGGTTTTCAGGGCAACCTTTGCGCCTTTCCTCACGGGAATATCATAGAGCGGGGTGCACTCCGGCAAATGCTCTTCAAAGACCAGGCCGAATTTCTTCTGCTTGGTCAGCTTATCCACTTCCGCGGCGATGCGTTCCCGCAATTCCGGATTGTCGATCTTTTCAATCAGCTCATGTATGGTCGCCATTGATCAGTGCCCCCATTTCTTTTGCAATAAGGCCCTCAAGCTGGCGCTGCAAGTTAAAAGCCATATCCTCTTGGGTCACTTCATGAAACGGTTTTTGTATAACGTCAGGCATCGCAGTAATGGCTGCTAAAATATCCGGATGACTGATGTCATTGGATATAATCTGCTTTTGCGCAGATTCCGTGTCAAACGGATTCTTGTGCAGCGTATCCCATGTGTCCAGAATATCCTTCTGGAGAGGGGTGATCTTGTTTGTATATCGCAAGGCGTTAATGATCGCCGAAATCTGCTGGTCAGTCATGACGCTTTCTCCTTATTCTTCTTCATCCGGGAAAATCTCAATTATATCATCCACGGTGCAGCCGAGAACACGGCAAATCTTCGCCAGCACTTCCACGCTGACAGGCTGATCCTTACCCATTTTTGCCATGGCGTTGGATGTAATTCCCGCTTCACGGCGTAACGTGGTTTTATTGATTTTCTTGTCAATCAACAGCTTCCAAAGCCTGTTATATGAATAAGCCATTTACCATAACCTCCACAAGAATTGGCTATTCTGTTTTTCCGAGTATAGATTAACATAAAACCATTCTCTTTTCAACCAATTTAATGGAAAATCAATCGAAAATTTAGTTTTTCAATCAACAATAACGAGCCAAGCATCGAGAGATGTTCCAAGACGGCGCCTAAAGCATGTTTTTTGATAGAGTTTGAATATAGCTGCCTTGGCTCCGTTCATGGCTTCGTTTCTGGCTCCGTTTGTGGCTTCACCATGGAGCTAGGAGACTATACTGGTCTCGTTTGTGGCTCCACCATGAAGCCAGTGTTTTTTTGCTGGCTCTGTTTGTGGCTCCATGATGGAGCCAGCTGCTATCGATTCAACCTGTAGCATGACAACTGATCAGCCACATTCTATTTTGAAACAATTATGAGTGCGAGTAAATGCATACAGTCGCAGAAAGGATTGCAAAGACACCCTAAAGACACCTTGAGGCCACCCGGCATCAGTGATAAAATGTATCATGTAAAAGTGGATCGAGAGCACCGGCAAAACGCTGGTGCTTTTCTTTATCCCCTTGGAAAAAAACTCCAACTGTTTCCCCTATAAGCTCTGCGTCTGAATGCCGCAGGGCTATTTTTGTGCCTGCCAACCTTCGTTCAGGATGATGCGAAGACTTCCGAATACAATCCCGCATGGTCACATCTGCTGCAAAATTTGATTTTGCCGGTGTCAAATTGCTCGGATTTTTACATTAAAGAGTGTAGGGCAATTTACAGCACGAGCTTCATGCTGGCAATTTTTTTGCTCAGGTGTTTCCAAAATCGCTGATTTTCGCCATGTAGATATGGAGGGCAAATGAAAGGAGCGCTGCCCATATGAAGACAGTACCCTCTGAAGACGATGTTGAACGCTGCTTATCAGAAAATTTTTAAAAAGTGTTTCCATTCTGCCTCGATTTTTACATAGAGGGACAGCGGACAATATGGACCCGCTGACAGGAGGTGGTGCTGGCAGAATTCACATGGATGATCGATGACTATTGATACTCGTGCGGAGCAATTTGAAATAACTATTCGAAAGAGGTTTCCAAAAAGCTCGTTTTTGGACATTAGATGATGACTCACGTGCTGAAAAAATTTTTCTGGAGGTGGTGTCAATTTGCCCGATTTTTCCCATGTAGGGGTGAGGGGTGTCTGGCTAAATGTGCAGCGTGAGTTTCG
>ERZ773139.3480-NODE-3480-length-14060-cov-4.192360_pt1 | contig 14060 bp, 12 predicted proteins | sample MGYA00580854_ERZ773139 | MGnify/ENA primary metagenome ERZ773139 (study PRJEB29015, sample SAMEA2737809) | human gut metagenome | biome: human gut; feature: human-associated habitat; material: faeces | place: China | collected 2012 ...
AAGGGGGTTCCCTTCCCCCCGGAAAATCCCTGCCCGCTCTTATTCCAGCCCGTACTTGCGCAATTTGTTGTGCAGGGTGGCGCGGGTGATGCCCAGGCGGCGGGCAGCCTCGCTCTTGTTGTCCTCGGTCTGGCGCAAGGTGTCCTCGATGGCGCGGCGCTCCAGAGCTTCCAGAGACAGACCGGCCAGGGAGGCCTCGGCGGTCTCCGGTACCGGGGCGGCCTGCTCGGCGGCGCCGGTGACGCTGGCGGGCAGTTCCGGGCCGGTGATGAGGTCGCCGGTGCAGAGGATCACGGCGCGTTCCACGGCGTTCTGGAGCTCGCGCACGTTGCCGGGCCAGGAATAGCGGCGCAGCATGTCCAGGGCCTGCGGGGCGAAGCCCTTGACGTTCTTGCGGTTGCGGGCCGCGAATTTTTCCAGGAAATGGGCCGCCAGCAGGGGGATGTCCTCGCTGCGTTCACGCAGGGCGGGCACCTCGATGCTGATGACGTTGAGGCGGAAGAACAGGTCCTCGCGGAAGCGCTTCTGCTCCACCTCTTCGCGCAGGTTGCGGTTGGTGGCGGCGATGACGCGCACGTCCACGGTGATGGGCGAGTCCGAGCCCACGCGCTGCACCTCGCCCTGCTGCAGGGCGCGCAGCAGCTTGGCCTGGAGCGAAAGGGGCATCTCGCCGATCTCGTCCAGGAAGAGGGTGCCGCCGTCGGCCTGCAGAAAGCGGCCCTCGCGGCGGCGGTCGGCGCCGGTGAAGGCCCCGCGCTCATGGCCGAACAGCTCGGATTCCAGCAGGTTCTCGGCCAGGGCGGCGCAGTTGACCGTGACCAGGGGCTTGTTGGCACGGGCGCTGGCACCGTGGACGGCGCGGGCCACCAGTTCCTTGCCGGTGCCGGATTCCCCGGTGATGAGCACCGTGGCCTCGGTGGGCGCCACGGTGGCGATGATCTCGCGCATGGCGCTGACGGCGGGGCTGCGGCCCAGGATCTCGGGCCCGGCAGCAGCCTCGCTGAGCTGGCGGCGCAGCTCGCGGTTCTCCACGCTCATGCGGGAGTGGTCCACGGCCCGTTGCAGGGTCTCGCGCAGGGCGTCGAAGTCCAGCGGCTTGGTCAGATAATCGTAGGCGCCCAGGCGCAGGGCATCCACGGCGGTCTCCACGGAGGAGTAGGCCGTCATCAGCACCACGGGCAGGGCCGGATTGTAGTCCAGGATGCCCCGCAGGGCGTGGATGCCGTCCATGCGTCCCATGCGCACGTCGGTCAGCACCACGTCGTAGGGCTTGGCGCGCACGGCCTCCACGGCCAGATCGCCGTCGGCCGCCTCGTCCACGCTGTAGCCCCAGGCCTGGAGCATCATGCGCAACATGCCGCGGTGGGCATCGTCGTCGTCAACCACGAGAATGCTGGTATTCACCTAATCCTCCCCCGCCTGCCTGTCCGGGCCGTCCGTCGGATGGCCCGCTGCCTTGCCGGCCTGCGGCAGGCGTATGAAAAACGTGGTCCGGCCGGGCGTGTCCGCCGTGGCCTGACGGGATTGCACATAGACTTCGCCTTCGAGCGCCTCCACGATCTTGTGGACGGTGGCCAGTCCCAGGCCCGTGCCGTGCCCCTTGGTGGTGAAATAGGGGTCGAAGATGTGGTTGAGGTTCTCGGGCGCGATGCCCTGCCCGGTATCCGTGACCGAGAGGACAAGATGCTGCTTCTCCACCGTACAGCCCAGGGTCAGGGTGCCGCCGTCGGGCATGGCGTCCAGGGCGTTGAGGCAGATATTGAGCAGGGCCTGCCCCAGCCTGTCGGGATCCATGCGGGCCGGGGGCAGGGCGGCCGGAAGGCTGTTCACCAGCCGGACGCCGCGTTTTTCGGCATCCTGGGCGATGAGGCGCAGCACATGGGCCACGCTGTCTTCCAGCGGGGCGGCCACGGGCCGCACGTCACTGGGACGCGAGAGCCCGATGAGCTCGCTGATGACGCGGTTGAGGCGTTCCACCTCGCGCACCATGACGCCCGCGGCCTTGCGGTCTTCGCTGCCTTCGGGGAAGCGCATGCCGAAATAGGTGGCGTAGCCCTTGATGGAACTGAGCGGGTTGCGGATCTCGTGGGCCACCCCGGCGGCCAGCGTGCCCACGGCAGCCAGCTTTTCCTTGCGGCGGATCTCTTCTTCCAGGCGGCGGATCTCGCCTTCGGCCCGGCGCTGGCGGCGGCGGGATTCGCGGGCGCGCTGCGCGTAGTACAGGGCCAGCAGACAGGCCAGGCCCACCAGCATGGCCACCCCGGCCAGCATGAAGACGTGGTCCCTGTCCTGGCCGCGGGTGATCTCGAACGGTGAGAGGTCGAGGCCCAGGAAGATGATGGGCTGCGGCAGGCCCGGCGGCAGCTCCTGCCCCGGCGGGGGCTGCATGAAATAGCGGTAGACCACGAACACGCGCTGGCCTTCCATATTGAGGATGGCGGAACGTGTCTGGCTGCCGGGGGCCAGGAGCTTCATGGTCTTTTCGTCGGCCTCTTCGCCGTTGATGCGCAGGATCTCGCCCAGGCGGTTGCCGTTGCTGTGGGCCAGGATGGTGCCGTCGGGCATGGTGACGGCGATGAACTGCACGTCCGAGGTGCTGGCCATCTCCTTGAGCAGGATCTGCAGGCGCACGCGCGCCTCGCCGCGCATGCTGGTGCGCAGCATGCTCTCGAAGGCCATGATCAGGGAGCTGCCTTTTTCGGCCAGCAGGCGTGACATGGCGCGTTCGTTGCGCTCGATGGAGGCCAGGGCCAGCAGGGTGACCAGCAGGATGAGGACGAAGGCCGTCCCTCCCAGCAGCAGGCCCAGCGGGGTGTTCTGCTGCTGCGCCAACTGTGAACGGGCCTGGGAGCAGTCGTTCTCGCGCGCGGCCTGGTCATTGGCCACCATGCCGCCGGTGTTCCGGCCGGACGCGGCAGACCCCGGTGTCTGGCAGGGCCGGTTGGCGGCGCGGGCCAGCCGGTGGCGGCGGGGGTCCAGCAGGGCGGCAGCAGCGGAAAGGCAGCGTCGGATAAAGTTCATGCCTGCACTATAAGCATGGTTGGGGCACCTGTCACCTTGCCGTCGGATATTTGGCTTGCATGTTTTTTGCAAGAACGAGGAAAGACGAAAAAAATGCCACGGCCTGCCGGCGGCCTTTCCTTGCGCCGCGGACACAGGCTTGATATGCCAGAAGCATGGCCCAACAGAACAAGGTTTGCCTATGTGGAAGAATATAGTTGTCAGTGGTCTGGTCATGACATCGCTCCTGCTGCTGCCGCTCATGGCGGCTGCCGGGGGGCATCACGGCGGCGGTCACGGGCCGCGCGGCTACCGCAATGTCGACCAGTGGCTCCAGAGCCTGCCCGAAGAACAGCAGGTCAAGGCCCGCGCCATCCTTGAAGAAGCCCGTCCTGCCATCGAAGACACCCGCTGGCGCATTCGCCAGAAGCGGGAAGAACTGGCCCATTTCGACTACGCGGAGGACTCGTCCGCCGAGACGCTCTCCCGTCTTGGCTGGGAGCTGCAGGACCTGCGCGACCGTCTGCGCCTGCAGCTGGCGCAGCTGGAAGGCCGCCTGCTGGACGAGGTGGGCGTGAGTTTCCGCCGTGCCGGCAAGAGCCGGGGCTGCAACAGCATGATCCGGCAGGACGTGATCCATACGTATTCCCTGCAGGAGACCCTCGAACCCTGCCCGTAACTTCTGCAGCCCGCATGAAACATCCAGGCCCCGCTCAGGCGGGGCTTTTTTTGTATCCGGCTCCGGCCTTGGGGGCCGGGCGTCAGGGGTGTATGAAAATTTGTCTGCTGTATAATTTTTGACCAGGTCCGCCGGCCCGCTGCATAAAAACTGGACATCCGGGGGGAACACAGGGCAGCCGGAGGAAGGCTGTTTGCCGGGATGAAAATGTAATATATTGATTTATATTGAAAAATAATGTTTGGCACGCGGGTTGCTATATACAGAGCACAAAGGGCAAGACCCAAAGCCCAAAGATAACCCACTCTGTGAAGAGATAAAGGAGCATATATATGAATACTTCCCGCGTTATGATCCCTGCCCTGCTGGCTGCAGCCCTCATCGGCGGAACCATGACCTCTGACGCTTTCGCCGGCCCCCATCATCGCGGCCAGGGCAACGGTTATGGTCCCTGCTACGGTTACGGCGACGGCGGCTGCTGGGAAGGCGGCTGGGGACATCACGGCCACGCCCGTGGCTGGGGTTACCGGGCCATGTCGGACGCGCAGCGTGCCAAGTTCGACAAAATCATGGAAGAATTCGCTCCCCGCATGGAGCAGCTGCGCGACAGCATCTACGTCAAGCGCCAGGAACTGCGGGCTTTGGAAAACGCCACCAACCCCGATGTGAAGGCCGTGCGTGAGGCCGCTACCGAAATGGCCCGTCTGCGCAACGAGATGGCCGACCTGCATGACGCCCTGGGCGACAAGCTGGCTGCCGAAGTGGGCGTGCCGGAAGGCTTCAAGGATGCCCCCCGCGGTCCTCGTGGTCCCCGTGGCGATCGCGGCCCCGCCATGGATTGCCCCCGTGGCGACGGCCCCCGCGGTGACGCCGGTTGCTACGACGGTCCCCATCGCGGCCACTACTAAGAGCTGATCCCTGCCAACGGCAGAAAGAAATATCTGGCCGGAAGCTCCTCCTCCTTCCGGCCAGGCTCCCGAAAACAGCAACCTCCTTTGACAGGCACCTTTAACCGGAGCTCCCGCTCTACAAAATGCAGTCCTCTGGAACTTCTACCCCGGCCGGGGATTCCCCTGGCCCCGGCCGGGCCTTCCTGAGAACGACGGATTTTACTCCTGAGATCGTCCCTCCCCGCCTTAGGCGGACAACATATCCGGCAGGGCAATCCCCCTTGGTCCTGCCGGGGCTCACGAGAGCATCCTCCTCCTTCACCATAACCTCTAACCATCAGAACATCCTCCCTCTTTGGCCGGCTGCTCCTCCCCCTGGGCAGCCGGTCGTCTTTTTTTGTCCGCTGTCCGGCGTCCGTCCGGCCTGCCTTTCTTTTCTCCGACGGCATGGTCTGTCCAAGGTGGGGAGGGGCGGGACAGCCCCGTACCGTGGTCCATGCGGCCCGCTCTGCCGGGCACGAGACAGGGGAGAGTTTTTTCCCCTTCCGAGTCCCGGTCTTCGAGGGCGCGGCAGCTCTCCGGCCTGTCCGGTCACGGAGCCCCGGCCATCAGGGAAGAACGGCCTTCGTGTGCGGCGCTCTGCGATGCGCCCGCTGTCCGGCAGGCTTTGGCAGGCCCGGTGTCGCCGCCTTGCTCCGTCCGTACGCTCACCGCTCTTGGCCAGGATGCTCGTGCAGCCCGGCCATCACAGATGGCACGGCGCACGTCTGCTCGCAGAAATTCGCCGTTCCTCTCTTCCTCATCCTTCTTTCTTATCATGGAGACGCCGAGCGCTGTCCGCCTGCTGTGCGGCAGGGGAGCGGCAAGGCTCACACGGGCCGCATCGCCCGCGGTAATCCGGCGGCACAAAAAAAGACGCCCACCGGCATGGAGACCGGCGGACGTCTGGAGTCGTTTTACGGATGCGGCGCGCGGGATCAGAACAGCTTGTAGAGCAGGGAAGAGATGGCCACGCAACCGGCGGCCAGCACGAAGGCATTGCTCCACTGGCCACGGTAGCGGCTCATGGCCGGGATCTTGTGCACGGCGTACATGGGCATGATGAACAGGATCATGGCGATGACCGGGCCGCTGAGGGATTCGATGATGTCCAGGATGCCGGGATTGAGCCAGCCGGCCAGCCAGAGGGTCACGAAGAAGAACAGGGCGATGCCGGTGCGTACGCTGCGCGAGGTGGCCGTGGCTTCGGGGTTGGAGGACATCTGGATCAGGATGCCGTGCAGGCCTTCGCGGGCGCCCAGATAGTGGCCGAAGAAGGAGCTGCCGATGGCCAGGAAGGCGATGAGCGGGCCGAACCAGGAGATGAAGGGATTGTCGAACTGGTTGGCCAGATAGGAGAGCACGGGGATGTTCTGGGCCTTGGCCTCCACCAGCTGGGCGGGGCTGAGGCTGAGCACGCAGCTGAAGACGAAGGCCATGACGAAGAGCACCAGGATACAGGCCGTGCCGCGCAGGGTCTGGGAGGCCTTCTGTTCGGCCATGTCGCCGTAATGGCGGCGCTGGGCCAGGGCAAAGGACGAGATGGCGGGCGAATGGTTGAAGGCGAAGACCAGCACCGGCAGGGTGAGCCAGAGGGTGCCCAGGAAGCTGCCGGCATCAGGCATCTGGCCCAGCGAGGAGGTGTTCCAGTGCGGGATGAGATAGAGCGACAGGCAGAAGAGGATGCCGCACAGGGGGTAGACCAGCCACTCGTTGAATTTGAGCATGAAGTTCTCGCCCACCAGGATGACGGCCATCAGGGCCGCCACCAGCACGCCGGAAAGCAGCAGGCGCGGCGGCGCGGCCATCTGCAGCTGGTTGACGATGAAGGATTCCACCGTGTTGGTGATGCCCACGGCATAGATGAGCAGGATGGGATAGATGGCGAAGAAATAGAGCAGGGTGATGAGCTTGCCTGCGGAAAGGCCGAAGTGTTCCTCCACCACGGCGGTGATGTCGCTGTCGGCGCGGGAGGAGGACAGCACGAAGCGGGCCAGGCCCCGGTGGGCGAAATAGGTCATGGGGCCCACCAGCAGGGTGATGACGACCAGGGGCCAGATGCCGGACATGCCCGCATTGATGGGCAGGAAGAGGATGCCCGCGCCCACCGCGGTGCCGAAGAGGTTGAGCATCCAGACGACGTCGAATTTCGTCCAGCGGCCGGAGGCGGCATGGCCGGTTTCAGGGGTCTGTGCCATGAAGGTTCCTTGAAGGTGAAAGGGTTGGAAAGGCAGGGGAACAGGTCCCGGGCCCGTGGCAGGGCCCTGTGCGGGGCGTCCGGCAGCGGCGGATGCCGTCCCTGTTCCTGTCCGGGGACGGAAGGGGCCGCCTTCGCCGGATGGACGAAGACGGCCCCGCGGGAGCGCACGGCTCCCGATCAGCATTCCACCAGGCTGACGGCCAGGCCGCCTTCGCTGGTTTCCTTGAATTTGGCGTTCATCTCGCGGCCGGTCTCGTTCATGGCCATGATGACGGCGTCCAGGCTGACCATATGCTGCGAGGACTTCTCGCAGGTGGCCAGCAGGCAGGCATTGTAGGCCTTGATGGCGCCCACGGCGTTGCGCTCGATGCAGGGGATCTGCACATAGCCGCCCACGGGGTCGCAGGTCAGGCCCAGATGGTGTTCCAGGGCCACTTCGGCGGCGTTCTCCACCACATCCACGGCATAACCGCGCGCATGGGCCAGCATGGCGGCGGCCATGCTGGAGGCCACGCCCACTTCGCCCTGACAGCCCACTTCGGCACCGGCGATACCGGCGTTGTGCTTGGCCAGGAAGCCCACGGCCGCCGAGGCCAGCACGCCTTCGCGCAGGGCCCGGTCACCGATGTTCATGTTGTAGCGCATGGCGTAGAGCAGGGCGGGCATGACGCCCGCGGCCCCGCAGGTGGGCGCGGTGACGATGACGCCGCCCGAGGCGTTCTCTTCGGCCACGGCAAAGGCATAGGCGTTGACCTGGCCCAGGAAGCGGTCCACGGCCAGGGGCATCTCGCGGGCGCGTTCCAGCAGGGTATGGCCCTTGCGCCACACGCCCAGGGTGCCGGGCAGCTGCCCTTCGGCCTCAAGGCCGCGGCGCACGCTGGCGTACATGGATTCCATGATCTGTTCCAGGTTCTGGAAGATGTCCGGGCGGGACATGCCGGTGATGGCGCTTTCGTTGTCCAGGATCAGCTCGTGCAGGGTCAGGCCGGTCTTGGCCAGCTGTTCGCGCAGCTGGCGCATGGTGCCGTAGGGGTGCACGGGCTTGCCGCGTTCGGGCGGGGTCCAGCCCTTCCACTGGATGAATCCGCCGCCCACGGAATAGTATTCCATGCTGAACAGGGCCTGGCCGTCGGCATCCTCAAGACTGACGAGCAGGGTGTTGCTGTAGGGGGCGTCGTGGATGATGGGGCCGTGTTCGATGTCGGCAAGGCCCACCTGCAAAAGGACGTCGTGGATGCGCAGCTCGTGCCGGGCGTCGGCTTCGCGGCCCAGCCTGTCCAGCAGGCCCGCGGGACAGGTCTCGGGGCTGGTGCGCAGCAGACCGGCCAGCACGGCGGTATTGGTGCCGTGGCCCATGCCCGTGGCGCTCAGCGAGCCCAGCAGCACCACATGGATGCGGGCGGCGCGGCGTACCAGATCGGGGTCGAGGGCATCGCAGCGCTGGACGAAGTCATGACCGGCGCGCATGGGGCCGATGGTATGGGAGCTGGAAGGGCCGGGGCCGATCTTGAAAAAGTCGAAGAGCGAGGTCTCGATGGCCGGACGGACATGCAGGGCCGTCAGGGGCTTGTGCGTGGGAGTCATGGTGTCTCCTTGTGTGGGATGACTGTGCTGGCCGCAGGCGCAGGCCTGACGCGGGGCGGGCGCGGAGCGCGCCGGGGAGGGAGAGGAAGGAAACAGGAGCTGCGCCCCATTGCAGCACATCCCCTTTTGCCTTGAGTACGGGGATGTGTCAATATTTTTTAATTTAAAAAATATTTTAAATAGTAAGACTAGTCATTATTTTTCTTGATTTGTCGCATATAATTGTACACCGTGTAGATGGAGACCTGCATCTCCTTGGCCACATGCTGGACCACGCCCTTGATGAGGAAGGCGCCTTCCTCGTCGAGGATGCGGATGAAGTCTTTTTTTTCCTCGCGGTTCATGAGGGAGGGGTGTTTGCCTGCGCGCCGGATGGCCGCCTCGAGGATGGCAAGGCTGGTATCGCCGGTGCAGGCGGCAAAGGTCTCGCTCACGTCGCGTTCCAGCGGATCCACGTGCAGCAGGGGGTGCAGCACGGCCTGGAAGTGCAGCAGGTCGGAAAGGTCGATGTTCATGCAGAAGGCGCCGATGACCCGGCCGTCGGCCCTGCGCAGGAACGAGGTGGAGGACTTGAGGGATTTGCCGCCCGGCGTGGACGAGGGATAGCCCACGATGTCCGCCACATCGTCGCCCTGCTGGCGCCAGGCCTTGACCACGATGTTGGTGATGGGCGCGCCCAGCTTGCGGCCGGTAAGGCTGCCTTCCAGATGGATGAGGGAGTGCTCGAGATCGCGGAAATCATGGATGGCGACCTCGCACAGCGGCCCCAGGGTCCGCTGCAGCATGCGGGCCTGCCGGATAGCATTGGCAAAGATGGCGCGTTCTTCTTCACTGAGCGGCGGCAGGGACCCGGAAGGGGCGGCGGACATGGTCACCTCATGGTCGGATGCGGGCTGTGCCGCAGGTTGGAGGAAAGATCGGATCAGGCATCAAGATGCAGGCTGGCGGCCTGTCCCGCTGTCCAGACAAGGTTGCGGCGCGTGATGCCCAGGGCCGCCCAGGCCGTGCCCAGCTCGTCGCCCGGCCCGCGGAAGAAGCCCTGGCAGGAGCGCGGCAGATACAGCGCCTGTGCCCGGGGCAGTCCGGCGGGGGCTTCCCCGCCCGCCAGCAGGGCGTCCAGCAGGGCCGCGGCCCGTACCTCGCTGCGGGCGGCATCATCCCCCCGCGTCCGCAGCAGGCAGGCGCAGACATGCAGCCACAGGGCCCGTCCCAGCACGCGCCCGCCCAGGTTCCTGTCGGCGGGACCGGCCAGCAGGGCCGCTTCCATGCCGGGTTCGGGGGCAAGGCCCATACGGATGACGGGCACCCCGGCGCGACGGGCGTACAGCCAGCCGCGCGCCAGCAGGGACAGGGTCCGCGGCAGGGGCCAGGGCGTGTACAGGCCCTGCTGCCAGCGGCGGGCCAGTTCCGTGCCCGCCAGCACCAGGCAGGGATAAAAGCGCAGCATGTCGGCCCCCAGATCCAGGGCCCGGCGCACATCGGCCAAAAAGTCTTCCGGCTGGTGGCCCGGCATGCCGGGCAGCAGCTGCACGCCCAGGGCAAGGCCCGCGTCCCGCACCAGACGGCAGGCTTCGGTGGCTTGCCGGCCGCTGTAATGGCGTTCACTGGCCTGCAGGGCCGTATCGGAAAAGCTCTGGATGCCCAGCTCCACCGTGCGGCAGCCGTGGCGGCGCAGGCGCGCCAGCAGGGCCGCATCCAGACGGTCGGGGCGGGTGGAGCAGCCGTCACGCCGGAGGCTGTCGGCCATGTCCAGACAGGCGTCCAAGTCGCGGGGCGCCAGGGCCGTGAAGGTGCCGCCGTAAAAGGCCAGCTCTACCGGCGGCCTGCCCTGTGCCCGCCGGGCGTGCAGATCGGCGGCCGCACGGGCCAGTATCTCGTCCAAAGGACTGGCCTGCTGGCCTGTCTGGTCATGCTGGGAACAAAAAACACAGCGGCGGGGACAGCCGAAAAACGGGATGAAAACGCTGAAGACCGGGATTGCCCTTGCAGGAGTCTCCCATAAAAAAGTAAGCGAAACACGAGACATGGCAGAAAGCGAGGAGTAGCAAGGCTTGGCAGGCTTCGCGCGGAGACAAAAATCTTGCCGGAAATGCAAGTTGAGTATATCCTACAAAAAAGTTGTGCATATGTGAAGCGTGCCTGTGGCATAAGGATTGGACATGAAGAAAACATTGACCAAAGCTGACATCGTCGAGCGGATCTACGAGAGTACAGACAAAAATCGGGTTGACGTGAAGAATGTGGTCGAAAAACTGCTGGAGATCATGAAGAATGCCATCAAAAAGGACAATGCTCTTCTGATCAGTGGGTTCGGCAAGTTTGAGGCTTACGACAAAGCGTCGCGCAAAGGCCGCAATCCGCAAACGGATGAGGCCATCACGCTGCCTCCGCGCAAGGTCGTCGTCTTCCGCCTGTCCCGCAAGTTCAGAGCCGAGCTCAATTCCTGAGATCGCGCGGCATTCGGGACGATCCCACGTATCAGTCTCCTCGTTTTCTCCCGGGGTGGCCGTCTTGAGATGTGCCGCGCCGGGAGATTTTTTTTATGCTTTTCGCTTCCTTCCCCTTCCTGTTCCTCTTCCTGCCCATCCTCGTCTGGCTCTGGAAACTGACTGCCGGAGAAGACAAGGCCCGACTGTCCGTGCTCCTGCTGGGGGCCTCGCTGCTCTTTGGGGCCTGCCAGGGGCTGGAGGCCCTGCTGCTCCTGCTGGGCCTGACCGTGGTCAACTATCTGTTCGGCCTGCTGCTGGCCGATGAGGGGCACCGCCGCCGTCGGCTGGGCCGTCGGGGCCTGCTGCTTCTGGCCGTGCTGCTCAACGTGCTGGTCTGGTGCCGTTTCCGCCATCTGCCGGCCCTGTCGGCCTGGCTGGCGCAATGGCAGGACATCCTGCCCGTTTTGGCGCCCGCGGCCATGCCCGCGGGCTTCTCCTTTGCCGTGCTCATCCAGCTGGCCTGGCTGCTGGGCGTCTACCAGCGCCGCATCCGGCCCGAAGGTATCGTGCGGCAGGCCCTGTTCACCACCTGCTTCCCCTATGCCCTGTCCGGCCCGCTGGTCCGTTATGAGGAGATGGGCCCGCAGCTGGACGCCCTGGAGGTGCCGCAGGCCGAAGATCTGGCGCGGGGCCTGGGGCTGATGGTGCTGGGCCTGGCCAAGAAGATGCTGCTGGCCGACAGTCTGGCTCCGGCGGCGGATGCCGTGTTCCACGCCGCCGCCCAGGGCCTGCCCCTGAGTACGGCCGAGGCCTGGCTGGGGGTCCTGAGCTACACCTTCCAGATCTATTTCGATTTTTCCGGCTATACGGACATGGCCGTGGGGGCCGCCCTCATGCTGGGCCTGCGCCTGCCGGAGAATTTTGCCGCGCCCTACAAGGCCACGGGCATCGTGGACTTCTGGCGCCGCTGGCACATGACCCTGGGCCGCTGGCTGCATGACTGCCTGTACCAGCCCCTGGGCGGCAGCCGTCACGGCCGGGCGCGGCAGTACGCCAATTTGCTGCTGACCATGCTGGTCTGCGGTGTCTGGCACGGGGCCGGGCTGACCTTCCTCCTCTGGGGGGCCCTGCACGGCCTGCTCCTGCTGGTCAACCACGCCTTCCGGCATCTGCTGCGCGGCAGCCTGGCCGAGCGCGTGCTGGCCCTGCCGCCTCTGCGGGCCCTGTGCGTGCTGGTGACCTTTTTGTGCCTGACCGTGGCCTGGGTGCTGTTCCGCGCCGGGGATACGGGCACGGCCCTGCATGTCTGGCAGAGCATGTTCCTCTGGAGCGACGGCCATCCCCTGCCCCTGCAACAGGGGCTGGAGGCCCTGCTGCCCGGCGGCCTCTTGGAGCCCCGGCTGTTGCTGCCGCTGCTGGCCGTCTGCGCCGTCATCGTCTGGGCCCTGCCCTGCAGCCAGCATGTGATGCTGGGCCGCGCCGACGGCAGCCGTCCCTGGCTGCACTGGCAGCCGAACCTGCTCTGGGCCGTGGCTCTGGCCCTGCCTGCGCTGGCCTCCCTGCTGCTGATGCAGGGCCATGCCTTCCTTTCTTTCCGCTTTTGACGGAGGCCCTCATGTCCGAGATAGCGCATCCGGCCCCTGACGGCTGGCTGAAACGTTTTTTCCTTTCTCTGGTGATCCTGGCCCTGCTGGCGGGGCTGCTGCTGGTCCCCTGGGCCGTCTGCTGGCTGACGGCCAGCGGCGAACTGGATCAGGAAGAAGTCGTGGCACGGCAGGCACAGGGGGAGTTCGTCCTGTTCGGACCGGGGCTGGCGCAGGACATCATGGCCTACAAGCTGGCCCTGTATGCGGCCGTGAAGCCGGAAGTGGTGGTGCTGGGCTCGTCGCGGACGGGGAACGTGCGCGCGGCCTTTTTCGAGCGCCCCTTCGTGAACATGGCCGGGGCCGCTACGGATCTGGAGAGCCTGCGCCTTCTGGTGGACAGGATGCTGGCCGTCCACAGGCCCAAGGTCGTGCTGCTGGGCCTGGACTTCTGGTGGCTGACGGCAGGCGCTCCGGCCGGGCGCCCTGAGCGGATCGTGCAGCCTTCTTTGCTGGATGCGTCCACCCTGCGGGCCCCCTGGCGCTGGCTGGTACAGGGACGCATCTCCCCGGCGGACATGTTGGCTCCCCTGCAGCATCGTCTGCGTGCCGACCGCTACGGGCTGGAGGCCCAGCTCCGTGATACGGGCTACGGACCGGACGGCTCGCTCTATGAAGGCGCGGTGCTGGATGGCCGCCGGCCTGCGCCGGACCATGCCTTTGCCCGCACGCTGCGCGAGCTGGAAAGCGGCAGCGGCGTCTGGGCCGGGAGCCTTGCGCCGGACAGGGAACGTCTGGAAGCCTTTGCCGAGATCTGCTGCCGCCTGCGTTCGCGCGGCATCCGCACCATCGTCTTCCTGCCGCCCCTGGCCACGCCCGTACTGGGCGCCCTTGCCGACAGGAACGGCGGTGATGCCGGCTGGCTGTCGGCCCTGCGGCAGGGCCTGCTGGACTGCGGCGTGGAGAGCATGGATTTTTCGGATCCCCGCGTCTACGGCTCCGGCGATTGCGAGATGATGGACGGCCTGCACGGCGGGGACGTCATCGGGGCCAGCCTGGTGCGCGACATGGGTGACCGGCAGCCCTGGCTGCGGGACATGCTGCACCGGGAATACCTGAGCCATGTGCTGCGCGAGCGGCGCGGTCTGGCGGCCGTGCCTGACGAGCGCCTGACCGCCCTGCCCGAAGCGGATTTTCTGGGCCTGCATTGCGCCAAGAAGCGTCGCGGCGAGGCCACGCCCCGGTTTTAGGCGCGAAGGCGCACAGACTGGAGAGCGATAGGGAAGAGACCAAGGGCCGCGTTGTACTGCCGCCCCGTCACTGGACGCAGATCCTGAGAGAGGCGATGGCGGTAGCCGTTTGGCGTATGTTGGGCTGCCCTTTTCCGCAGTTTTCTTGCAACAGAAAAAGCCGCGCTGTCATGGCGCGGCTTTTTTGCTGGGTCGTAGCCGGATACTGCCGGGAACTTCATCCGTTCCCGCATTGTCATATCGCACACCCGTGTGCCGGCCTTTTTCCATGCCGCCGGGGGACGGGGAGTCGGGGGCAGGCCGGGGGGATACTATCCCCGCCATGGACCCTTATAAAGGTTTTGGGAAGGGAGCGGGGGAGCGCGAGGGGGAGAGGGAGAACCGTTTTACAAAACGGTTTCCCTCT
>ERZ773139.3492-NODE-3492-length-14016-cov-15.378769_pt1 | contig 14016 bp, 9 predicted proteins | sample MGYA00580854_ERZ773139 | MGnify/ENA primary metagenome ERZ773139 (study PRJEB29015, sample SAMEA2737809) | human gut metagenome | biome: human gut; feature: human-associated habitat; material: faeces | place: China | collected 2012 ...
GGTCTGAAAGACTTTAATAGGTTATGTATAAGTAGGTAGTGTATATATAGGACACTTTTGAGCAGTTTGCACAGGACAGTTTTGAGCAATCGCCTGTCTGCTATGAACCCTACCATCTTGCGATTATATCTTTATGTTCTTGAAAATAAGTGCAAATATCTGATTGTTAAATATATATGTATTATCTTGAGGTTGTGTAAGGAAAATTCTTGCAACTTTTTTTGCATGAAAAAATGAATTTACCTCTGAAATTTTGTTATCAACCTTTTGAGCAGTTCGCAAAAACAGAAAGAAATTTTCGGCAAAAAAATGTTTTTACCTCCAAAATTTCGTTATCAATTCGCTGTTCTGCTTTCCGTATTTCTTGATTCCGAATTTATGCTTATAAAGGAAATCTTCATTTCACACTCAAAAAATGCGGAAATATCGTGCGATAATAGGAAAAGCGGATAGATTTCGCCTTATATGAACTGCTTGATTGATCGGGTGGATGTCTTTACTGAATTGCCTTGCAAAGATATAAAATATTTAACCGATAATCAAATAGTTTAACGCATTTTGCAATAAATTATATGGTTTGCGTTGTTAGCATCTGAAAATCAATTATAAACTGAAAATTCGACAGAAATTTATTCAGACCTTTGTTCTGCCGTAAGGGTATTCTTTGCGGTCTGCAATCTTTGGGCAGGGATTGTAGCCATTATCAGCCCCTCTGCATAAAGGACAGAGTAAATAAAGGCCATGAAAAAGATGGTAATTTCAGTAGATGACGCCAACCGTCAGTTTGCATTTGTCAAGGGAAATCGTCCTACGAACAGCAAAGTGGTAAAGGCAAAAGAACGCTCTATCAAAGCGTATGGACAACTCTCACCCGTCACCGTGGTAAACGGTGAAAAGGTAACGGCGATGGGCGGATGCCTGATTGACCAGCAAGGGCACGGAATACCCAACGATGAAGCCTCCAAGTATTACGCCGTATTGGACGGTCAGCACCGATTGATTGCCTATCAGAATTTGGGGATGAATATGGACGACCTTGTGATTTGTGAACCTCTCAATGCCGAGTTGTCGATTGCCGAGGTCATTGCGCAAATGAATATCTGCACGACGACGTGGAAAGGGGCGGATTATATGGCCGCTCCTGCCATGATGCTGGAAAAATCGAACGAGGTATTCGATTTTGCCATGCTGTTGCATAGCAAAAGCTATCCGCTGGCGACTATCTCGCTGTGGTGTTTAGGCGGGAATACGCTTAAACCTAAAACTTTGGTGGAAAGTCTGAAAAGCAATAAACTGCCCAAAGAATTTGAAGATACGGGATGGTATCAACGCAGTATCAAGTGGTATAATGCGGCACAAGGGAAATTTCTCGATGCTTTCCTCGCCAAAAAGTATTTGATTGCACACATAATCACCAAGTTTGCCCATGCAGACGACCCTGTCGCTTTTACCGCTCAAATGGAAGAGAAAATCAACCAGCTGACACGGGAGCAGGCGGATGAAATTATGAATCCTCACAAAGGAGAGAATCAGAGCCGAGAGCAGGCTACTTTTGATTTGCTGAATCAGTATCTCGGATAATCGCAAATGAAAGGGAGAGGGGCGGGAACTATAAGTATTCCCACCCCTCGATTTGAATAAAGCAGGGCGTCACGATACGGTGATGCGGTATTCATCCATATCCCGCTCGGTAATGATAGCGTCAAAGGTGTATTCTCTGGGAATTGTAGGCAAAAGCGTATAGGGATGTTCTGGGTCTACGCTGGGATGTGTCGGAACGATTATCACAGCACGGGATATATCCACCGTCCAGAACTCTGGCAGCAGAAAGACACCCCCGTTACGATGCTTTTTAATCAGCACATAGCGTATCATGCCGTTCTTAAAGATTATTTCCAAGATGCCACGCATGGCAGATAACGAGTGATAAACGACCTTTTGCAATTTCTCCTTATATAAGGCGGATTGCTCCATTTGGCTAAAATCTTTCTGCTCTACGTTTTTTTGAATCTCGGCATCATTTTCTGCAATACGACCGTTCAATTCCGTAATTTCCTGCTCGGTCTGTTTGAGTTTATTTTGCAATAAATTGTATTCGGCTTCCAATTCGCCAATTAGGACGCTGTTAGTCAAACGCTTGATTTTGTCTATAAGAGCGGCTGACTGTGCTTTCTGTTCATCGGCAATATTCACTTTTTGGGTGATGGTTTCACGAATCTGGGCATTTAGTTCCTGCAATTCTTGGGAACGTCGGCTGTTGAAACGCAGGTATTCTTCTGTATGCAAGGTTGCCTTTACACAAGTCCAGACAGCAGAAAGGACATAGGAGCATTTAATGCCGAAATTCTCACACCGCTGTTTATCGTTATAGGAACTTGAACAACGATAAATCAAATAGCTGTTGTGGTTGGGCTTCATATACAAACTGCATCCGCAAGGACAAAAGATAAGACCTTTCAGCGGATTATAGTATTTCGGGGCATTGCTTTGGAATAATTCATTTTCCCGCATTTGTTTGTTGGCTCTGTCAAAATCCTCTGGTGAAATGATTTGCAGTTCGGAAATTTGGCCGTACAATTTTCCCCGTCGGTATATCTCCCCTTTGTATTTGGGATTGCGGATAATGCGGCAGATGCCCGAATAAGAGAGTTTGTAAGGGTATAATTTATTGTAAACCCTTACAGTCTGCCGTATCGTATTGCCGTCGATTAGTTGCTGAAAAAGGTATTTTACCGCTTCGGCTTCTTGGGCATCTACAACAAGCAGATTTTTCGGGGTAAGGTTTAATTTATAATCAGGATTATGAATGACTTTATAACCGAATGGAACAGTCCCGCCTGTAAACATATTGGTAAACTCGGCCAATTTGGAGCGTAAACCCGTCTGCATCCGTCCTGCAATCTTGTAGCGTTCATCGGCACTTGCTTTGGCCTCTACCGACAGCGTGATGATGTCATAAAGAGATAAAACGGTTCCTGCCTTATAAATGCGGTCTTGCTTGTCCAAAAACAGAATATCGACACCCTGTTTCAATAATTCATTGATAGTAGAAAGAACCGATAATATATCGTCCTCTCTCGATAAGCGGGATAATTCCGAGACGATAATCATGTCTGCAACGGTATCGTCCACCTCTAACAGTTCATTAATACTCTTTCTGTCCTTTCTGGCTCCCGAAATCTTCTCTTGAATGATTTTGATCAGACGATAATTTCGTTCGGTACAATAGGCGGTAATAAGTTCAACCTGACGGGTGATGTCTTGCGCTTCCGTCGATACTCGGGCATAACCCACAACTCGTTTCGATTTCTCCATAACGCTAATAATCAATCTTTTGTGCAAATATAATACTTTTTTATTTATTTAGCGACAAAATTGATTACTTTCTGTATAAAGACGCGCTTGAAGCCAATTCGCCGCTCGTCCGCGCCAACTGCTGGGAGTGGTACACCTCCGTCGTGCGGACCCGCATGCACAACGCCTCGCGCGAGCTGGTGGTCTTCACCCGCTGGCACGAGGAGGATCTGATCGGCGCCCTCGCGGTCCGCGAGCCGGTCGAGGAGCTGCGCGCGTGGTCGCAGCTCGACACGCTGCCTGCCGACCGGTGGCTGCACCTCAATTTCGAGGCCCTGAAAACCGCGCCGCCCACGGAGGTCGACCCCCGCCAGCCGGGCGAGGCGTTGTGGGAGCGGCAGCACGGCGCTGCGCTGCTGGAGGCCAAGCGGCGGCTGGACCCGCTGCAATTCGAGGCGATGTATCAGGGGCGTCCGTCGGCCCGCGAGGGGCTGTTGTACGGGCTGAATTTCGCCGAGTACGACTGTCTGCCGCACGAGATCGTCCGCCGCGCCAATTACACCGACACCGCCGACACGGGAGACGACTACCTCTGTTCGCTCTCCTATGCGGTCGATGCCGACGGGGTGATTTACATTACCGACGCGGTCTACTCGCGCGAGCCGATGGAGGCGACCGAGCCGCTGGTGGGGGAGATGCTCGTGCGCTCGGACACGCGGCAGGCCGCCATCGAGAGCAACAACGGCGGCCGCGGTTTCGCCCGGGCCGTGCAGGCGCTTGCGCCGGGCGTGCGCGTCGAGTGGTTCCACCAGAGCGGCAACAAGGAGGCGCGCATCCTCTCCAATTCGGCCACGGCGCTCCACCTCGTGCGCTTTCCCCGCGGCTGGAACCTCCGCTGGCCCGAACTCTACGCCCACCTGACGACCTACCGTCGGAAGTTCCGCGCCAACCGATGGCACGACGCGGCGGATGTCGTGACGGGCATCGTCGAGCGCGAGGCCGCCGGCCGGGGGCAGAAACGGGTCCGCGGCATCCGGTTTTTGTGAGCGGACAATGTGAAGTCTGCGTTAAATATGTTCCCGCGCGGAACCAAACGCTCCGATTTTCCGTACCTTGTACCCCGTCACGTCACTTATTCTTTTAAGTAAATAGCATGAAATCATTGAAAATCGGAAATTTATGCGCCTCCATGCCCATCGTTCAGGGCGGTATGGGCGTAGGCGTCTCCCTTGCGGGCCTGGCATCGGCCGTGGCCAATCAGGGCGGTGTCGGCGTCATCTCGTCGGCCGGTCTCGGGGCGATCTATAACAACTATTCGAAGGACTATCGCGCCGCCTCGATCTGGGGGCTGAAGGAGGAGCTTCGCAAGGCCCGCGAAGCGACGAAGGGCATCATCGGCGTCAACGTCATGGTCGCCATGTCCAACTTCGCCGACATGGTGAAGACCGCCATCGCCGAGAAGGCCGACATCATCTTTTCGGGTGCGGGGCTTCCGTTGAACCTGCCGTCGTTCCTCACGGAAGACGCCAAGACCAAACTGGCTCCGATCGTTTCGTCGGCGCGCGCCGCGAAGGTACTGTGCCAGAAATGGTTCTCGGAATATAAGTACATCCCCGACGCCATCGTGGTCGAGGGTCCCAAGGCGGGCGGCCACCTGGGTTACAAGGCCGACCAGATCGCCGACGAGCACTATTCGCTCGAAGCCATCGTTCCGCAGATCGTGGCCGAGGTCCGTGCCTTCGAGGCCGAGCACAACTGCCGCATTCCGGTGATCGCCGGCGGCGGCATCTATACGGGCGAGGACATCTACCGCATCATGGCGCTGGGCGCCGACGGCGTGCAGATGGGGACGCGCTTCGTCACCACCGACGAGTGCGACGCCGATCCGGCTTTCAAGCAGAGCTACATCGAGGCGCACGAGGAGGACATCGAGATCATCCAAAGCCCCGTCGGCATGCCGGGTCGGGCCATTCGCAACTCGTTCCTCGACCGCGTGAAGGAGGGCCTGAAGGTCCCCAAGGCGTGCCCGTTCGACTGCATCAAGACGTGCGACGTGACGCACAGCCCCTACTGCATCATGCTGGCCCTCTATAACGCTTTCAAGGGCAAGCTCCGCAACGGCTACGCCTTCTGCGGCTCGAACGCCTGGCGTGCCGAGAAGATTCAGTCGGTCCGGGAGCTGATGACATCGCTCCGCACCGAGTACGACAGCTTCGCCGCGAAATGCGAAGGCTTCTCGCTCCGGGAAAAACTCTTCGGCGCGAAGTGATCCGCCGCCTCCCAATAAAGACAAACCCCTCCCGGCCATTTGGCCGGGAGGGGTTTGTCTTTGCCGGATGTCGTGCGTCATTTCGCCGCGGCGTAGACGAGTTTGAGTTTGGCGAGCTGCGCGTTTTTCTTGTTGGTGATCTCGATGCGGTAACGCAGGTTCTCTCGGGCGTCGATCAGTGTGTAGGACCATGTGCCGTCGTCGCCGTAATCGAGCGTATACTGCGGTTCCGAATTGTCGGCGCCGAACAGGTCGAGGCTGACGTCGTTCTGCTGGCTCGTGGGCAGGTAGTGAACCTCCGAAAGAACTTTGCCGGCGATGGCCGGGAATTCGACGTATGCGCCTAATTTGCTGAAAAACAGTCCTTGGGCCGGATCCGGAATGGAGGGGCTGAACTGTTTGTTGTCGAGCCAGTAGAATTTGCCGCCCTCGTCCGGATCGACGAAAATGGCAAATGTGTAGCCGCCGATCGTGTACTCATGGCGCCCGGTCGTGAAGTTATCCGTCGAATAGGGCGGCAGCTCGGGGGTGGCGACCGAAGCTCCCAGCGTAAAATCGGCCACCAGGGTTACCTCGGACGGCAGCACCGGGGTGATTTCGTCCTGGCTGACGCTGACGGTTTTCACTCCGTCGACGTTCGTGGCCGCGATCTCGATGCTGCCTAGCTGCTTCACATAGCCGTCCCAGTTGCCCGCGGCGGCGGTTACGCGGACGGTAGCGTCACCCGTGCCCTCGGTCTTGTCGAGCGTGAAGCCTTCGCCCGAGGGGACGGCCTTCCACGCGGCGGTCGTAGTGATGGTGAAGGTTTCGGACTCCCCGGCCTCGCCGCCCAGTACGAGGGCGTCTGTGCTGACGGTCAGCGTCGCGGTGTTCTTGTCGTTGTCGTCGTTGCAGGCGGTTGGGCCGGTGACGGCGAAAACTGACAGCAGCAGCCCCGAAAGGACCCGCATGAATCTGGATGTTTGCATAAATTATTTTTTTTGTGAGTGAGTAGCTTACAACTCCTCGAGCCGCGCCACGGGCGAGACGTCGAGCGACGAGAAGTCGCCCCGCAGGTAGCGGTAGTAGCCCGCCATGGCGATCATCGCCGCGTTGTCGGTCGTGAACTTGAACTCCGGAAGGAACGTTCGCCAGCCGCGCCGGCGGCCCGCTTCGGCGATGCCGTCGCGCAGGCCCGAGTTGGCCGAGACGCCGCCCGCGATGGCGATGTCGCGGATGCCCGTCTCCTTCGAGGCGCGGATGAGTTTGTCGAGCAGAATCTCGACGATGGTCCCTTGCAGCGAGGCGCAGAGGTCGGCCTTGTGCGTCTCGATGAAGTCGGGGTCTGCGGCCACGGCGTCGCGCAGCGTGTAGAGGAACGAGGTTTTCAGGCCCGAGAACGAATAGTCGTAGCCCTCGACGCGGGGATGCGCGAAGCGGAATGCCTTCGGATCGCCCTCCTTGGCCAGACGGTCGATCACCGGGCCGCCCGGGTAGGGCAGTCCCATCACCTTGGCGCACTTGTCGAAGGCCTCGCCCGCGGCGTCGTCGATCGTCGTGCCGATGATCTCCATTTCGAGCGGGGAGTCCACGCGCACGATCTGCGTGTGGCCGCCGCTCACCAGAAGACACAGGAACGGAAAGTCCGGATGGGGCAGCGTGCGGTCCCGAAGGTCGATGAAGTGTGAGAGAATGTGCCCCTGAAGGTGGTTGACCTCGACCATCGGGATGTTGCGGGCGATCGAAAGCCCCTTGGTGAACGACACGCCCACGAGCAGCGATCCGACCAGCCCCGGGCCGCGGGTGAAGGCGATGGCGTCGATCCGGTCGGCGGCGACGCCCGCCTCCTTGAGCGCCGTGTCCACGACGGGGATGATGTTCTGCTGGTGGGCCCGCGAGGCCAGTTCGGGGATCACGCCGCCGTATTTGACGTGAACCGCCTGCGAGGCGATGACGTTCGACAGCAGGACGTTGTTGCGGAGCACGGCGGCAGAGGTGTCGTCACACGAGGATTCGATGCCGAGAATTGTAATATCCATCCGGAATTATAATTGTTTTTTAACTATTTTCGCTAAATTTGCAGGTTATATAGGAGTCCTGATGCGCAAAGGTATAAAAATATTGGGAAAGGTGTTCTCGGCGGCGGTTTTGTTGCTGATAATTGTTCCCGTGGCGCTCTCGCTGCTGCTCGACATTCCCGCCGTGCAGAACTACGCGGTGCACAGGGCCGCGTGCTTCGTCTCGCGCAAGCTGGAGACCACCGTGTCGATCGACCGCGTGGACATCGGCATCTTCTCGAAGGTCAGGGTCAAGGGCTTCTATGTCGAGGACTACCAGCGCGACACGCTGCTTTACGTCGGGAAGCTCGACGCCTTCATCACGAGTTTCGGCATCTTCGGCGGCGGGCTGGAGCTGAGCCGCGGCGAGATCGCCGACGCGAGGCTTTACCTGCGGCAGACGCCCGGCGGGGAGATGAACATCAAACAGATCGTCGACCGCATTTCCGACCCCGACAAACCCAAGAAGGGCAATTTCCGCCTCTCGCTGAAGAAGGCCTCGATCGAGAACATGGACCTCTGCCTCGAACGGCTCGACCATCGCGATCCGGAGCACGGCATCGACTTCTCGCACATGCACCTCTACGGCATCACGGCCCGCGTGGACGATTTCACGATCGACGGGCAGGCCATTTACACCTCCATTGCGGCCTTTTCGGCCCGCGAACGCAGCGGCTTCGTGCTGAACCACCTGGCCGGGCGGTTCTACATGACGCAGGGCTGTCTGGGCTTCGAGAACGCCTCGATCATCACGCCGCGTTCGAACGTCAACTTTCCGTTCGTCTCGCTGGCGGGCGACTCGTGGGCGCAGTACAAGGATTTCATCGGCGAGGTGCGCATCGACGCCTCGATGCGCAATACGACCGTTTCGACCGACGACATCGCCTTTTTCGCCCCGAAGCTGCGCGACTGGCATGTGGATTTCACCGACGTAAACGTCGAGGTCGCCGGCGTGGTGTCCGATTTCACGGGCCGGATCAGGAGCATGCAGATCGGCGAGGGGATGACGCTCGTGGCCGACGCCTCGGTGAAGGGGCTTCCCGACATCCGGAAGACCCGTTTCGACCTGTCGGTTCCCCGCCTGCGCTCCACGGCCCGGGCCGTGGACGAGCTGGCCCTCGGCATCGCGGGCCGCAAACTCTCGGACAAGCTGGTCGGCGTGCTGGGCAATTCCGGGCAGATCGACCTCAATGCCCGTTTCCGGGGACTGCTCTCGTCGTTCGACATGCAGCTGGGCGCCGCGACGGGCGTGGGCAACGTCTCCTGCAACCTGAAAATGGCCCCGGTCAAAGGGGGGCTGAGCAGCGTGCGGGGCGATGTCGAGACGCGCAACCTGCGTCTGGGCGAGCTGCTCGACCGCCGCGATCTGCTGGGCAACGCCACCCTCACGGCCTATGTCGACGGCGTGATCGGCAGGGGCGTGGCCGACGCCAACGTCGTGGGCAACGTCACGCAGCTGGGATTCAACGGCTATGTCTACGACTCGCTGCGGCTCGACGGCCGCCTGCGCAACCGCGAGTTCGACGGACGCATCACGGCCCGCGATCCCAACCTCGACTTCGACTTCTTCGGCACGGTCGACCTGAACGACTCCGTGCCGCGCTACGACTTCACGATGGACCTGCGGCACGCCGATCTGGCCCGGCTGCACGTCAACCGCCGCGACTCGGTGTCGCAGCTCTCGGGCCGCATCGTCGCTGCCGCCGGAGGGCGTTCGCTCGACGATCTGAACGGCCGCATTCAGGTGACCGACGCCCGCTACCGCTACAACGACAAGGAGATCGCGGCCGCCAGCATGACCGTCACGGGCGAGAACTCCGAGCGGAGCAAGTTCGTGGAACTGCGCTCGGACTTCGCCGACGTCACGTTCCGGTCGAAAACCAGCTACCGCACCGTCTTCGAATACCTGCGCCGGAGCGCGTGGAAATACCTGCCGATGCTGGGCGGCGAAAAGTGGGAGGAGACGCCTTCGGAACGCAAGGCCGCCGTGGCCAACGACTTCTCGCTGCTGTCGGTCAACATCCGCAATTTCAACCCCGTGGCCGACGCCGTGTCGACGGGACTTCAGATCGCCGACGGCTCGTCGCTGCAACTGTTGTTCAATCCGGCCAGCGACCAGTTGTCGCTCAAGGCAGCGTCGGAATACATCGAGCGCCGGCGCATGCTTGCCACGCGCCTTTCGGTCAACGCCTCGAACCGCGGCGACTCGCTGGCGGTCTACGCCTCGGCCGAGGATCTCTATGCAGGGGTGCTGCACCTTCCGCGCCTCTCGCTGACGGGCGGCGCGCGGCAGAACCGCGTGCAGCTCTCGGCAGGCTTCGACGACACCCTGCGCCGCGTCTCGGGGCTCGTCGGGTTCCGCGCCGCGGTGGCCGACGAGCACGGACCCAACGGCCGCGTCGTCGATTTGCGGATTCTTCCCTCGCACATCACCCGCGGCGACAAGACGTGGCAGATTTTCGCCCGCAAAATCCTGCTCGACACCGCGCAGGTCGTGATCGACAAGTTCTACGTGATGAACCGCGAGCAGGAGCTGCTGCTCGACGGCGTCGCCTCGCGCAGCCGCGAGGATTCGGTGACGCTCTCGCTGCATAATTTCGACCTGGCGCCCTTCGCGCAGGTCGCCGAGCGCATGGGCTATTACATCGAGGGGCGCACGAACGGTTCGGCGGCGATGAAGTCGGTGCTGCGCGGCGGCGAGATCACGGCCGACATCCTGCTCGACAGCGTGGAGGTCAACGACATTCCCGCGCCGCCGATGCGCCTCGCCTCGCGCTGGGACTTCGCCCGCAGCCGCGCCGGAGTGACGGTCTCCGACCGTATCAGGCGCGACACGCTGATCCGCGGTTTCTACGCCCCCGACCGCAACCGCTATTTCGCCCGGCTGGACGTCGACAGTCTCGATATGGCGCTGCTGGACCCGATTCTTGCGGGTGTCGTCTCCTCGACCGAGGGCATGGCCTCGGCCGGCCTCACGTTGCAGGGCCAGGGCCGCAAGGCCGATCTCGAAGGCGAAATCCGGGTCGCGGGGCTGAAAACCACGGTCGATTTCACGCAGGTGACCTACTCGATGCCCGAGGCCGTGCTGAACGTGAAGAACAACCGGTTCAGGGCTTCGAACGTCCCGATTTTCGACCCCCGGGGCAACCGGGGGCGGTTCGATTTCGACATGAGCCTCCAACACCTTTCGAATATCTCCTACGACGTGCGCGTGGCCCCGCAGCAGATGCTGGTGCTCGACACCGACTCCGACGACAACGACATGTTCTACGGCAGGGTCTTCGCCACGGGCGCGGCCCGCATCTCGGGCGACAAGGGGGCGGTGAACATGGATATAACGGCCTCGACCGACGGCAACTCCTCGTTCGTGATGCCGCTGTCGAGCAAGTCGAACATTTCGAACGCCGATTTCGTGGTCTTCGAGCAGCCCGAGCAGGCCGATACGCTCGACGACGTGGCGCGCAAGAAACTCTCCTTCGAGCGCAAGCACCGCCAGAAATCCGACGCCGGGAGCCAGATGAAGATCACCCTCGCGCTCGACGTGCGGCCCGACGCCGAAGTCGAACTCGAAGTGGCGGGCAACACGGTCAAGGGGCGCGGCGCGGGCGCGCTGAACCTCCAGATCAACCCCAAGGCCAATATTTTCGAGATCTACGGCGACTATACGATCGCGGAGGGCAGTTTCATGCTGTCGCTCCAGCAGATCATCAACAAACGCTTCACCATCGAGAGCGGTTCGTCGATCCAGTGGACCGGGTCGCCGATGAACGCGATGCTCGACATCGACGCCGTGTACAAGGTCAAGGCGTCGCTGCAACCCCTCCTGCAGGGCACGGCCGACCTCGGGGGCGACCGTTCGGTTCCCGTGGAGTGCGTCATTCACCTCGGCGAGCGGCTTTCGAACCCCACGATCACCTTCGACGTGCGGGTTCCCGGCTCCGATCCCGAGACGCAGAGCCTGATCGCCAATGCTCTCTCGACCCCCGAGACGGTCGACACGCAGTTCCTCTACCTGCTGCTGTTCAACAGCTTCATGTCCGAGAACTCGTCGCAGGCCTCGTCGAACATCGGCAGCTCGGTGTCGGCGGCCACGGGACTGGAGTTCGTGTCGAACATGGTCAGCAACTGGCTTTCGTCGTCCGACTACAACGTGGTGATCCGCTACCGGCCCAAGTCGGAACTGACGAGCGACGAGGTCGATTTCGGGCTGTCGAAGAGCCTGATCAACAACCGGCTGTTCGTCGAGGTCGAGGGCAACTACCTGATCGACAACAAGCAGGCCGTGAACAGTTCGATGTCCAACTTCATGGGCGAGGCCTACATCACCTACCTGATCGACCGGGCCGGGACGCTCAAGCTGAAAGCCTTCACGCAGACCATCGACCGCTTCGACGAGAACCAGGGTTTGCAGGAGACCGGCATCGGCGTCTACTTCAAGGAGGATTTCGACAACCTGCGCGACCTGCGGCAGCGGATCAAGGAGCGTTTTACGAACAAGAAGCGCAAGGCGCGGCGCATCGCCCGCCGTACGGCCCGCGCGGCCGAAAAGGCGGCCGAAGATGCGGAACGGAACCGTCTGCGCGAACCGGCGGATACGCTTTCGCCGTTCGGATACGTTAAAGAGGAAGAGGATGAATAGAAGGTGAACTTTGCGGTTAAGCGAGAGCAGAGACTGCTTGAAAAGTGAAAGGTGTCCCTGCGGTGATTGAATCCGACTTGATGCCGGAGCCGTGAAACAACGACCCGACTAAAAGCGCGGGCGGAGGGGCCGGGGCGCGTGCGCCCCCGCGGGCGCAGACTGCAAAACCGGCGCTCGAAAACGAAATTGGAAGGATAAAATTTGTAAACTTAAATATTTCTAAACCATTATGACAACATTTTTGCAGGCTGCCGAGGCGGTGGCCGTAAGTGAGGAGACCCGTATGGGCTTGTGGACCCTGTTTACCAAAGGCGGCTGGCTGATGTGGCCGCTGCTGGCGCTGGGGGGCGTGACGATCTTTATCTTCGTGGAGCGTTTCATGGCCATCCGCAAGGCTTCGGTGCTGGACATGAACTTTATGAACCGCATCCGCGACTACATCTCCGACGGCAAGATCTCGACGGCCGTGAACCTCTGCAAGAAGACCGACACGCCCATCGCACGCATGATCGAGAAGGGCATCGAGCGCATCGGACGCCCGATGAGCGACGTGCAGACCGCCATCGAGAACGTCGCCAACCTCGAAGTCTCGAAACTCGAAAACGGCCTTCCGTTCCTGGCCACGATCGCCGGCGGCGCGCCGATGATCGGTTTCCTCGGCACGGTGTTAGGTATGGTGCAGACCTTCATGGACATGTCCGCCGCGGGCGGCACGGTCGACCTGGGGTTGCTGTCGAGCGGCATGTACGTGGCGATGGTGACCACCGTGATGGGCCTGATCGTCGGCATCCCGGCCTACTTCGGCTACAACTACCTCGTGGCGCGCATCGAGAAGCTGGTGTTCCAGATGGAGGCCAACTCGATCGCGTTTATGGACATTCTGAATCAACCCGTTCAAAAATAGCGCGTTATGGCAATCAAACACGGATCGAAAGTCGATAAATCGTTCTCGGCCTCGTCGATGACCGACCTGATGTTCCTGCTGCTGCTGTTCCTCTTGATCGCCACGACGCTGATCAACCCCAACGCCCTGAAACTGATGCTTCCGAAGAGTTCGAACCAGTTGAAGGACAAGGCGATGACCACGGTGTCGGTTCAGGATGCGGGCCACGGCAAGTATCGTTACTATGTCGAATTGCAGGACGTGGGTTCGATCGGCGGCGTGGAGCGGGCGCTCAAGGCGCGGCTCGACGGGCAGAAGGACGCTACCGTCTCGCTCCACTGCGACAAGACCGTTGCGGTGGACGAGGTGGTGAAGGTTATGAATATCGCCAAGGACAATAATTATAAACTTATTTTGGCGACTTCGCCGAAATAAGTTCAATGAAAAATGAAAAATTAAGAATTAAAAATGAAATCCGTGCCACCCTGGCGCAGGGGCAATTTTTAATTTTTCATTCTTAATTTTTAATTGGGAAACCAATGTATTACTACGATCCCGATAATAAATCCCCGCGACGGTGGGCGATGATCGCGACGGCAGTCTACGGCGTGCTGCTGGCCGGCTCGTTCGCGCTGGTGTCGTTCGATTTCTCGCCGGTGACGGACAAGCCGGGCGACACGATTCTCGTCGACTTCACCGAGCCGCCCGTTCCCGAGCCGCCCAGACCGCCCGTGAAGGTGGCCAACGAGCCGCGCGTGCACGATGTCGCGGCACCCGTGGAGCAGACGGCGCAGGTTGCGGGCAAGGACCCTGTGACGCAGACGCCCAACCCCAAGGCGTTGTTCAAGATGAACAAGGGCGGGGCCGACGAACCCGACAATGCGGGCAATCCCCG
>ERZ773139.3499-NODE-3499-length-13984-cov-3.888578_pt1 | contig 13984 bp, 14 predicted proteins | sample MGYA00580854_ERZ773139 | MGnify/ENA primary metagenome ERZ773139 (study PRJEB29015, sample SAMEA2737809) | human gut metagenome | biome: human gut; feature: human-associated habitat; material: faeces | place: China | collected 2012 ...
AAATCATGGCCAGCGCCATCGTAGCCATCGTCCCCACAGTCATTGCCTACATTTTCGGTCAAGACTATATCATCAAGGGCATGACCTCTGGCGGCATCAAGAGCTGATGCCCGGTAAATTTGATAAAGCGAAGGCCCATGGCGGCATTCGTTTTATAAAAACCAAAAAGGAGAAAGATGTATGAAAAAGATTTTTGCCCTGTTGCTCGCTCTGACCATGGCGATATCTCTTGCTGCCTGCGGTTCAAATGAAGACACCTCTTCAGAGGATGCTGCCACTGCCACAGAGGGAGAGAGTTCGTCCGCTGACCCCCGTGCCGACTGGGGCCCGGAGCCCACTGAAACCACAGAGGTCGTCGTCTGGACCTTCTACGGCGAAACGATGAAGAATCAGTTCCAGGACGTTGCTGACGCCTTCAACGCCAGCCAGACCAAATACCACGTAACCATCGAGTCCCAAGGCTCTCAAGCCGAAATGAACGCCAAGATCCAGTCCACCGCTCAGGAGGATCTGCCCGCAATATTCCACGGCGCCGTGGAGAACGTAGCTATGTATGCAGCCGCCGATTACTGCGTGCCCATCCAGGAATTCATCGATATGGATGAAGAAAGCTGGGGCGAGCTGGAGAATACATGGGCTGCTATCCGGACCGCTTATCAGGACGATGCAGGCAACCAGATCGAGAAATTCGCCAAGAGCCTGGAGGCCCGGTACTTCCAAATCTTCCGGGGAGAGGACGCGGTGGAGTTTCCCGAGGACGGCTACCACGGCGACGACATCCGGGAGCTGGCCCGGCTCTACGCCGATGCCCACGGCGACGACCTGCTGCATGTGGATGAAAAGACCCGCCACGATACCCTGGCCCAGTTCGGCCTGGCCCACAACATTCCCAAGATGAAGGCCGACCTGGCCCGCTACGGCATCCAGTATGATGAATGGTTCTTCGAATCCAGCCTCCACGAGAGCGGCTATGTGGCCGACTCTGTGGCAGAGCTGACCAAGCGGGGCTACACCTACGAAAAGGACGGTGCCCTGTGGCTGAAGACCAGCGAGATCCTCACCCAGCAGCTGAAGGCTGCCGGCAAGAGCGACGAGGCCATTGAAAAGCTGGGCCTGAAGGATGACGTTCTCCGCCGGGCCAACGGCCTTTACACCTACTTTGCCGCCGACATCGCCTATCATCGCAACAAATTTGCCGTCCGCGGCTTTGACAAGGTTATTAACATCTGGGGCGCCGATCACCATGGCCACGTGGCCCGGCTGAAGGGTGCCATGGACGCCCTGGGCCTGGACGGCACCCACCGGCTGGACATCGTGCTCATGCAGCTGGTGAAGCTGGTGCAGGATGGGGAGGTCGTCCGCATGTCCAAGCGCACCGGTAAGGCCGTATCCCTGACAGACCTGCTGGATATGGTCCCCGTGGACGCCTGCCGCTATTTCTTCAACGCCAAGCCCGAGACCCAGATGGAGTTTGACCTGGGCCTGGCCGTCCGGGAGGACAGCGAAAACCCCGTCTACTATGTCCAGTACGCCCACGCCCGGATCTGCACCCTGCTTAAAAATCTGGCCGCTGACGGCCACGTCGTTCCGGCCCCGGATGCCGTGGACTTTGCCTTGCTGACAGACCCCACAGAGCTGGCCCTCATCAAGCAAATCGCAAGCTACTGCGACATTGTGCGCCTGGCCGCCCGGGACTATGATCCCAGCTTCATCAACCGCTATCTCACGGATCTGGCCGCCGCCTTCCATAAGTTCTACAACGCCTGCCGCATCAAGGGCGAGGCTGAGAGCCTGCTGAACGCCCGGCTCCTGCTGGCGGACACCGCCCGCAGCGTTCTGAAAAACGGCATGGAGCTTATCGGCTGCTCTGCCCCAGAGAAGATGTAACACCCGCCTAAAAGCATCGCCGTTATAAAAGAACTCGCCATCTAAAGATGGCGAGTTCTTTTATCCTTCGTCCATGTGCTTCAGCGCAAAGAGAATACACTGGTTGATAAATTCATTCCTGCTGATGTCAAATGCGGCAGATTTTTGGTCCACTGTTGCAAGCAAATTGGTTGATATTCGGATGGAAATGACCTCTTTTTCTTGTTTTTTCGGGAAAAATCGTTCCATTTTTGCTCACCTCTTGACCAATTGTATTTGAACGCGTATAATTCGTATATATTTTATATTTAATATTCATTATCGAATATTTTTTGGAATCGTCCAATTTCGGATCACGCAGGCTATCCGCACATAATTTTGCTCTATCGTTCCGAAATTATGCGGAGCCTGTGTTTTGAGCTTTAAAACAACCATCTTACCGTCCACGCCGCGGCCAAAAAGCCCATGATGTCCGCCGCCAGAGCCGCCGGGATGGTATGTCGGGTGCGGCGGATGCCCGCAGCGCCGTAATATACCGCCACGGTGTAAAATGTAGTCTCGGTACTCCCCAGCATCACCGCCGCCGTGCGGCCGACGGCGCTGTCCGGGCCGTAGGTCTGCATGATCTCGCTGCCTACAGCCAGAGCCCCGCTGCCGCTGACCGGGCGGATCAGCAGCAGCCCCACCGTCTCCGGCGGGATACCCAAAAACGTCAGCGCCGGGGTCAGCCCCCGGGTCAGCACCTCCAGCGCTCCGCTGGCCCGGAGCATATACACCGCTGTCAGCAGGGCCACCAGCGGCGGCAGGATCCGCAGCACAATGCGCAGGCCCTCCCCGGCCCCGGTCGTCAGGGCGGAGAATACATCCACCCGGCGCCCCAGGGCATATATTGCCGCCCCGGCCAGCAGCAGGGGGATCAGATAGTCGCTTAGCCGCACAAGGGCCATCATCGCACTACCCGCTCCAGAAGCCGCGCAGTAAGCAGCCCCACGGACACCGATAAAAGGGAGCTGATCCACACCGCCGGCAGTATATCAAAGGGCGCGGCGGCCCCGCACCCTGCCCGTACCGCCGCCACGGTGGTGGGCAGCAGCTGCACAGAGGCGGTGTTCAGCACCACCAGGCGGCACAGCTCATTGCTGGCAATACCCTCCGCTCCCAGGGCCATGCGCCGAGCGGCGCGGATGCCCAAGGGTGTGGCTGCGTTCCCCAGGCCCAAAAGGTTGGCCGACAGATTGCCGCTCACTGCCGCCATGGTCTCCGGATCTCGGCAGGCGCCGGGCAGCAGCCGCCGCAGCAGCGGCCGAAAAAGCGCAGCCAGCTTAGCTTCCAGCCCGCACTGCTTTAAAAGCTCCATAAAGCCGGACCACAGGCACAGCACTCCCGCCAAAGAAATGCACAGCTCCACGGCAGCCCGTGCGCCATCCAGTGCTGCAGTGGAAACTGCCGCCATGCAGCCGTTAGCGGCGCCGCAGATAACAGCCGCCGCCGTTATGGCCACCCAAATAAACGCCATTGCCATTTTTCTCACCTCATAGGACTATATGCACAAAGTAGGCGAATAATAAATATGAAATAGGGAGAATTTGCCGAAGTTTAGTTGACTTCAGGGACATGTTGTGACATAATGAGAAGGCAGCAATAAAGAAAAAGGGGTATTTGTGTGAAATCTACCGGTATTGTTCGAAAAGTTGACGAGCTTGGCCGAATCGTCCTGCCCGCAGAGCTGCGGCGCACACTGAACATCGCAGAAAAGGATCCCCTGGAGATTTATGTGGATGGGGATTCCGTGATCCTGCGCAAGCATGAGGATCGGTGTATCTTCTATGAAACCAAAGAACATATCCTGGCCTTTCGGGGCAAGCACATTTGCCTCAAGTGCCTGGCGCAGCTGAAAAAAGCCCGCTAATAAAAACAGAGGAGTGAAAACTCCTCTGTTTTTTCGTCTGTCTGATCTGTTGCACGCTTCTTGCGGCCGCATAGCACCGCCGGCTTTATTTCTCCGCCTTCAATACAGCGTCATAGAGCTCATTCTTGTTCAGGGCCGTTTGCCCGGCCACAGAGCGGACGGCTTCCTTCATCTTTATGCCGTCCTCTCGCAGGCGCTGCACCCGGCTCACGCCCTCCTCCAGGGTTACCGCCGGCTCCTCCATCGGCCGGGCACCGGCCACCACCAGCACATATTCGCCCCGGGGCTCTCTTTCTGCATATAGGGCCACTGCTGCGGAAAGAGTGGTGCGCAGTGTCTCCTCGTGGAGCTTGGTCAGCTCCCGGCACAGGGCCACAGGCCGGTCACCCAATATTTCCGCCATGTCCGAAAGCGTAGCTCTCAGCTTGTGGGGCGCCTCATGGAACACCATGGTCCGCTCCTCACCTTGCAGCCTCAGCAGCGCCGTCCGGCGCTCTTTTTTATTGGCCGGGAGAAACCCCTCAAAGGTAAACCGCCCCGTGGGCAATCCCGACACCGCCAGGGCGCAGATGGCCGCGCAGCAGCCGGGAATGGCCTCCACGGCGATGTTATTTTCCCCGCACAGGCGCACCAGGTCCTCCCCCGGGTCACTGATGGCCGGGGTCCCGGCGTCAGTCACCAGGGCGCAGGTCTCCCCCGCCAGCAGCCGGGTCAGGATGGTCTGTCCCGCCGAGGCACGGTTGTGCTCGTGATAGCTCACCAAAGGCTTTTTGATGCCGAAATGGTTCAGCAGCTTCATGGACACCCGCGTGTCCTCGGCAGCGATGAAATCCGCTCGCTCCAGTGTCTCCACCCCCCGGGGAGAAAAGTCCCCCAGATTTCCGATGGGCGTAGCCACCAAATACAGCATTCCAGCCATAGTTTTCTACTCCTTATCCCGAAAATAGATCCGTGAAAGCTCAGCGCTCTCCCTGCCGTCCGGATCTCGCAGCAGCAGCGGCGGCAGCACAGCAAGGCCCGGCCTGCCGCCCTTTTTGGCCTCCAGCAGCAATAGCTTGGGCGCAGCCTGGGCAGTGTTTTGCACCAGCCGCAGCCGCTTGGGCTCCATGCCGCAGCCCTTTAGGCAGGCAAACAGCTCCGGCATCCGCTCTGCCCGAAACACCAGGCAGAAGCTGCCGCCATAGCGCAGCAGCCGCCCGGCGGCGGCGCAGAGCTGGGGCAGCGCGCATGCCTCGTCCGACCGGGCCAGACCACGGCTTTCCGTCTGCGCCACAGCCCCCCGGGCTGCGTCAAAATACGGCGGGTTGCTCACCACCAGGTCAAAGCTGCCCGCCTTGGGCAGCTGCCCAGGCTCCCGCAGGTCCGCCCGGAGGTTGCTCACCCGGGCCGACAGGCCGTTCAGCGCTGTGTTCTGCTCCGCCAGGGCCACCGCCGCCGCCTGCAGCTCCACATTGGTCACCTGCAGGTCCGGCTCTCTCGCCAGCAGCAGCAGGCCCAGCAAGCCCGTCCCGGCCCCCAGGTCGCACACCCGCTCTCCCCGCCGCAGCCGGGGAAAGCTCCCCAACAGGAATGAATCCGTCCCCGGCTTAAATAGCTCGTCATCAAACAGAAAGCGGAAGCCACCGGGCCAAAGCTGATCCTGTTTTATCACGGTGGTCACCCCTTTCGCTTGTCTTTTTCATTATAGTATAAAAACCGCCCAAGGGCAATGCCCCGGGGCTGGCCGCAGATCTTTTGACAGAAAAATCGAAGGCTTCTCGATAGTAAAAAAGCACCGCAGGGCAAAGCCCTGCGGTGTCTGTCTTGCTACTATGCAAAAATTAGTCAGCGGGGCTGATAGCGCCGTTGGGGCAAGTATCGCTGCAGGAACCGCAGTCCAGGCAAGCGTTTGCATCGATCACATAGGTAGCATCGCCCTGGGAAATAGCACCCACGGGGCAAGCATCTGCACAAGCGCCGCAGCTGACGCAGGCAGAACCGATCTTATAAGCCATAAGAGCACCTCCATTAAGATTTGTACCCCCATTGTAACACAAGAAATTCAAAAAGCAAGTATAATCTATAGGGAAAAGTTTCATTTTGGCAAAAGAAGACAAATAAACACACCTGTTCACAGATTGTTTTCAGAAAAGTCAAAGAAAGTCAAAGATTACCTATTGACTTTGTGGGTTTCAGTGCTATACTACAATCAAGGTCAAAGAAAGTCAAAGTCAAGACGGGAGGAAGCAAACATGGGTATTTCGGATTTGATCGCGGGATTCATTCAGGACGCATTGGATGAGGCCAACGGCGTGCTGGAGCTGCAGCGCAGTGACCTGGCGCAGCGGTTTGGGTGCGTCCCCAGCCAAATCAACTATGTGATGTCCACCCGTTTCTCCCCGGAGCATGGCTACATTGTGGAAAGCCGCCGGGGCGGCGGTGGATACATCCGCATCCGGCGAGTGCAAATGGACCGGCAGGCGCTTTTGATGCATGTCATCAATTCCATCGGCGGCGAGCTGGATGGGCGCAGCGCCCGGGCCATTCTCACCAACCTGGCCCAATCTGAGGCCGTGGCGCCTGCGGCCGCCCAAGCAGCTCTGTGCGCTCTGTCCGACAGTGCCCTGCACACGGTCCCCAAGGACCGGCGGGACGCCCTGCGGGCGGATATTTTGAAACAAATTCTCATCCATTTGGTTTGAATGGACGTAAGGAGGAACATATTATGAAATGTGAACATTGCGGAAAGAACGAAGCAACCTTTTTCTATAAGAGCAGCGTAAACGGGCATGTGACCCAGGTGCATCTGTGCCAGGATTGTGCCCAGGCCATGGGCTACACCAGCGCACTGCGGCGCAGCATGAGACCCACGAGTCTGTTTGGCGATGACTTTTGGAGTCGTCCCTTCTCCCTGCTGGAGCCGTTTATGGACAGCTTCGGCTCCCGGATGCTGACGGAGTTTCCCGAGCCGGGTCAGCCGGAGGTGCTTGAGCAGCCCGTTCGGCAGGAGAAATCTGCTGGATTGGTAGACAAGGCCCAGCAGGAGGCCCTGCGCTATGAGTGCAAGCGCAATTCCCTGCAGGAGCGGCTGAAGGCCGCCGTAGAAAGCGAAAATTACGAGGAAGCCGCCCGCCTGCGGGACGAGCTTCGCGCCCTGCCCACGCAGCCGTGAGGGCAGCCGGCATTTAAATAATGTTACCGAGAGGATGTGTTTTATATGACTCATGAAAATCAATTTACCCCCCGTGCAGAGGAGGCTCTGCGCCTGGCCCAGGAGGCTGCTGAAGAAATGGGCCACGGCTATGTGGGCTGTGAACATATTTTGCTGGGGCTGATGCGGGAAGAGGACGGCATCGCCCACCGGGTCATGCAGGAATACGGCATGACCGAGGACATGATCTGCACCGTGCTGGAGCGCAGCGTGGGCAAGGGTCTGTCCGGCGCAGCACCCTCCCAGGGGCTGACCCCCCGGGCCAAGAGTGCCGTGGAGCTGGCCGTGTCCGAGGCCATGCGCATGGGCGCCGGGTACATCGGTACCGAGCATCTGCTCATGGGCCTGCTGCGGGAAGGCAACAACATGGCCATCCGAGTGCTGGACACCGTGGGCATCGACCCCAAGAAGATGTACAGCTCCGTGGTGCAGAAAATCAATGAGGGGCCACGTGCCGCCACAAACGGCAGTATGCCCGTGTCCCATCGGGAGGAGAGCAAGAAGGCCAAGACTTTGGCTGAATTTACCCGGGATCTGACGGAGGCTGCCCGCCAGGGCAAGCTGGATCCCGTCATCGGCCGTGAAAAGGAGATCCAGCGGGTCATCCAGATCCTTTCCCGCCGCACCAAGAACAACCCCGTTCTGATTGGTGAGCCCGGCGTGGGCAAGACGGCCATTGCCGAGGGCCTGGCCCAGCGCATTGCCGCTGCGGACGTGCCTGAGGAACTGCTGGACAAGAAGGTCCTGTCGCTGGATCTGTCCGGCATGGTGGCCGGCACCAAGTACCGTGGCGAATTTGAGGAGCGCATCAAAAAAACCATTGATGAGGTGAAGAAGGACGGCAACGTAATCCTCTTCATCGATGAGCTGCACACCATCGTGGGCGCAGGCTCTGCCGAGGGCGCCGTGGATGCCGCCAACATCCTCAAGCCTGCCCTGTCCAGAGGCGAGATCCGCGTGGTAGGCGCCACCACCCTCAACGAATACCGCAAGTACATTGAGAAGGACGCCGCCCTGGAGCGCCGGTTCCAGCCGGTGACCGTGGGCGAGCCCACCCCCGAAACGGCCATTGAGATCCTCAAGGGCCTGCGGGATAAGTACGAGTCTCACCACAAGCTGACCATCACTGACGAGGCCATTGAGGCCGCCGTGCGCCTGTCTGTGCGGTATATCAATGACCGTTTCCTGCCCGATAAGGCCATCGACCTGATGGACGAGGCCGCCAGCCGGGTGCGTATGGATGCTGAGTCTGCCTCCCCGGAGCTGAAGAGCCTGGAGGAGAAGCTGGCCGCCCTGCGCAAGGAGAAGGCCGAGGTCATCGCCAAGCAGGACTATGAGAAGGCCGCCCAGCTCCGGGACATCGAGCAGAACTATGTCCAGCAGGTGGAAATTGAGCGGGATAATTGGCGCAAGAACCTCTCCGTAAGCCGCGGCACCGTGGGTGAGGAGGACATTGCCAAGGTAGTGGCCGGCTGGACCGGCATCCCCGTCACCCGTCTCACCGAGGACGAGAGCCAGCGCATGCTGAAGCTGGAGGAGACCCTGCATAAGCGCGTGGTGGGTCAGGATGAGGCCGTTACCGCCGTGGCCAAGGCCATTCGCCGCAGCCGTGTGGGTCTGAAGGACCCCAAGCGGCCCATCGGCTCGTTCCTGTTCCTGGGCCCCACGGGCGTGGGCAAGACTGAGCTGTGCAAGGCCCTGGCTGAGGCCATGTTCGGCAACGAGAACGACATGATCCGTATCGACATGTCCGAGTACATGGAGAAGCACACCGTGTCCCGTCTGGTTGGCTCGCCTCCCGGCTATGTGGGTCACGAGGAGGGCGGCCAGCTCACCGAAAAGGTGCGCCGCAAGCCCTATTCCGTGGTGCTGTTCGATGAGATCGAGAAGGCCCACGAGGATGTGTGGAACATTCTGCTGCAGATCCTGGAGGACGGCATCGTCACCGACTCTCAGGGCCGCCGTGTGGACTTCAAGAATACCATCATCGTCATGACCAGCAACGTGGGCGCCCGGAACATCACCTCTGCCGACAAGCCGCTGGGCTTTGACGGCCGGGAGACCGAGGCCGATGAAAAGGCCCGCTTCGACCGCATCAAGCAGGCCGTGATGGAGGAGCTGCGCCGGACCTTTAAGCCCGAGTTCCTGAACCGTATCGACGAGACCATCGTGTTCCGTCAGCTGACGGAGGAGGATATCCGCCACATCGCCCAGCGCATGCTGGAGATCACCGGTAAGCGCATGGCCCAGCAGGACATCACCCTGCTGGCGGATGACGATGCCGTCACCGCTCTGGCCAAGGACGGCTTCGATCCGCAGTATGGCGCCCGTCCCCTGCGCCGGGCTATCCAAAACGAGGTGGAGGATGCCGTGGCTGAGCTGATGCTGGAGGGCAAGCTGCAAAGCGGCGACACCGCTCGCATCTGCCTGCGGGATGGCAAGGTCACCATCGAGAAGGAGGCTTCTCCCGCAAAGGAGGAGCAATCCAAGGATGCAACGGTGTAAACGCTGTAATACAATAGTGGTGGGAGGCTGTGAAGCTTCCCACCACTATTGCTGTACCTGTGTCCGTCTGCGGGGCCTGCTCCGATCTGTCCGCTGGTGAATATAAACTCACCGTGCCTATAAGCCTGCTCATAGGGCCCGATAGCAGCCGGGGCTTTTGAAGTATGAATTACACTCATAAAAACCTCCTATAGTCATTACATTTTACATGGAATGCATATTCACCGCAACACTCTGCGCTATCGATTAGACCGCATTTGCGAGATCGCCCAGCTGAACATGAAGGATGAGCAGCTGAAAAAGCAGATGATTCTGAGCATTTACTGCTTTGACCTGTTTCCAAGGATCCAGGGCATGTCGCATCTTCCACCACGGGGTATAGCGGCAAAATAAGGGCTTGCAAATCCTCCCGAAAAGAGAGCAGCAACCCCATTCGGGCCCGCTGCCATCAAGGATCGGCACGGTTACCATCCAAACCTATACGGCGTAGAGCTTATCCGATAATCAAAACCTCCGGCTTGGCCGGAGGTTTTGATATATGATCGTATCAGCGCACCACACCAAAGCGGAACAGGTAATCCCGCCAAAGGGGATAATATGCGGCCTTCACATGCACACCGTCGCCGGAATAGTCCGCCCGCAGGGCGCCGCCGGCATCGTCAAAGATCGGATTGCAGTCGATGAAAAACACGTTTACACCATCGGCCAGCTTCTGCAGCTCCGCATTGCGGGCGTTGATGGTGGAGTTTGTGTAGAAGGTGGAGTCCGATTTTTCCTGCGTGGTGTGGAAGATGGCCTGCAAGAATACGATGGCATCGGGCTGCAGGCTGCGGACCTGCTCCAGCAGGACCTTGTACTGGGCCGCCCACCTCTCCGCCGAGCCCGTGCCCAGCTCGTTGATGCCCAGCATCATGTAGATCTTGCCGTAATGCTTGCCCGACAGGGCCTGGGCCAGGGTCTGGCCGCCCGGAAACGCCGCATCCTCCGCCGCCGACCAGACCGTCAGTCCGGTGTGGCAGAGATAGTGGGCGTTGGGCAGCCCCGCGTAATCCATAAAGCCGTCTGTATGGGAGTCACCAATGAATACCGCGTCATCAAAATAGGATGCGTCCACCTGAGTAAATCGGGAGTCCGGCTCCGGGACGGGAGCGGGTCCGGGTTCGGGCTGCGGCTGCGGCTGCGGTTCCGGCTCGGGCTCGGGCTCGGGCACCGGTGCAGGCTCAGGCTCCGGAGTTGACCCCGGCTGCGGCTGAGGCGTAGGCGTAGGCTGAGGGGCCGGGCCATTGGTTTGCTGTGTGCTCCAGGGATACACTCCGTCTGCCAGGGCTGTGGCCATGGCCGCCACCGGCGGTGTCATGGGCGCCAGCTTTTCCAGGTACCTCCGGTAAACCCCGGTGGGGTCCACGGCGGCGTACACATTCAGCAAAATGGCGCTTACAAGGCACAGGGGCAGGAGCAGATAAGCTTTTCGGAAGGCCATGATCGATCACCTCAAAAACGGGAATAGAGAAATGCGCTGCCCGAGGAGGTGGCAATGAAATACACGCACACCCAAAGGAGCAGAAACAGGGATACCTGCATCCACAGACACCGCCGGTATTTTTCAAAGAAGCGGCGGGGCTGCGGCAGGCAGAGAAGAATGCTCACCAGCAGGAGCCACCAATAGGAGGCCAGCTGCTTGGCTGCATCCTGGGCGGAAACGGCGCCCGGCGTCCCGAAAAACGGGAACAGCCGGGAAAAGTACGCGCCCAGGTCCCGCAGATCCGTAATGCGGAAGATGACCCAGGTCAGCGGAATTACCACCAGCAGGTAGACATGGGAAAGGATCCTGTGACGCTTCAAAAAGCCGCCGATGCAGAACTTCTCCAACAGAATGAAGCCCAGCAGCGCGGCGCCCCACAGGACAAAGCTCCAGCTGGCCCCGTGCCACAGGCCTGTGCAGAGCCATACCACTGCCAGCGCCAGGACTGTGCGGGCCTTGCCCCGGCGGCTGCCGCCCAGAGGGATATACAGGTAATCCCGGAACCAGGTGCCCAGGGTGATGTGCCAGCGGCGGTAAAATTCGCTTACCGAGCGGGCGGTGTAGGGCAGGTCAAAGTTGCGGGGCACAGGCAGGCCCAGCAGCTGTCCCAGGCCCATAGCCATAAGGGAGTAGCCGGAAAAGTCGAGATACAGCTGCAGGCTGTAGCTCACTGCGCCCAGCCAGGCCAGGGGTGTAGAGAGGTATTCATAGCCGATGCGTTCTATAGATGCCCACAGCGGTGCCAGCTGGTCGGCCAGCAGCACCTTGCAGCTAAGGCCCACAATAAAGTACTCCAGGCCATCCAAAACATCCTGCCGTCCAACGGTCCGCTCCTTCAGCGGGCCGCGCCAATCGCGCCAGCGCAGGATGGGCCCCATGGTCAGCTGGGGAAAAGCCAGGGTGAAGGCGGCGTAGTCTATGATATTTCGCTCCGGCTTCTCGCCCCGGTACACATCTATCAGGTAGCCCATGCTCTGAAAGAGGTAGAAGCTCACGCCCAAAGGCAGAGCAATCCGGGGCAGGGGGATCGTCTGGCCGGTCAGGCCGTTCCAGTTCTCCAGGAAGAAGGCGGCATATTTGAAATACACCAGGCACAGCAGGTCCGCCGCCAGGGCCGCAGCCAGCAAGGCTTTGCGCAGAGCCCGGCTCCTCCCCGCCATGAGCCGGGCCAGGCCGTAGTGCAGCAAAATAACGACGCCCAGCAGCAGCGCGTCCTGCGCCCCCGCGCCCCAAAAATAGAACAATGCGCTGCCCAGCACCAGGCACGCGTTTTTAAACCGAAAGGGAAGCACATAATAAGCCGCGAAAAACAGCGGCAGAAAATAAAACAAAAACTGCAGATTAGAAAAGCTCACGGGGAAACTCCTATTCTTCATATATTCGGCTCGGATTTCATCGCACCTGCGCCGGATAGTATCTCGATCATAAGTGATAACGAGCCGAGCTTCAACGCTATATGGGTAACAATCCGGATTCTATTTTGTAACCGAATGCCTGCTGCAAGCCCTGCGTGAGAAATACCTGCCGCTTGGGGAATCGTTCGGGGAGATTTCTAAAAGTATTTCCCGTTTCTACAAAAAGCAACAAGGAATAATTTTGGGCAGTGGTCAAAGTGCATAAAAACATTGACAATAATTCTACAATCGCAGGCGTTAAGAAATCATGATTCCGGTTGATTATCACGGCAATCTACGTTAAAAAATTGTCAATCCGCCCGACGGATCGGCGGAAATAACATGCTTGTTGTGAAGAAAAAGGAGAGTGACGCTGTGTTTAAGAGATTCACCAATGGCTGCGTGCGCGTTGTTAACCGCTGGCTGCCCGACGCATTCCTGTTCGCCATCATCCTGACCATCATTACCTTTATCGGTTCGCTGCTGGCCACCAAGATGAGTGTCATCGAGGTTCTGTCCGCCTGGGGCGACCAAAAGAGCGGCTTTTGGGGCCTGCTGAGCTTTTCCATGCAGATGGCCCTGGTGCTGATTTTCGGTTCTGCCATGGCATCCGCCCGCCCCTGCAAGAAGGCGCTGCGCGCTGTGGCCGGTCTGTGCCACAACAATAAGCAGGCCATCCTGGTCACCACCTTCGTGTCCACCGCCTGCTGCTGGCTGAACTGGGGCTTCGGTCTGGTCATCGGCGCCCTGCTTGCCAAGGAAGTGGTGCGCCGCGTTCCCACAGTGGATTATCCTCTGCTCATCGCCTCCGCCTACTCCGGCTTTGTCATTTGGCATGCGGGCCTGTCCGGTTCCATTCCTCTGGACCTGGTGGCCGGCAAAGCCTTTGGCGAGGTGACCTATCAGGCGCCCATCACCGCCACCGTGTTCCACCCCATGAACCTCATCATGTGCGGCGTCATCCTGGTGCTGATGCCCTTCATCAACTACGCCATGCATCCCGACAAGGCCCACACCGTCTGCATCGACCCCACCCTGCTGCAGGATGAGGAGGACAAGACCTACGAGATCAAGACCCCCGCTGACCGCATCGAGCACTCCAAGATCCTGTGGGTGATCCTGGTGGTGGCCGGGTTTGCCTACATCGTTTACTACTTCGTCCAGAACGGCTTCACCCTGGGCCTGAACATCGTGAACATGATCTTCCTGTTCCTGGGCATCCTGCTCCACGGCGACCTGCGCCGCTATGTGGACGCCATCTCCGACGCCGCCGGCGGCGCTGCCGGTGTGCTGCTGCAGTTCCCCTTCTATGCCGGTATCATGGGCATGATGGTGGCTGCCAACGACCAGGGCGTGTCTCTGGCCAGCGTTATCTCCCAGTTCTTCGTGAACATCTCCAACAGCATCACCTTCCCCATGCTGTCCTTCCTGGCGGCCGGTATCGTGAACTTCTTCGTTCCCTCCGGCGGCGGCCAGTGGGCCGTGCAGGGTCCCATCATGATGCCTGCCGGCGCGGCTATGGGCATCGAGAATGGCCGCACCGCCATGGCCATTGCCTGGGGCGACCAGTGGACCAACATGATCCAGCCCTTCTGGGC
>ERZ773139.3501-NODE-3501-length-13980-cov-17.940682_pt1 | contig 13980 bp, 19 predicted proteins | sample MGYA00580854_ERZ773139 | MGnify/ENA primary metagenome ERZ773139 (study PRJEB29015, sample SAMEA2737809) | human gut metagenome | biome: human gut; feature: human-associated habitat; material: faeces | place: China | collected 2012 ...
ACACAAAGAGATATTAATATTATAAAATTATATATTTATCTTACTTATTTGTATATTGACTGTTCTTTTTGCTTCTTTTTCTTTAAAAAAATATTAAAATGATATTAAAATAGTTGTAAAATGCTTTTAAATGATATATATTAATCATGTAAGGGATGGAGAGCATGATTAATTAGCACTCTAACCCTTAAGCTGCTAAATAAGGAGGATAAAAAAATGGCAACTAAAAAAGATTTACAAAATTATGTGGATGAGTTAAATGGGAGACACTGCAAAAATACAAGAAACTATTTAGTAATTAGTCAAGCATACGGCGGTTACTGTGTAGAACTAACTGGCAAAACCTATTACAGAGGCAAAAAATTGCACTATAAAAAAGGCTCTTTAGGGTCAGGCGCAGCAACTATTGGCAACTCTTACCATGATACAGCAACTAAAACGCTAGAAAGTTTATATAAAGCCGACGCAAGAGGCTGGATATTAAGCACAATAAAATACCATGAAAAAAATTAATAATAATTATAAGGAGGATAAAAAAATGAAAAAATTTAATAATTTAGAAGTTTTAAACAATTATTTAAAAAAATTAGATGACAGAGCGAAACAATTTAATAAACTTAACTTAATAAATATTATTGTGAACGGATTATTTATAAAAGCACCAATGGGATGCTTAAATATTAGAGATTGGGGAAATAAAAATTTTAAAGAAATCTCATGGGAGATTTCCGGATATAATGGAGTTTTCAAAGATAAATATTTATTTGATGTAAATATTTATATAAATTATTAAGGAGATAAAAAAAATGGATTTAATAAAATTTATAAAAGTTTTTAGCGCTACAAAATTAATAATTTTCAATTTAAGCGCAAAAAAAGAAATATATGGCGGATGGTCTACAGATTTTAATTTTATAACGGATAAAGAAAAATACATAAATTTAAAAGTTTTATCAGCATGCCAGATTGGCGACTATGTGCAAATTTTAGTTACAGAAGAAAGGGGGGAAGAATAACATGGAGAATGAAAAAAAATTTTTGTTGCGTCTTCCAGCGTCAACAATTGAGAACTTAAAAAAAGTCAATAAATATAATCTTTCATTAAATAAACAAATCAATATTATAATTTTTAATTATTTAAGAAGAGTATTAAAACTAAACGATCATGAAGCTGATAAATTAAAAAATGACATGGGGACAAAAAGAAATGTTTTAGAAAGTGAAACTATAAGCGATGAAGAACTAGAAGAACTCATGGGGGATTTATAAAGATGATAACCGAAAATATTTTAAATATTATTACATTAATAGTATTATTAATTTTATTAATTAATTTACTTGTATTTTTTATTTTATTAATTATAGAAATTATAAAATCGAAAAATTAAAATAAAACCATAAAAACATGGAGGGGCTTTTTGACCTATTAAAAAAACGCTAAAAACAACATTTATAAAATTTAATAAAGAAAAGCAAAACAAAAAAACACGATACTATTTTTATTTATTAATAAAAAGGGTAGTATCTGAAAGAAAGGAATAGAAAAAATGACTTTAAGAAATTTATTAAAAAAAATCGAAAATCCAACTGGATATAAAACAGTTTATATTAACTGCTTTAACTCTTATTTTAAGCAAGAAGAGGCTTTTTTAAAAGCTGAAATAAAAAACGCTACAGAAGCAACTACAAGGGATTTAAAAAGTAAGGTTGTGAAAATCTTTACATTTAAAAATCAAAATTACATTTTAATTGATAGAGTAGAGGGTTGTTTAAAATAAAAAAATGAAATTAAACAAAATTTATTTAGGTGATGCATACGAATTAATAAAACAAATACCTGATAAAAGCATTGACTTAATAGTAACTGATCCACCTTATGAAATAAATACTTTAACAGGTGGTGGTATGTTAAAAGAAAAAAGAATAGAAAATTTAATGAATAGTTTAGGAAATGAAAATCTGCATATAGGAATTAAAGAAGATATTCTAAACGAATTTATAAGAGTTTGCAAAAAAATAAATGTTTATATATTGTGCAATAAAACATTAATTTCTAAACTATTAGATTTTTTTGTTATCAAGAACAAATGCACATTTGATATTATTACTTGGCACAAAACAAACGCAATGCCTTTATGTGGCGGGAAATATCTAACTGATACAGAATACTGTTTATACTTCAAGGATGGTGTAAAACTTAACACAACTTATGATACAGCTAAAACTCATTATGAATTGCCTATTAACATTCAAGATAAAGAACTTTATTCTCATCCCACTATTAAACCAATACAAATTATTAAGAACTTAATAATTAACTCAAGCCTTGAGGATGGGGTAGTGTTAGATCCATTTATGGGAAGTGGAACAACTGCAGTTGCATGCAAAGAGCTTAATAGACAATACATAGGTTTTGAATTAAATCCAAAGTTTTATCAAATTGCAAACGATAGATTAAATGATATAACTCAAGTTGATAAAAAGAAAGAAGAAAAAGGCTATATTAAATTATTTTAAAGGAGACTAAAGAAAAATGAAAAGAAAAATTAAATTAAGAGATATGACAAAAGAACAATGGGACAAATTTTTAGATAACTGTTATATGACTTGTGATACATGCCCTTTTGGAAATGCACGTTGTCAAAAATCTGAATGTAAAACTTCATGGTTTAATAATAAAGATTTGTTTAGTGATAAATTTTTAGACCAGGAAGTTGAAATTGAAACACTTGATATTTTAGACGAAGCAGAAAAAAGATATTTAAGAGCAGTTATTAGATCATTTAGAAATAAAGTTATTTATATAAGAAAATATTTTTATGCACTTAGCAACGCTTATTCTATAGAAATTTGTATTTATAGCTCAGTGAGGATTTTTGAAAAAGAAATTATAAGATTACCACTTTTCAAAAATGAAATGTATAAAGGGATGGCAAAAAATAAACCTTATACTTTAGAGGAGTTAGAATTATGAAAATAGCGTTATTATTACCACATGAAATTGAAAGCGAAAATATAAAGCTGTATAATAGTTATACATTTAAAAAGAAAGAACTAAAAATTTTAATTATGAATGAGTTAATAGAAAAAGCAAAAAGAAAAGGTTATAATTTTTTAGAATATAGAACTATTAAAAATTACATTGCTGAATGGTATTTACATAATTTATTATACAGATTACATTTATTTAGAAAGCATACAAGAGACGTAGATTTTCAAAGACAATTTAAACATACATTTAGAGATACTATAGAAAAGACAATTTATAAAATTATTGAATTATTTATTTAAGAAAAGGAGAAAATATGGCAGGGCAAACTTTAAACTTAAAGCGACATGTAATAGTAAAATGCACTGTCAAAGAATTTAACAAATATTTAAGGTGGGTGCGTCGATACTGTCAAGGACTTATAGTAATGCGTCAACCAGAAAAGGGAGAAGATATTTCTTTAAAAGTTTATGTATGGGAAGCTAATGTTAAAGTTCATATTATGGGTAGAGTAATGAGCGATAGCGTTAGAAGATTTGAAACAAGACTTGATGGAGAAGAACAGTCAAAAAAGACTGGCTGTGACGCTTTTGCGATAATGCAAAAATATTACAAAGCACCTACTTTAAATGATAGAGATACAGCAGTATTTAGTTATGCTATTAAACCATTTACTAATAGAAAATACATAGGTACTAGAACAAATAATTGTATCGGATATGATATGAATAGTGCTTTCTCTTATGGTATGTTACAACAACTACCAGATACTACTAGACAACTTAGTCCTGGAGAAGCAAGCGAAAGCACTTATTGTTTTGATGAAGACGGACACAGAATTACAAAAGGCTTTTCATTATATAGATTTGAAATAATGCAAAGTCCTTATGTTAATTTTATAAATAAATGGTATAATTTAAAAAAGAATAGTGATAGAAACTCTAAAGACTTTTTAGACGCTAAGATGGTTTTAAATGCTTCTATAGGTTATATGCAAAATCATAATTGTTTTATGAGAGCGGCTATTCTTGATAACTTTAATAGAGAAATACAAGATATTATTAAAAAATACAAAGATATAATAATAGCTAGTAGAACAGATAGCATAGTATGTACTGAACCAATACCTGAAATTGAAGCAAGGTTAGGAGATAACATAGGTCAATTTAAAGTAGAACATAAAGGGTCGTTTGCAGTACATTACAATGGGTACTCAACACAATGGAATATGGATAAACCAAAATATGGAGCTGGTAAAAGATATAAGCAAGGTTATGATATATTAAGTGATGAGCTGCCAGAAGAAGACAACATTTATTATTTGAATAAAGAAACATTACAATTAGAGGAGATAGACTATGGCACGAACAACTAAAAAACAAAAATCAATTAATAAAGCTACAAATAGATATTTTACTGAACATGAAAATGCTATCTTATTTAATTATGCTGATAATGTTAGAAACTTAACAGCAAGAAAAGCAAAACATTTATTTAAAGAAGAAATTAAAAAAAGAGTTGAAAACGGACAAACAGCAAATAAAGCAGCAAGAGATATTTTAAGAGAACAAGACATTGAAATTAAAGTAAAACATTTAAGTGATAGAGAATTAAATATTAGACGTTCTGTAAATAAAGCGTGGGCTGAAAATAAAGAAAGAATAGTAAACTCATATAAAGAAATAAATCCAGCTATAACTGAAGAACAAGCAAAGACTTATTTTAATATGACAGTTAGAAGAGACTTATCTATTAGTAATAGAACACCATCAAGAGCTACAAAACATATTCTTATGACTAATACTTTCATGTCTAAACAAGAAAGAGAAAGCGAATACGAAGAAAAACTTTTGTCAGGCAAATTATCATCTTTAAAAGGAAGCTATGTACTAATCAAAAAAGGATTAGGAATTAATCCTAGAGAAAAGTTTTCAAGTAAAAGAGATGAAATAACTGTCAAATGGGATCCTGACAATAAAAGATATACTTTAATTAGAAATTATACAATAACTGAGACTACAGCAGATGGAACAATACGAAAAATACCTATGCGAAAAGAAGTCTCAGTTTATAGACCTGACAAATACAAGGGAAAAAGACTTAAAGTAGCATAGGAGGTAAAATGGCAAAGAATAAATTTAAAGAAATAGAACAAATAAACAAAGCAGTTGCTGCAGCAAAAAAACATAAAGAATTTAAACTTAGTGAGTGGTATGGATTGCAGTCTATTTTAGGTCACTCAAATTGGGCTATGTTCTTTATTTTATTAGGCGCAAGAGAAAGTGGAAAATCATATTCTGTTATGGAATATTTTGTTAATCAATGGAAAACAAAACACATACCATTTTATTGGCTTAGATTAAATGAAAAATCCACTCAAAAAATGATGGCTAATAAAGCTGAAAAATTAGTAGACGCTGATTTACTTAGAAAATATGATTTAGAATTAAGCGTTAGAGGTTGTAACGTATATGACCATGGAAAAAAGATGGCAACAGTTTTGTGTTTATCGACTTTCTATAACGATAAAGGGGTAGCATTATTTGATAAAGATTTTATTTATAGAGACGTTTTAGTCAATGGAATACCTTTAAGAGATGAAAAGGGAAAAGTTGTAAGAGAATGGACCGGACAAGAATATCATATATGCTTAGATGAATTTCAACTTGAAGAGGGGCAAAAAAGTCAAGGAGACGTTGCTTATCAATTTGTCAATCAAATGGAAAACTTAGTAAGAAGTACAAAAGACCATGTAAAAATTTTCTTAATAGGAAATACTTTACAAGAAGCTAGCGACATTTTAACAATGTTTAATTTCATACCAATGGCTTTTGGAAGATATAAGCTAAAGAAGAAAAGAGCAATTATTGATTATCTTGAACCAAGCGAAGCGTATAAGGAAAGAAGAAAAGGAACTGTAGCTGATATTCTCATGGGTAATCAAAGCAATTTTACTAATACTATTGAAAGTGACACTACTTTAATTTATAATGGGGGTATGATAAGACCAACAGCAATTTTAGTTTTTAAGAAAGATTTAAAGTTTACAATATGGGACGGCAAAGTAGTTGCCGAATATCACGGAGAAAAATGTAAAACTCAAATTGCAATGAGACCTTACTTAGATCTAGTATTTAATCAAAAGACTAGAGACGATTTAATAGGAGTGTTTGATAATAGAGGTTATCTTTACAAAAATATGATTACATTTAAAAAATTTCAAAAAGAAATCCAATTGATCAAACCAAGAAAAAATTAGTATATAACATGAGACGCCTATATATACCTTGTAAAATCAAGGTCGAGACGATTAGGACCGAAGAGGTACGTCGCTTGAGCGATGACTTAAGTCGCAATACATAATGTAGGACCGCCCTTGTTATTATAAATTAGTTATTATCTTTATAGTTTTTTAGTTTGGAGGTGGTTAGCTTCTTTTTTAAAACTTAAAATTTCTTTGTGTAAAACTAAAAAAATTATTGTATTTTTTTCTATAAAGTTAATATAATATATTGAAAAGGAGAAAATTATGGAAACTGAACCAAAAGTTGAGCCCAATGGAAATGTAGGACCGATTGACGCAGAAAACTACATTGACATTGTTACAAAATTAAAAGAAAACACTGTGTCAAAAGAAGATTATGAAAAGCTACAAGAAGAAAACAAAAAGTTAGCTAACACAATTGCAAATGGTTTAACAGTACAACCTAAGGAAGAACCAAAAAAAGCTGAAGTAGATATTAACGAATTAAGAAAGAATTTCTTAAAAGAAAATCAATCTAATTTAGAATATGCAGAAAATGTTTTAGCTTTAAGAAATGCTTTAATGGAAAAAAATCCAGATGATGACCCGTTCTTACCTAAAGGACACAACATTAATGCAACAGAGCAAGACAAGATAGACGCACAAAATGTTGCTGACGTATTAGAACAATGTATTGAACTTGCAGATGGAAACAGCGACGCTTTCACTATAGCTTTACAAAATCGAATGGTAGATATTAAATTACCAAAGCGTAAACAATAGGAGAAATTATGGGAAATTTTACAGGAAAACTTAACTCAAACCTTATTTTTGCAGCATTATTTAACATGATTATTTCACAACAAGTATTTGCTGACAATATTAAAGGTACATTTTCAAAGCAAGTTGATGAAGCAAAAGTTGATGGTACATTATACGGAGATACAAAACTTTATTATGCAACTGACGTTTTAAAATCAACAGCATGGGGAAATGATGGAGAAGCTACAAACTTATTAGCTATCCATAGACCGCCAGCACCAAAAGCACAAGGAATTACAATTGATACATATAGACAAATTTCTTTAACAATTGATAATTACTTAACTAAACAAGCATGGTCAACTGAGGGAGCATTTAGCGACTTTAACTCTGTTATGTTAGGATGGATTAGAGAGACAAAACGAGTTTATGACGCAACAACTTATAATGCTTACTTAGGAACAGCAGTAGCTGATACTCAAAAAATTAAACAAATTGATATCAAACAAGCTGATTATCCAACCTTAGGACAAGGAATTGGAGAAGTCATAGCAGATTTATTTATTGATTTAGAAGACGCTACAAGAGATTATAACGATTATAATTTTTTAAGAAGTTATAATGAAGATGAAATTAAAATTGTATGGAACGCAAAATATGTTAATAAAGTCAAGAAAATTGATTTACCAGCTTTATTTCATAAAGATGGTTTAATCCAAAAATTTGAAACTGACGTATTACCAAAGAGATATTTTGGAACAGTCAACGGAGTTACAAAAACAAAAGCTGACGCTTCTACACGTTCTTTAGTAGAACAAGACGTTGGAGACAAACATTATTTTGCTGGAGATTTAATCGACGCTGGTACAACTTTAGTAACTGGAGGAACAATTACTGTACCAACATATCAAGAAGACGCAAACATTATTGCTAAAGTTTTACATAGAGAGTCGATACCTTATATGAGTGCGTTTGAAGTAGCAACATCTTTCTTTAATGCAAAATCATTAACTGAAAATCATTATTTGACTTTCGGACACAATACACTTGAATATTTAAAAGACAAACCTTTAATTACTTTAAAGTTAATTAACGAATAATCAAGAATCTATAAAATACTGGTTAGACCTTATCCATGTTTACTCATTTATCCTCCTTTCTTAGTAAACAAAAAAAGTCATTTTTAATAGGAGAAATTATGGCACAAATAAAAAATAGTTTAATACCATGTAAGTTTAACAATTATTACAATAGACTATTAAAAATTGAAACTGATTATACACAATATGAAGCAGTAAGAACTGGCACTAAAAATATTGAAAATTATAATTTTAATCCGAATGATGGAATTACAGCAGAAGTAGTTATTAACCAAGCTGATGAAGAAATAACAAAAGCTGATTATTTAGTAGTTTTAAAAGAGACCATAGAAAACAATATAAGTACAAAAAAGATTGATAGTAGATGGTTTATTTTAGAGTGCAAAAGAAATAGATTGTGTCAATATACTTTATCATTGTATAGAGACTCTTTAGCAGATAATTTTAACGCTTTAATTGACGCACCTTTATTTGTTGAAAAAAGTGGTAGATTAAATATTAATGATCCTGCTATTTTTAATAATGAAGATATGAGTTTTAATCAAATAAAAACAAGTGAAACATTATTAAAAGATGAGACTAAATGTGCGTGGGTTGTAGGTTATATACCAAGAGATTTTAAAAATGACGGATTTTCAATTGACTATCCATTAACTGGTAGTCAAGATTATACGGTTGAAAAATTAAGTGATTGGAAATATTATAATTATTTAGGCACAAATAAAGGTTCATTACACAAAGCAATATATGGTGTTTATGTTAAAGCTGACGGTATAATGGCCTCTGCAGGTATTTATTCAGATGGTTCATTGTATGAATTTTCAGGTTTGGATTATTATACTTTTGACGCTAAGATTGGTAATATAGAAACACCAACAGTTATAAATAATGGACTAACATTTACTGCGACAAGTTTTAGTTCGTCATCAATTAATAGATATCGTAAAGAAGTATTTAATGGTGTATTAGTTAATCAATTAAACGCAACATTATCACAAGAACAAGGTTTATCAACAGACCTTAACGCTTATGTAATTGCGGAATTAAACGGTAAAATTATATTAGATAAAAGTTCAAATACATACTACCGCATTACTGTCGCAACTACATATAGACAAGAAGTTACAGACTTTTCTAATATTGATATTAACCGTAATATAACAGGATTAGAAATCTTAGGAACAGCACAAACAGGAAACTTTAAAGTTCAATTTGAATATAATGAAATCACAATAAAACTAGAACAAGCATACCAAAAAGCTTACTTAACAATACCTGAAAATAGATATCATTTAAACGACCAACCATACGATATGTTTTGTATACCTTATAGTGATGACTTAGAGATATATAAAAAAGGTATATTACAACTTAAAGCAGATAAAAACTTATCGTTAGCTGTTGGTAGTGTAATTGGAGCTATGGTAGGAAGTGCTGGAATTTATGACGTACAATTGCTGCCTTATTGCCCTGTTAGATATTGTATTGGCGAGGATGGTAAATTTGATTTTAAAGACGCAATTGTAACAAACATTGTGCGTGACTCACAGAGTGTTAAGGCTATAGGATATTTATTTTGGGCTAATAAAAGTACATTTTCATTTAATATTAATCAATCATTAAAAATTAAATATCCTAGATTGAAAACAAAAAGAAAATCAAAAGCTAAAAGTATTGGTACTGATGGAACATTTATTATTGATTTAAGTCCATATATAGGAGAAGATGAATTATTTAAATTTACTCCAGTAACAGCAACACCTTATGGTTATAAATCTTATGAGTTTGATGGCGCTCATAAAATTGCAACATTTTATTTTGACCAACAATACGCTAAAAAATCAGAGGTTATAGTGTTTGATTTAACCTTTATAGAACCGGTTCAATTAACAGCAAATGACGTTAAAATATCAAATGAATGTGATATGTATAGATTATGTAGTCCTAACTATAACGGACAATTTGAATTTAGCTTAGCGAAAAATGGAGAAATTAAATACTTTAATGTTGACTGCAGTTATCGTCCTTTTAACCCTTATATACACGTAAATCCAAACTTTAATAAATTATATGGAAAAGATTTTAACGACGCTAGAGGGCTTGTATGCGGTGGAGACTTTAGTTTAACTCAAATAACAAGTGCGTGGGCTAACTATGAATTGAATAATAAAAATTATCAAAAGATTTTTGATAGAAATATACAAAACTTAGAAGTAACACAAGACGTTGAAAGACAACAACAAATAGTTGGAACAATAGCAAGTGCTTTAGGTGCTGGAATATCTACTGGAACAACAATAGGTTCTATATCAAGTGGACCAATCGGAGCAGCAGTTGGATTAGGCACAAGTGCTGTATCTTTAACAGCTGGTATGGTTGATTATCAATTAAGCGAAAAATTAAGAAATGAAGCAATTGATTACCGTGTAGACCAATTTGGCTATCAATTAGGAAATATTAAAGCATTACCTTATGGTTTAAGTAAAATTAGTTCATTAAATGAAAATAATAAGATATTTCCATTTATTGAGTATTACACTTGTACTGATGAAGAAAAAGAAGCATTAAAAAATAAAATTGCTTATAATGGAGCTTCTATAGGAAGAATTGGAACAATAAGAGAATATTTATATCAAAGTAAATTTGAAAATAAGACTGGCTTTTGGTATATTAAAGGTAAGATGATACGACTTTTAAATTTTGGAGGAGACTATCAACAATTAAATGTTATAGCTTCTGAAATGCTTAAAGGCATATTTATCTCAAATGAAATAGTAGGAGAATAGTTATGGGAGCAATACAAAGTGGTGTAAATAGCATTTTAGGGTCGGTAGCAGGCGGAATTAGCACTGCTACTGACTTATCACTCAAGAAAAAGGCAAACGAAGCTCTAAAGGGGCAATTAGCTAAAGTAAAGAGTGATTTAGCATTAAAAGATTTACAATATAAGAACGAACAGTTAAAATTAAGATTAGCTCGTAGACAACAAGTTTATGAGTTAGGAAAAGAAACTTTAAAAAAACAAAAAGAAAGAGCTAAGAAAAGAGCAGAAAGAAAAAAATTAGCTGAGGTACAACAAAATGGCAAATAATGCAAAATTACCGGATATACAAACATTATTGCAAGCTGGAATTAATCCAAGAACTGGACTACCTTTAAAAGTTAGTAATAGTCCTAACACAGCGTTAGCGATTAATTTACAAGCAGCAATAAGAGACCAATTAAAAATTTTAGATATGCAAAATGCAGTAAACCGTTATAAATGGATTGACTTACCTAAAGGCTTAAACGGTCAATTATTAGAACGAATACTTTATTATAAAGGTCAAGGTGCATTTTTCTATTTAGAAGCAAACGAAACATTTTATTTTTTACCTTATGCTTTAAGCGGTACAGTAGACGTATACGGAAGATTTTTAGGTATTACACCATTAATTTTTGCCGGTTCAAATACTGTAGAAGAAAAGCAAGGAAAAGATAAAGTAAAACCATTTATTACTGGAATGATTAAACGACCAGTCTATGATATACCAGAAGAGGAAGACATAGACGAAGATATGTTGTTAGATGGTTGCGTTCTATTATGCGACTATTCTCAACAATTAAGTGAGACAGTTATTGCTAGAGCAATTGTTAATAATCCTTTACTAGAACACATGGCAGAAATTTTTCCACTTGCTAGAACTTCATTAATCGCAAATTGTGGTGTGCGTGGTATTAGAGTTAATGATGAAGACCAAGCAAGCTCTGTTTATAGAGCAGCGGATGAAATGGTAAAGGGTGCTTTAACTGGTAAATGGGTTATACCTATTACAGGAGCTACTGAATTTCAAGATTTAGCGAATGGAACACCTTTAAAAAGTGAAGAGTATTTACTCTATTTACAAGCACTAGATAGCTATAGATTATCATTATATGGTTTAGAAAGCGGAGGTTTATTTCAAAAGAAAGCTCACATGTTAGAAAGCGAGCAACAAATGAACTCTTCTCACACTAAACTTGCGTATGATGATGGTTTAGAAAGACGACAAAGGTTTTGCGATATTGTTAATGCAATATGGGGTTTGAATATTTGGTGTGAAGAAAGCGAAGCAGTTATGGATATGGCTCAAACTATGACTGAATTAGACGACGACACAGCAAACAATGAAACTCAAGAAGAAGAAACAACGGGAGAAGAATAATTATGTGGTATGATGATTTAGACGCAAGAGAATTTTGTTATCCGCCTTATGTGGATTATGACACAAAAACATTTAGTGAAGTTTATCCAACACAAGATGATTTCTTAACCGACGTCAAAGCTAGCGGAATGACTGTAGACCTAACCGACGACAATTTAAAAATTTTGTATAATCTTTTAATGGCAAGATATGCTAACTCGCATTTTGCAAATAAAGACTTATTACAAAGCAAAAATAAATTGTATAGTATAATCTTTATGTATGGACCAACATGGCAAGCTAGACTTAATTTACAAGCAAAATTAAGAGGGTTGAGTGATGATGATTTATTAAAAGGCAGTAAAGCTATTTATAATCACGCTTTTAATCCATCTACTGAACCAGGTACAAGTTCATTAGAAGAATTAGATTATATTAACGACCAAAACACCACTAATTACAAAAAAAGCAAACTGGAAGCTTATGCAGGTCTTTATGAGTTATTAGTAACTGACGTAACCGATATGTTTATTAATAAGTTCAAAAAGATATTTGTTACTATTATCATACCAAGACCTGTTTATCCAGAAGAGTAGGAGAAAATTATGGAAAATTACAATCCAAGACAAAATACTAGAATGAGATGGAAAAGCGCAAGAGAGTTAGAAAAGTTTGTATTTATTAGCGGGCCTTTTGCCTTTACAAATAACGTATTAGAACATGTAAGTCAAGATAAGTTATATGAGAGAATTATTGAAGTAATTAATAGTAATATACCTGTAATCGTTTATGATACAGTTAATTTTGAATTGTATATTGGCAATGTTGACCCAGGCACCATGTATTTAACAAATTTGAATGAAAATCAACTTAATAGTTATGTGCTTGATTATGATAAAGAAAACGACAAATTAACTATTCAATATACTAGTGAAAATTTTATAAGTGAAGATAATGTTAAAACATTATTCGGAGAACAATCAATAATCGGACAAGGCAATATTGATTTATATAGGCATGACTTAGTAATTAGTAATGGCAGAACTAGTTATGATGATACAGAATACAAGGTATATTTAACTTATTATTCAAGTAATAATTTAGTAGTCAATACACCTGAAAAATTAACTGAATTAACTAAAGCTACTACAAACACAGACTTAATAGGTATTGTGCGAGAATTTGCCAACGCAGGGGTTAGTAGTGCTGCAATATCCGAAAAATATAATGGTGTTACATATGTCGGTTCGGATGGATGGGGTTTAAGAAAAATTATTGGCGGTTGGGATGGTATAGTTATCAAAAGTGTTAACGATATAGTAACAACTATTTAGTTATAACTAAGGAGTAATATATGAATAAGGAAAATTTTATTGACGGAGGTTGCGTATTAATGAGTGCTTTGTTTACCGCAACACAAACTAAAGAAGTATTACAAATAATATCGTTTATATTAACCATTATAAGCGTTCTAATAGTGATTATAAGAAATCTTATAAACTGGTACATTGACGCTAAAAAAGACGGAAAAATAACTGCTGAAGAAGTCAAGAGAGGTACAGACATTATTATTGACGGAGTACAAAAAGTAAATAATGTAATTGATGAAAACAAAAAGAAGATGGATGAATAAATCCGTCTTTTTACTTTCTACGCATAGTAGCGTAACTTATATAATTATACTTACCTAGTGGCATGAGCTGCGCATCTACCCCTTTGTGT
>ERZ773139.3505-NODE-3505-length-13963-cov-3.864035_pt1 | contig 13963 bp, 12 predicted proteins | sample MGYA00580854_ERZ773139 | MGnify/ENA primary metagenome ERZ773139 (study PRJEB29015, sample SAMEA2737809) | human gut metagenome | biome: human gut; feature: human-associated habitat; material: faeces | place: China | collected 2012 ...
GCCCCAGTGGGCCGGCTCCAGCTGGTACTTCCTGCGCTATATGGATCCCCACAATGATAAGGAACTGGTGGGCAAGGAGGCCGAGGAGTATTGGGGCCCCGTGGATTGGTATAACGGAGGCATGGAGCATACCACGCTGCACCTGCTCTACTCCCGCTTCTGGCATAAGTTCCTCTATGACATCGGCGTGGTTCACACCAAGGAGCCCTATGCCAAGCGCACCAGCCACGGCATGATCCTGGGTAAGAACCCCCACTATGTTGGTAACGCCAAGACTGAGGAGGAGAAGCAGGCCCTGCGGGAGAAATACGGCGCCCAGGCCGAGCGTCCGGCGGTGAAGATGTCCAAGTCACTGGGCAATGTGGTCAATCCCGATGATGTTATTAAGGCCTATGGCGCGGATACCATGCGGCTTTATATCATGTTCATCGGTGACTTTGAAAAGACCGCCTCCTGGTCCGATGAGGCTGTTAAGGGCAGCAAGCGCTTTTTGGATCGCTGCTGGAATCTGATGGATAGGGCCACGGACGATCCTGAGATTTCTCAGCAGAACATGGCCGCCGTCCATAAGACTATCAAGAAGGTCACGGGCGATATTGACGAGCTGAAGATGAACACCGCCATCGCCGCCCTCATGGCTCTGGTCAACGATTTCTATGCCAAGGGCCTTTCCAAGGGCGACCTGGAGGCGCTGCTGAAGCTGCTGAGCCCCTTTGCCCCTCATATGGTGGAGGAGATGTGGGAACTCATGGGCTACGCTGCCAAATACGGCAAGATGTGTATGCAGATGTCTTGGCCTGACTACGATGAGAGCAAGACCATCGACGCCACCGCCGAGATGGCCGTGCAGGTAAACGGCAAGCTCAAGGGCACCGTGGTGGTCCCCACGGATTCCGAGGAGGCTGCGGTAGTCGCCGCTGCCATGGCGCTGGACAAGGTGAAAAAGGCCACTGAGGACATGAGCGTTGTGAAGACCATTCTGGTGAAAAACAAGCTGGTGAACCTCATCGTCAAGCCTGCAAAGTGATTCCAAATCCGAAAAGGGACGGCAAAGGCCGTCCCTTTTCAGCGCTACCCTCCACTTTTCGCATAATTTCGCCTTTTGTGCAGAAAAACCTTGACAAGCCCATTTATTATGGGTATAATACAGCCGTTAGTCATGTTAATGGCTCTTAAAGAGTACCCTGGATGAAGCCGGGTGCATCGGAGGGAGGGAAAATAGATGTCCGAAGTACATGTCAAGGAAGGCGAGAGCCTGGACAGTGCCCTGAAGCGTTTCAAGAGAAGCTGCGCAAAGGCCGGCGTCCTGGCAGAGGTGCGTAAGCGCGAGTGCTATGAGAGCCCCAGCGTTAAGCGCCGCAAGAAGTCCGAGGCTGCCCGCAAGAACAGAAACAAGAGATACTATTGATTTTGTTCTTGGCAAAAACGATTTAAAACATGGTTCCGCTTTTGCGGGACCATGTTTTCTTTAGTCGTGTCAAAAAGCCCTCACAGAGTTTGCTGCCTGCAGGCGGCAAAGCCGACAGGCTGTTTTTACATGCCATATGCACATGACATGAGAGAAAAACCTGTCAGGCGAGAAATCGTGGAATTTATACGCCCGGCAGACAACCGTCCTTTGTTGAGAAAACCATAGCTTTTATCGACGCATTGCCCTGCAGCAGCGAGGGCCGATGCTGCTTTTTGCATGTAAGGGAGCTTATGGACCAAGAAGGCTTTGGGCCAGGTCCTCTACCTCCGGGAGCATGAAAAATCCCTGGCGGATGCCCAGCTTCTCCGCCATGTCCATCTTCATGCGGAGGGTTTGCACATCGTCAAAGAGGACAAACCGGGAGCCGCTGTCCGTGCGATAGGTAAAGTAACGGGCGCAGAGAGGACGGCTGAAGTAGGTGGCCCGGCCCTCCGCCAGGGCATGCAGCCGGGACGGCGTCAGGGCGGCGGCTTCTCCTCCGGCGGAGAGGGGATAGTCAAGCATCATCCGCTGCAGATCCAGGGCCAGGCGCTCCGGCCCCCATTTTTCGGCGGCTGCGGCCAGCCGATCCTCCAGGCTGCCGGAGGCAAGGGCGGTGCAGAGGAGCGGCGTGCCGTGGGGAGCATAGCCTGCCGCAGCCTCCGGCAGATACAGCTGCCGCTCCTGTCGGGCCAGCAGCTCATCCAATGTCCGGCAGAAGCCCTCCGGCGGCATGGCATCCAGGACTACGCCGGCGTACCGCCGACGCAGGCATTCCTGCACCAGCTGGCGGCACAGGCCCTCCGGCGCATCCGGATAGGTCCCACCCTCATCGGACAGCATCAGCAGGCCACCCCGGAGTGTATCCGGCAGGGGGGAGGCCAGAAGCGTCCCATCGGGGCCAATGCGATAGCTCATATGGGCCAGCTGCGCAGTGCAGGCCATGGCCTGCTGCAGCCGCCCGCTGTCTGTGGCCAAATACAGTTCCATAAGTGTCCCCCCCTTGCATTACCTTGCGGAAAATGCTAAAATTAATTTCAATTCATTGTATGAGAGGAGCCGATGGGTTATGTCCTTTTCTCTGATCCCGGATCTGCTGCTGACGGACTATGGGGACTTGATGCCGCAGATGCTGACAGAGCGTGGGATCTGCCTGCTGCTGTGCGATCTGGACTATACCTTGGCACCCAAGTATGTGCCCCGGCCGGATGACCGGCTCAGAGCATGGCTGGCGGAAATGCAGCGGGCGGGCATCCGGGTGATGATCCTGTCCAACAATCGCAGTCCTGCACGGGTGGAGCGGTTTTGCCGGGATTTGGGCATCGACTATGTGGGCCATGCGGGAAAGCCATCGCCTCGGGGCTACCGGCAGGCCATGGAAAAAGCCGGAGTTACACCGGGGGAGACGGCCATGCTGGGCGACAAGCTCCTCACCGACGTTTTGGGGGCCAATCGCAGTGGTGTATGGGCCGTAATGGTGGAGCCGGCAGGCGGGCCCAGGGGGGCGTGGAACCATGTACTCCATGGCTTGCAGCGGCCCTTTAAGGCCCTGTGTCGGAGTAGAAAGGAAGCGGAAGCATGAATCATTTTGACAAAATCGCGTTGGCTTTGCCGGCGGCGGGCCTGGACGGTGTGCTGCTCACCGGCGAGTATAACCGATTTTATGCCAGCGGCTTTGCCACCACCGGCACAGACGGCGTGGCCCTGGTGACCACTGAGGGAAATTTCTATTTCACCGACAGCCGCTATATTGAGGCGGCGGAAAATACCGTGGAGAATGCCGCCATCGGGCTGGCGGATCGGGAAAAGGGTTACGTTGCCTGGCTGGGGGAGGCATTGGCACTCACCGGGGCCCGGCGCATCGGCTTTGAGGACGAGACCATGACCGTTGCGGAGCACCGGCTCTACAGCGAAAAGCTGCAGGCGGAGTTGGTGCCGGCCTCGGCCTTCCTGCGGGAGCTGCGGGCACAGAAGGATCCGGAGGAGCTGGAGCGGATGGAGCAGGCCCAGCGCATCGCGGAAAAGGCCCTTAGACAGATCCTTGCGGAGATACGCCCCGGCGTGACGGAAAAGGAGATCGCCGCCAGGCTGCAGTATCTGATGCTGCATTTCGGGGCGGAGAGGATGTCCTTTGACCCAATCGTGGCCAGCGGGCCAAACGGGTCTATGCCCCACGCAGTGCCCACGGAGCGAAAGATACAGACCGGGGAGTTCGTGACCATGGACTTTGGCTGCGTGTATAAGGGCTACTGCTCCGATATGACCCGCACCGTGTGTGTGGGCCGGCCTACGGAGGAGATGAAGCGGGTGTATGAGACGGTTCTCCGGGCCCAGTTGACGGGCATTGCCGCGGCCAGGGCCGGAGCCACCGGCGCGCAGATCGACGGCGCTGCCCGAGAAGTCATCCAGCGGGCGGGATACGGTGAATACTTCGGCCATGCCTTCGGCCACGGCGTGGGGGCGGAGATCCACGAAAGCCCCAACGCTACCCCGGGAAATGACAAGCCCCTGCCGGTGGGCAGTGTCATCTCCGCCGAGCCGGGGATCTATCTGCCCGGGCGCTTTGGCGTGCGCATCGAGGATGTGCTGGTGCTGGAGGAGGGCGGATGCCGGGATCTGACGGAGGCCGGCAAGGAGCTTTTGTGCCTGTGAGCGTACTTTTTCGGGAAAAGACCGGAAAAATGCAACAAAACACTTGCCAAATGCCGGGTTTTCATATAGAATATACACGGCCTGTTTGGCGCATATTATAATTCCGAGGAAATGAAAGAGAAATTTCCTCATACATAGGAGGAAACATATTATGGCAACTATTACCGCAGGTGATTTCAGAAACGGTAAGACTTTCGAGATGGACGGCAAGATCATGCAGGTGGTGGAATTCCAGCATGTGAAGCCCGGCAAGGGTGCTGCTTTCGTCCGCACTAAGATGAAGAACATCGTCACCGGCGCCGTCACTGAGACTTCCTTCAACCCCACCGCAAAATTTGAGGAAGCTTTTGTGGAGCGCAAGGACATGGCTTACAGCTATAACGATGGCGACCTGTATTATTTCATGGACCAGGAGACCTATGACATGATTCCCCTGGGCAAGGACCTGCTGGGCGACGCCTTCCGCTTCATCACCGAGAACACCGTGTGCAAGGTCCTTAGCTACAAGGGCAACGTCTTCGGCCTGGAGTGCCCCAACTTCATGGACCTGGAGGTCACTGAAACCGAGCCGGGCCTGGCCGGAAACACCGCCACCAACACCCTCAAGCCCGCCACCGTGGAGACCGGCGCTGAGGTGAAGGTGCCTCTGTTTATCAACATCGGCGACAAGATCACCATCGACACCCGTACCGGTGAGTACCTGTCCCGGGCAAAGTAAGCAAGAATTCACAGCGATTCGGAAAGGAGCGCAATATGGAAATTTCTGAGAAGGTCGCGTATCTCAAGGGCTTGGCCGAGGGCCTGGCGCTGGACACGGAAACCAAGGAGGGCAAGCTCATCGCCGCCATCATTGATGTGCTGGACGAGATGAGCATCCGCTTTGACGACAACCTGGTGGATCTGGAGGACGGCCTGGACGCCGTCAGCGATGATTTGTCCGAGGTGGAGGAAACTCTTTACGAGATGGACGATGACGACGAGGAGCTGGATGACGACGCCGAATACTTTGAGACCACCTGCCCGGTCTGCCAGGAGGAGATCGTCTTTGACGAGGATACCCTGGACAGTGGCGAGATCCGCTGCCCCAACTGCGGCGAAAAGCTGGAGTTTGACCTCAGCGATTTGGCCCGGGCTGAGGATGACTACAACGACGAGGACTAATCCGATGACCGAAAAAAGGGGAGACGCTATGCGCCTCCCCCTTTTTAACTTGGCGAAGAGCATGTGCTTTTCCTGCCAAGGGATTGGCGGGCTGACGGATTCTTCCCCACGCATAAGCCACAGTGAAAAACGATTCCCGTTTTTGCGCCTGTAGAGGGGAGCCTTGAGAGGCTTTTCTGACGCAGGATACTGCCAGATATACTATTGATCCAAGAGGAGAGAATTATGAAATATACCACTACAGTGGCCGATTATCTCACCTGGCGGGGGGATATTCCCTTTTCCGTGGACCCATTCAACGAGGTGGACAATCTGGTATTGTGCATCATTTCCTATATCAATTTCCGCCGGTTCCCGGAGCTGCTGCCCCGGAATCCCCGGGAGGCGGTCTCCCTGCGCGACATCTGCCAAAAGCTCACGCAGGAGGACGAGCAGCTAGGCCTGTCCCAGCTGAGCTACATACCCGTGGCGCAGCAGGCGGCGCAGACCGAGCGCTTTGCCGGGACGCGGATGTTCGCCTTTGAGGACCGCAGCGACCAGGAGACGCAGTTTGCAGCGGTGACCTTCCTGCTGCCGGATAAGTCCGTGTTCGTGGCCTTTCGGGGGACGGATACCTCCCTGGTGGGCTGGAAGGAGGACTTCAACATGAGCTACCTGGAGTCTGTTCCGGCCCAGGTGCGGGCGGCAGAATATACAGCTGAGATCATGAGGCTGTGCAGGTTCCTTAAGGTGCGCATCGGCGGACACTCCAAGGGCGGCAACCTGGCAGCCTGGGCGGGCTTGCACCTGCCCCACAAGGATTACGGCCGATTGCTGGCGGTGTATAATAACGACGGACCCGGCTTCAACCGCAGCATGACGGAGCGGCCGGAATATGTACTCCTAAGAGACAAGATGCACACATTCATCCCGGAATCGTCTATCGTGGGGGTGCTGCTGGAGCATTGCGAGGACTATACGGTCATTGCCAGCACGGCGAAGTCTATCATGCAGCACGAGGCGCTGTCCTGGTGTACGGAGCGCAACCGCTTTATCCATCTGGAGGAACGATCGACCATGGGCCGCCGATCCGACGACGTGCTGCGAGATTGGATCGGGTCTATGACGCCTCAGGAGAGGAAGGATTTTACAGACGCATTTTTTGAGATCCTCAGCATGGGCGGCAAGGCCCGCACACTGGATGATGTGCAGGAGATGGGCCTGAGCGGCGCGGTGGCGCTGGTGAAGGAATACGCCGGGGCGGATGAAAAGACCCGGCGAATTCTGGTGGAGACCTTCAAGCGCCTGGCGGTGGATATCGGGGAAGAGGTGGCGACCTCAGCCCAGGATGGCCTGAAGCAGGCCACAGGATTCCTGCGCAATTTGGGCAGGAAAAAGCCGGCAGAATAAAGAAAAAACCGCCCGGGGCCTCCTCTATAGGAGAGACCCCGGGCGGTTTGCATTTTTGGGCTTGATAAGCTTTTGTACCCCGGTGCGGCACCTGTGGCCACACCGGGGTTTGCTGAAGTGTGTAAATTCATCCGCATGGGATAGGAAAACTCTGCGCCCGCTCAGCTGCGCTTTTTGGCCTTTTTACCGGTGAGGGTGATCCAGGCTGCGGCGCTGCCGCTGACGAGCAGGGCAGCCAGCCAACCGATGAGGCCGCTGTCACCGGTCTGAGGAGACTTGGTGGAGTTATCCTTTCCGGGCTTATGGGTTCTGTTATCACCGCTGCCTGTATTGCCGGTGCTGCCGCTGCCGGGGAGCTTGCCGATGACCGTATTCTCGCTGCGCTTGTACCCGCAGACGGTACATTCCTCATGCTTAGAGCCTTTCTCGGTTGCGGTGGCTTCCTTGTCGATCACCCACCGGAAGCTGTGGGCTGCCGTGTCGGCCTTGTCGCCGCACTGACACTCATGCCAGTGGTTGGTGTCATCATACTTCCAAGCCGTACCATAACTATGGGTATGAGAATCTGCCGTGGGTATCATCGTCAGCTCCGTTTCGACCCAAAAGCTCTGCGTGTCGCCGTCATCGCCTATGCGAGTGTAGTTTACTTCCTGACCGTTGATTTTCAGCGTGGCATCGGGGGAGATGTCGGCGGTATAGGCAGACACATATACACCGTAATGATAGGTCTTTCCGGCTTCAAAAGCGGTGATTTTGTTTTTATAAATATCGCTTCCCCATTCCGGCTCTGTGGAAATAATGCCGGTATTCTCATCTAAGCTCCACCACTCGCACCGGAATGCATAGCCTGCGTCCTTCGGCACCTCACCGGTAAACACAGGCTTGTCACCGTCCTTGAAGCTGATAGTCGCATTGTTGATTTCAACAGCGGTGATTACTGAATCGTCAGGATATTCAGAGATCTGCCTAAAATGGGCCGTGAACGTCACGTCACTTTTCACGGTAATCTTGTTCTGCATTTGATCAGAGGAAAGAGGTGTGCCGGCAGAAATGGCAGCATTACTGCTGACCTGGTATACGGCAGCATCGGCTGTCCAGTAGGCGAACTCATAGCCCGAATTTGGGAGTAAAGTATCGATGATGCTGCTGACAAAGCTGAGAGTCTCTGCCTCGGATACCTGCAGCTTGTAGTAGTAGGGCTTGTTAACATCATCGTCAATGCCATAATACACAAACGGGATCTGGTCGTTTTTAGTCATGGTTCCATAATCTCCGGGGTAGAATTCAACAGCAAACGCTCCCGATTCCGCAAACGCCGAAATCGGCACCAGCGACAGTATCATGCAGAGCGCCAGCAGGACCCTCAGCAATCTTGTTTTTTGTGTGTTGATCTTCATGTTCTCACATTCCTTTCTTACAATTTTTCTCCGTATCCGGAGCTGAAGACACTGTTTTATTTAACATCAGCACCGCAGGCTGGACAGTTCTCCGGCTTTCTTCAGGATTGCTTTTCAATATACCCGCTGATAGGTTCGGCATACATATTGTCGTCGGTGACGGGCTTGTAGCGCTTGCCGTCGTACACATCGGTAAAACCGTTCGTAGCCTTGTAAATTTCGCCGGTCTCGGTATCGTAAACGCGCTCGTAGCCGAGGGTGGCGTCGCTCTGCTTCTGGCTCATAATGTCCTGACTCCTGTTGCGGCTTTCCCAGGAGGACATAAAGCCGTCCATGGTCGCATTGAAGTTCTGGCTGATCTGCTGAGCAAGGGCAACCTTTTCATTGCTTGCCTGATTGGTGGTACTGACAAAGCTGTCGGAATACTGCAGGGTTTTGAAGCAATCGGTCAGCACACCTTCCCACTCGATAAAGGTGTCCTTTGCGGCGGTAACAGCAACGATGTTGTAAGCCATATAGTAGCCGCCGTCCACCGCCTGGAGCTGATAGCCTACCACATTGCCGTTGGAGATGGCAAAGCTGCCAAAGTCCACCACACTGGCGGCAAATAGGCCCTCGCCCTCTTTGCCGTTATCCGTGAATGTCGCGCGAAGCTGCTCATCGCCCAGGGCGGAGGACTTCATCGGGCTGGCAGAGGGATAGCGGTCGGTTACCGTAAAATTATCAAACCGGGGGAAGGCATATCCGGAATAAGCAGGCTCCACCTCCGATGCAAATGCAGTATACTGTGAGAATATTTTGAAAAAGCCCTCTGTGGATGGGTTATCAAGCACAGCGGCCTTGGTGAAAAGGGCCGCTTGGGTATTCCCCATGCTGTAGTTCTGCTGCCATGCTTCTTTGCCCGCCTGACTATGGAGCAGGACGTCTGCCTTCAGCAGTACAAACATCTGGTTTAGCGGCTCATTTGGGTCGTATACCCGGATGCTGTGGTAGATGTTGGTGCCGCCGGACGTGACGGTCCAGCCCTTGGGGATAGTGATGCTGAAATCGGCAGTTTCATATTTTTCCGTCTGTGCGGCTTTGGCGACCGTCTGCGTGACCTTCACGCCTCTTTCCGTCTGTTCGGTTTTTGTGCCGTCATCGTTCACAACAGTTTTGCTGCCGCAGGCGGCAAGAAGCAAGGTCATGACCAAGGCCAGCGCAAGCGCCGTGATTCGTTTTGCATTCATCGTGTTTCTCTCCTTTTTCATTAATCCTGATTATAGTCCCAATAGAAACGGCAGGGATCGTATTTTTGATACGCACCGTATCCGTCTGTAAGCACCTCGGCAATGGGGAGCATCGTATAGTCCTCGGTGATCACATGGCTTGTGCTGATGTTGCGGACATCACAGTAAAAAGCGGTGAGCAACTCAAGCTTTCTTAGCTTTACATTGCAGTTGAGATGCTGCGCAGCAGGATAGTAGGGAGACACCGAGCCGTCCGGCGCAAGCTGCGCTTTTGTGTCGCTGTCGTCCAAAGGCTCCGAGGCATACACGATCTCATAAAAGGCACAGTTGGTCATCAGAATGTTCCGATTAAACAGCCGGATCGGTGTTTCACCGGCAAGCTCGGACAGCTCCAAATCAAAGGCAATGTACTCCCGCCGATCCATGTCCCGATACCAATTCCAGCCGGTCGTACCCTTATCAAGATATTTGCCCGAAAAGAGCAGGCTGACTTTACCGCCGGCAACGGCGATCATCGGATCGCCGGAGTAGACCTTATCGGCATTTAAGTATTCTGCCGTATGATCCTCCAGCGTCTTTCCGTCGGAAGCATAGCGGTAAACACTTCGGAACAGCGGATGCTGCGCCTTATCCATCGGTGAGGCCGCAAACGGCGGGCTGCTGACCTTATAGCCGGAGCCGTCATTTAAGTAGATCTCGCCCATTTCACCGTCATGGGTCAGATGCCAGTATCGGATGTTTTTTCCGGGCAGGGTGCCGACCTCCTGTATGTTTTTGCCGTTTGCCAAAACGGAGTTGAAATTTGCCTGATACAGCTTTCCGTCAGCCACCACGAGATCGTTGACGGTTTTACTGTAGCCGTGATCCAGGTTACAATCGAATTCGGCGTACTCGTTTATAATGCCCTCGCCGCCGAGAAATTTTGTGTAGTCCGATTGGTCATACGGCTTGCCGCGCGCCTTGAGAAGCGCCTGTTCCAGATTTACCGGCTCTGCCTGGGTAGCTGTGCTTTGCCCGCCGCCCGGATTCGGCTTCTTGGCCTCGCCGGGGGAGGCGGAGCACCCGCACAGTGCAACAGCCAGCAGTGCTGCGCATAGGAACAGCCGGGGGACAAACAGAAATTTTGCTTTTCCAGCTTTTTCCATTCCTTTCTTCCTTTCCCACACATGTTATTATTTGCAATTATAGCATAGAGCAAGGCGGACTACAGGGCATTTTCCGAAGTGTCAATTGACACTTTTGGAATTATGCACCATGAAGCACTTTCCTTTTGGCTGCGCCTCCTGTATAATGACTAAAAACAAAACTATCCGGAGAAAAGCCATGAAATTCTGCCAGCAATTAAGTGAATACCTCTGCCGGCTCTCCTGCACAGGAAAGGAGCTGTGCGCCTTGGCCGGCATATCTGCCGCCTCCTTCAGCCGATATAAAAACGGAGAACGGGTCCCGGAGCTGGGCACTCCGGCCTTTGAGGGCCTGTGCCGCGCCCTGGGAGAGATTGCCGAGCAAAGAGGCTATGGAGACCTTACCGCCGACGCTGTGCGGGCGGCATTTGCTGCCTGCGAGGACTTTGTAGCCACGGACAAGGAGCAGCTACGCCGCAATTTTAACACCCTGGTGGCGGCCATGGGCATCAACCTTACCCGGCTGTGCCAGTACACCAATTATGATCCCTCCACCATCTTCCGCATTCGCAACGGGAGCCGACGGCCTGCCGACTCCCGGCAGTTTGCCGGGGCCGTGGCCTCCTTTGTGGCCCGGGAGGTCGCTTCGCCCCGGGAGCTGGAGGCCCTGGCGGAGCTGCTGGCCTGCCCGGCGGAGGATATAGCAGACCTCTCCTTTCGCTATACGCGCCTGTGCAGTTGGCTGATGCAGGAGCAGCCTGCCCGCAGCGAGGGCGACATCACCGACTTTTTAAGCAAGCTGGACGAGTTCGACTTGAACGAGTATATCAAGGCCATCCATTTTGACGAGCTGAAGGTGCCCTCTATGCCCTTCCAGTTGCCCACGGCCCGCTATTATTACGGCCTGGGGGAGATGATGGACAGCGAGCTGGACTTTCTCAAGGCCACGGTGCTCAGCCGGTCCATGGAGCCGGTGACCATGTACAGCGATATGCCCATGGGCGAAATGGCCAAGGATCCGGAGTTCCCCAAAAAGTGGATGTTCGGCATGGCCATGATGCTGAAAAAGGGCCTGCACCTGAACCAGATCCACAACCTGGACCGATCCTTTGAGGATATGATGCTGGGGCTGGAGAGCTGGATCCCCATGTACATGACCGGACAAATTTTCCCATACTATCTGAAAAACACGCCCGGCGGCCCCTTTTTACACCTGCTGAAGGTGTCCGGAGCGGCGGCTCTCAGCGGCGAAGCCATCGCCGGGCGCCACGCTGAGGGACGGTATTACCTGACCAAAAACAAGCGGGAGCTGGACCATTACGCCATGCGGGCCCGGGCCCTGCTGGATAACGCATACCCCCTTATGGACATCTATCGCAGTGACCGGGAAAGCGAGAGGAATACTTTTCTGCTGGCCGACACCAGAAAGCCGGGGCACCGCCGCAGCATTCTCTCCACATTGCCGCTGTATACGGCCAGTGAGGACCTCCTGGAACGTATTTTGGCCCGGAACGGCATTGATGCGGAACAAAAGCAAAGAATAAAAAGGTACGCTGCGGCGCAGAGACAAAGAATCATGGCCATCCTGGCAGAGGGAACGGTGGAGGACGAGAGCCCGGCCTTTACGCCGGAGGAATTCGGGGAGAAGCCGCCGGTGCTGGAGCTGTCGGGGGAGTTCTGCGAAGCCGACATTCCGTACAGCCAAGAGGAATATACGGCGCATTTGAACGATACGAAGGCCTTTGCCGCTCAGAATCCGAATTATAGCTGGGAGATGAGCGGAAGCCAGGCGTTCCGCAACCTGCAGATCCTGATCCACCAGGGGCGGTGGGTCATGGTGTCCAAGGGCAAGGCGCCGGCCATCCACTTCGTCATCCGTCACCCTAAGCTGCGCTATGCCATTAAGAGCTTTATCCCGCCCATAACGGAGCATGGATAGGCAGATGTCCGCCATACAAAAAGAGACCGGCAGATTTCTGCCGGTCTTTTCTTGTGCTATTGTGAAGGGATCTCTGTAGTGCTCAGCTTTATTTCGCCTGCCCGTGATAGTATTTTTTGGCGCAGAATTCCAGCCGGACCTCCACGGTGCCCTCGTCCTCCATCCAATCGGCAAAGTTGGAGAAATTCCGCTCTGCAACGCTGAATTTCAGCAGGTTGTGGGTGCGGACGTTTTCCCTTTTGCAAAAAGCATAGATCCACTCATCGAAGGTCATGCCGTCTTGGAGGCAATCCAGCATCTCCTGGGCCTTGCTTTCAAGAAAGCGGATATTTTCGCCGATGAGGTCTGTGATGTCTGTCAGCACCTCCTTGTGAGCCACGATATAGGCGGGACAATGGAGGGCATAAAGGCTGCGCTTGCTCTCTAAGTCCCGGGCGATGAACATGGAGGTGGGGAGCTTGGCCCCCTCAATCTCCGAGCGGCTAATGAGACAATCCCCAAGGTAGGCTACACCGTCCGGGGTGATGATGCCGATGTGGCCGGCGCTATGGCCGGGGAGCTGCAGGATGCCGAATTTCACACCGCAAAAATCCAGCTCCGTGGCGTCGGCGGAGATGATTACATCGGCGGTGAAGCATTCTTCCAGGAAATAAGCCCGGCTGCGGCCGTAGGTCAGGGCCACGTAGTTGGCCCGGTAGGCGTCGGGATTCACGGAGATGCCCGCCTCAATGATCTGCGCAGCGGCAATGGCGCCATACCGCTGCTGGAGATAGCGAACGTTGCCCGTGTGGTCAAAATGGGCGTGGGAGCAGAGAATGCCCTTGAGATGGAAGCCGTTGTCCTCCAGCAGGTGGGTCAGGCCGCTGCGGTCCAGCTTGGCATAGCCTGTGTCCAGCAGGACAATATCGGTGTCATTTAATTTATAAATAGGCAGCAGGGCTGTGGCGGCCACAGCCACATAGGTGCTGCCCAAGACATGGCGAAGCTCCATGAGGTGTTTTTCTCCTTTTTATCTTTTGAATTTCTCCACCTTTTCCATTTTAAGAAAACGGATTGCCGCTGCCGCTTTTGCAAACTGATTTCGCAGTGACAGGCTGCAATGACAGATTTTGATAATCTCATTATATCCATCGAGCGAAGAAAAACAAGAGCTGCCTTTTGCGAAAATTTCATTTACAAAAGGCAGGAAGTATTGTAAAATACTGTGGAGAATAAAAACAGGAGGATTTGTATGGACGAGCCGAAATATAAACGGGTGCTACTGAAAATCAGCGGGGAAGCCCTGGCGGGAGAAAAGCACTTTGGCCTGGACTTTGGCGTTATGGGCCGGGTGGCGGATGTCATTAAGGAATGCGTGGAGATGGGTGTTCAGGTGGGCATCGTTATCGGCGGCGGCAACTTTTGGCGCGGCGTAAAGAATGGCGAGGGCTACATCGAGCGCACCCGGGCCGACCACATGGGCATGCTGGCCACGGCTATGAACTGCATGGCTATGGCCGACGTGCTGGAGCAGAAGGGCGTGGATGTGCGGGTGCAGACCGCCCTGGAAATTAAGGAAGTAGCTGAGCCCTATATCCGGGCCCGGGCCATCCGGCACCTGGAAAAGGGCCGGGTGGTGATCT